>OJLY01000348.1_pt1 | contig 31001 bp, 22 predicted proteins | sample 1597031 | NCBI WGS metagenome assembly OJLY01 (sample SAMEA3904673, study PRJEB24821) | metagenome | biome: Builtin; feature: hospital; material: surface | place: USA | collected 2013-06-03
AGACGCGCTCCTCGATCTCCTTGTTGGTGATCGCCATCATCTTGTTCGTGATGTTATGCACGAAGCGCTCCTTGGCGGCGTCGTCGAAGACGTCGCGGTAGAGGGTGCCGGCTTGGCCGAAGTCATCATCCTCAGCGTGCTTGACGTAGGCGGCGCGCACCAGGTCGGTGCCCTCCGGATCCGGGTTGACGTACAGGTTCTCGGCGAGGCCGAGGTCCTGGCCGCTGGCGGAGGTTTCGCCGTCGTCGAGGTAGCCGGCGCCCTTCTCGTAGGAGTTCGGGCTGTAGTTTGGCTCGTTCTCCTCGTTGAAGAAGTACGCCATGGAGCCACGCTCGGCGTAGGTGTTCACCTGGTTGATCGGGCGGTTGACCGGCAGGTCCTTGTAGTTCGCGCCGATGCGGTAGCGCTGCTGGTCAGCGTACGCAAAGACGCGCGCCTGCAGCATACGGTCTGGGGACAGGCCAATGCCTGGGACCAGGTTGGCTGGGTCGAGTGCCAGCTGCTCGATCTGGGCGTGGAAGTTCTTCGGGTTGCGGTTGAGGACGAAGTAGCCGACGTCGATAAGCGGGTAGTCCTTCTGCGACCACGTCTTGGTGAGGTCGAACGGGTTGAAGCGGTAGTCCTTCGCTTCCTCGAACGGCATGATCTGCACCTTGACGTCCCAAATCGGGTAGTCCCCATCCTTGATGGCGTTGAAGAGGTCCTCGCGCTGGAAGTCCGGGTCCGTGCCGGCCTTCTCGGTGGCTTCTTCGTCGGTGAAGCACTCCCAGCCCTGGCGGGTCTTGAAGTGGTACTTGACCCAGACCGGCGTGCCTTCCTCGTTGATCCACTGAAAGGTGTGGGAACCGAATCCGTCCTGGTGGCGGGAAGTCTTCGGGGTGCCGCGGTCGCCGAGCAGGTAGGTCACCTGGTGGGCGGATTCAGGGGTGCGAGTCCAGAAATCCCACTGCATCTCGTCGTCGCGCAGGCCGGAGTTCGGCTGGCGCTTCTGGGAGTGGATGAAGTCCGGGAACTTGATGCCGTCGCGCAGGAAGAACGTCGGGGTGTTATTGCCGACAATGTCATAGTTGCCGTCTTCGGTGTAGAAGCGCAGTGCGAAACCGTGAACGTCACGCCAAGTGTCTGGGGAGCCTGCCTCACCAGCAACGGTGGAGAAGCGTGCAGCCATCGGGGTGACGGTGCCCGGCTGGAAGAGCTTCGCCTTCGTGTACTTGGACACGTCCTCGGTGATGTGCAGCTCACCGAATGCTCCGTGGCCCTTCGCGTGTGGAATACGTTCGGGGACATTCTCGCGGTTGAAGTGCGCAAGCTTCTCGATGAGGTGAATGTCATCCAGGACATTCGCGCCCTGACGGCCCTGCGTAACACTCACGTTTTCCGATGGGACGGGCTGGCCACTGAGCTGGGTGGTTTGACCCTTGCCCGCTGGACGTTCGCCGTTCGAAAGGATGTGGTCTACGTTCTTCTCTGCCATTGTTAGGCCCTCCTTATTGTTAGGGTTCGATTTATACAGTACGCGAATATCAGAGTGGCATCAAGGGTTTTTCCAATACTGGTACCCTTTTTATTCGTGAACAGCAGCGATAGCCAGTACGTCACCGACCTCGCCCTCCGGGCCGGCCGGGGCGACAAAGCTGCCCTCACCGACTTCATCGCCGCCACCCAGGACGACGTCTGGCGCCTCCTCGCCCACCTCGCCGGACACGACGCCGCCGACGACCTCACCCAAGAAACCTACCTGCGCGCCCTCGGCGCCCTCCCACGCTTCGCCGGCCGCTCCACCGCCCGCACGTGGCTCCTCTCCATCGCGCGCCGCACCTGGATCGACTCCGTGCGCCACGACCGCAGCCGCCCGCGCGCCACCAACAGTGGCTACGACGACGTCGCCAACCAACAGCCCAGCACCGACGACCCGAACCTGTGGCCCGAAGTTATCGACGCCCACAACCTCCTCAACGAACTCGCCCCCGACAGGCGCGAAGCCATCGTCCTCACGCAAGTGCTCGGCTACAGCTACGAGGAAGCCGCCAAAATCGCTGGCGTGCGCATCGGGACCATCCGCTCCCGCGTCGCCCGCGCCCGAAAAGACATCATGCGACTCACTGAACAGACCTAGTTCATAATCCCATTTTTCGTTTATTGCACAGCAGGCACTCGAAGACCTTGACGTCGCGCTTTCTCGATCCACCTCGAGCAGCGTTGACATCGTTGTCGATGGGACCCGGCAGCCAATCGAGATCTCACGCTCTGCGGCTTCCGCGCTACGCGAGGTGCTCGCCAACGAGGCCGATGGCAGGCAGGTCAAAATTGTTCCGGTGCAAAAAGAGCTCACCACCCAGCAGGCGGCAGACCTCCTCCATGTGTCCAGACCTCACGTCGTGAAGCTCATCGACACCGGCCAATTAGCCGGCCACAAAGTCGGGGCGCACCGGCGCCTCTACGCCGACGACGTCTTCGCATTCAAACGCAAAAGGGACGCAGCGCAGCGCGCCAACCCGGACGAATGATCCACCTGGAACCAAACCAAAAAGGTTCCGAATTCACCGACCAGGCCCAACCCATCAACTACACTGCCTTTTATGATTCGAAACGCAATAGCGATCTCCTTTGCCTTCATCGGCATCGTTGTCGGCGCCGGGTTTGCGTCCGGCCAGGAAGCGATGCAGTACTTTGTAGCCTTCGGCACGCAAGGCATTTGGGGAGCACTCTTGAGCTCGGCCCTGATGTTGGTTGGCGGTATCTCCATCCTCCAGCTTGGCTCATACTTCCAGGCGACTGAACACATGGAAGTGCTCGGTAACATCACCGGCAAGGTCATGGGCTGGGTTCTGGACATCTCGACCATCATCACGCTGTTCTCCATCGGGTTCATCATGTTCGCAGGTGCGGGTGCGAACCTGAACCAGCAGTTCGGTATCCCGGTCTGGATCGGCGCGGTCATCATGCTGGCAATGGTGCTCGGCGTGGGCATGCTGGACGTCAATAAGGTGACCAGCGCAATCGGCATCCTCACCCCGTTCCTCCTGATCTTCGTGATCGGCGGCTGTACCTGGACCATCGTCAACGCGCAGCCAGACTGGGACAGCATCAACATCGCGGCCCAGGACGTCGCAACCGAGCTGCCAAACTGGTGGATCGCCGCACTGAACTACACCGGTCTGAACTTCATCTGCGTTGTGTCCATGGCGGTCGTCATCGGCGGCAACTACCTCGACCCGCGCGAAACCGGCCTCGGCGGCCTCTTCGGCGGCATTGCCTACCTCGCGATGCTGCTCCTGCTCGGCATGGGCCTCATGGTCAGCATCAGCGACGTCAACGGCCACGACATGCCGATGCTCACCCTCATCAACAACATCAACCCAACACTCGGCCTCATCATGACGTTCGTGATCTTCGGCATGATTTTCGCCACCTCGTTGGGCATGTTCTACGCCCTGGGCAAGCGCCTGGCACGCGGTCGCCAGCAGAAGTTCCGCGTCATCTACATCTCCGCGTGCCTGATCGGGTTCGTCCTGTCCTTCGTCGGCTTCAAGGACTTAATCTCGTTCGTCTACCCGATCCTGGGCTACCTGGGCCTGGTACTCATCGTCGTGGTCACATTAGCCCGCATCCGCGGCTCGGAAACCCTGCGCCACGAAGGCAGCCTGCGACGCCGCGCCCTCGAGCTCATGAAGGACAAACTCGATCCGCGCGTGAAGTTCACCCGCCACGACCAGCGCGAGCTGGACAAGATTACCGAGAAGTCCGTCATGGAAAATAAGGACTTCAAGGAAGCCATGATCGAAGAGGCCGAGCAGGCCCTCGAAGCGGAAGAAGTCCTCGAGACGGACGGAGCTGAGAGCCAGGCTAAATAATCCTGCTCCGCCAAGTGCCAAGGGACGCAAGATGCGTGCTTTGGCACTTTTTCTTTAGCCCAAGCAAGGATGCGCGCACCAAATTCCTGTTTTTCGGAGAGGGGTCGGGACGTTTCCCCAGGTCGTAGGCGGTACTTGATCGAATGTGGTGCCCCCACCACCCGGTCCGACACCAAATTCCCGCTTTTCAGGAGCAGCCCTGAGCGTTTCCCCAGGTCGTTGATTCTGCATGGGCGAATTTGGTGTGCACCCAGAGAGGCCTAGTGCCAAAGGACGCAACCGGTTTTGGTGCAGCTATTCAACACTGCAGGTCAGCAATGTGCTAGACGTTTTCAGGTGCGTCCATTGGCACTGGCTACCTAGCAACCACACCTCAAACCCTGGATCCAGGAAAGTATTTGGGCATTTCCCCTGGTCACGGACCGGCCTGCCCCAAAAGCCGAAGCAGAAAAGCGGCCCCGCCAGGGAACAAACCCCAGGGGACCGCCTCAAGCGCCCTCAAGCGCTCTCAAAAAGCCAGAGAAGCTACTTCACAAGCAGCTCCGCGATCTGAATCGTGTTCAGTGCGGCGCCCTTGCGCAGGTTGTCGCCGGAGACGACGAACACGAGGCCGCGGTTGCCGTCGACGGCCTGGTCCTGGCGGATGCGGCCGACGAGGGAATCGTCTTTGCCGGCGGCGGCGAGAGGGGTCGGTACGTCGACGACGGTGACGCCCGGCGCGGCCTCCAGGACGGCGCGAGCCTGGTCAGGAGTGATTTCCTTGTCGAATTCGGCGTGGACGACCATGGTGTGCCCGGTGAACACTGGGACGCGGACGCAGGTGCCGGAGACGCGCAGGTCTGGGATGGAGAGGATCTTGCGCGATTCGTTGCGGAGTTTCTGCTCCTCGTCGGTTTCTTCGGTGCCGTCGTCGACGAGGTTGCCGGCGAGTGGCAGCGCGTTGAAGGCGATCGGCGCGACGTATGGGCCGAGCTCCTCGGGCTGGAGGAGGGAGCCGTCGAGGGCGAGTTCGGTGTTACGCTCGCCGATTTCGGCGACCTGGTTTGCAAGCGCCTGCACGCCGGCGAGGCCGGAGCCGGATACGGCCTGGTAGGAGGCTACGCGCATGGTGTGAAGGCCGGCGGCGTCGTGGAGTGCTTTGGCCACGGGCATGATTGCCATGGTGGTGCAGTTCGGGTTCGCGATGATGCCCTTGGCTGGCGCCTTGGCTTCGTCGGGGTTGACCTCGGAGACGATGAGGGGGACGTCGTCGTCCTTGCGCCACGCGGAGGAGTTGTCCACGACGGTGGCGCCGGCGGCTGCGAAGACTGGGGCCCACTGCTTGGAGGTGCCGCCGCCTGCGGAAAAGAGCGCGATGTCGACGTCGGCGACGGAGTCTTCGGTGACCTGGGTGAGGTCTTCGACGACGACGTCCTGGCCGCGGTATTCGAGATGCTTACCCGCGGAGCGTGGTGATGCGAAGAAGCGCACCTTGTCCGCTGGGAAGTCTCGTTCGGCGAGGATTTCGCGCATGACGCGGCCGACCTGGCCGGTTGCACCTACTACTGCGATGGTGGTCATGAAGTGTGTCCTTTCTTAGCGTCCGGTGCCAGCGTAGACGATGGCTGGTTCGTCGCCGCCGAGTTCGAACTTGTCGTGGATAGCGCGGGTGGCTTCCTCAAGGTCGATTTCGCGCACCACGGCAGTGATGCGGATTTCGGAGGTGGTGATCATGTCGATGTTCACGCCGGCGTCGCGAAGTGCTTCGGTGAAGTCGGCGGTGACGCCCGGGTGGGTCTTCATGCCTGCACCGATGAGGGACACCTTGCCGATCTGGTCGTTGTAGGTGATGTTGTCCCAGCCTTCTTTCGCCTGGAGGGCCTTGAGCAGTTCCATGGCGCGGGGGCCGTCGGCAATTGGGAGGGTGAAGGTGATGTCGGTGGTCAGGTTGTGGAGGCTGGAGATGTTCTGCAGCACCATGTCGATGTTGATCTCATTGTCGGCGAGGACGCGGAACACCTTGGCGGCCTCCCCTGGCAGGTCCTTGACGCCGAGGATGGTGATTTTCGCTTCGGAGGCGTCGGTGGCAACGCCGGACAGTACTGCTTCTTCCATGGGGATATCCTCCAATGCTCCGGCGACGAGGGTGCCGGGATCGTTGCTGTATGACGAACGCACCCGCATGGGTACGTTGAATGCGCGCGCATATTCCACACTGCGCAGCACAAGGATTTTCGAGCCGGACGCGGCGAGCTCAAGCATCTCTTCGAAGCAGAGCTTGTCGAGTTTGCGGGCATCGTGGACGATGCGTGGGTCGGCGGTGTAGACGCCGTCAACGTCCGAGTAGATTTCGCACTCGTCGGCGCCGAGGGCGGCGGCGAGGGCGACGGCAGTGGTGTCGGACCCGCCGCGGCCGAGGGTGGTGACGTCCTTGGTGTCACGGTTGACGCCCTGGAAGCCGGCGACGATGGCGATGCGGGCGGCGTCGATAGCTTCTTGGACGCGGCCCGGCGTCACCTCAATAATGCGGGCGTTGCCGTGGCGCTCGGTGGTGATGACGCCCGCTTGCGAGCCGGTGAAGGACTGCACATCAGCGCCGAAGGATGCGACTGCCATCGCGACCAGCGAGTTCGAGATGCGCTCGCCTGCGGTGAGCAGCATGTCCATCTCGCGGGCTGGCGGCGTTGGGTTGACGCGGGCGGCGAGGTCCAGCAGCTCGTCGGTGGTGTCGCCCATTGCGGAACACACCACCACGACATCGTGCCCCTGCTTCTTAGTGGCAACGATGCGTTCAGCAACCGCGCGTATGCGGTCGGCGCTTTCGAGGGACGAGCCCCCGTATTTCTGCACGATCAATGCCATGGTAGAACCTTCCATCGGTGTAAAAACTGTCGCGTGAAAATCCGCACTATAAGAATAGCGTCCCAAAAACGACTATGGGGCGACATGGCACAGAAAATTAGTATTATCGTTGACCATGCAGAACGACTTCCTTGCGATTAGCTTTGCGCTCACGTCTGCGCTGCTCATCGCGGTGGGGACGGTGTGGCGCCACCGCATCTTGCGCGCCGGCCGCTCCACAACGGAGGTCAATCCCTCACCGCTTTCTTCTTTGCGACGCCCCGCCTGGTGGGCATCGCTCGCCCTTGCGCTGGCCGCGTACGGATTTCAGGCGCTGGCGCTGGCGTTCGGATCCCTGCTGGTAGTCCAGCCGATTCTGGTGCTGTCACTGATGTTCACGCTGCTACTTTCGGCGCGCGTGGAGCACCGCACAATGTCGCCGCAGGGCACGGCGTGGGCGACGCTGCTGACCATTTTCGTTGCGGTGGTGATCCTGGTGGGCCGCCCGGTGCCGGGCACCGCCCCGCCGGGAATGGTCGGCTGGGTGCTGGCAATCGGGGTTGGGCTGGCCTGGATGGTCGGGACGGTCGCGTTCGCCCGCACCCGCGGTGCCGCTACGCAGGCGCTGGCCTACGGCATCCTGTGCGGCGCGATCTTCGGCTACCTGGCGGTGTTTTCCAAGGTGGCTGTGGACGCCTACGTACACGGCGGAGTCGTTGGACTTGTGGAGTCGTGGCAGTTCTGGGCCATGCTGGCCTGCGCGGTGCTGGGCACGGCGGTGCAGCAGTTCGCGTTCGGCGCCAGCAAGCTGGCCACCACGCTGCCGGCCATGAAGGTTGTTGAGCCGCTGGTAGCGCTCACCTTGGGCATCGTGCTGCTTGGGGAGAACTTCGCCGTGTCCAGTGTTGGGGGTTGGGTGGCGATGGTGGCGTCGATAATTATGATGCTGGCCAGCGCGGCGATGCTCACACGGGTCAGTATTCAAGTGGGATAGGCGCAAACCGTGTATGCTTTGGCGCATGTCACATCAGCTGCTGCTCCTAATCTGCCGCGGCGGGATACAGGCCTCGTTGTAACACGGTTGGCGCCCGTCGCGGAGTTTGTGCACGCCGACCGTGAAACTCGCCACGAAGGAGAACAGCCACAATGACCACCCAACCAGCCTGGAATAAGCAGCAGCCATCGAAGATGCCAGCGCACCGCTACCTGCCGTTTGCGCAGGAAGTGGAGCCTATCCGCCTGCCGGATCGCACCTGGCCAGACGCCACCATCACGCACGCACCACAGTGGTGCGCGGTGGACCTGCGCGACGGCAACCAGGCCCTGATTGCCCCGATGAACCCGGAGCGCAAGCGCCGCATGTTCAACCTGCTGGTGGAGATGGGTTACAAGGAGATCGAGGTGGGCTTCCCATCCGCCTCGCAGACTGACTTCAACTTTGTGCGCGAGATCATCGAGCAGGACATGATCCCGGATGACGTCACCATCCAGGTGCTGGTACAGGCCCGTGAGCACCTGATTCGTCGCACGTTCGAGGCGTGCTCGGGCGCGAAGAACGTGATCGTGCACTTCTACAACTCCACGTCGAAGCTGCAGCGTGAGGTGGTGTTCCGCAAGGACCGCCCGGCGATCAAGAAGCTGGCGACGGACGCGGCGGAGCTGATCAAGGGCATCGCGAAGGATTACCCGGACACGAACTGGCGCTGGCAGTACTCGCCGGAGTCCTTCACCGGCACTGAGTTGGACTTCGCGGCTGAGGTGTGCGACGCCGTCGTCGAGATCATGGACGCGACCCCTGAGCAGCCGATGATCATCAACCTGCCGGCGACCGTCGAAATGATTACCCCAAATGTGTATGCGGACTCGGTGGAGTGGATGCACCGCAACCTGCAGCGCCGCGACTCCATCATCCTGTCACTGCACCCCCACAACGACCGCGGCGAGGGCATCGCCGCGGCCGAGCTGGGCTACATGGCGGGCGCGGACCGCATCGAAGGCTGCCTGTTCGGCAACGGTGAGCGCACCGGCAACGTCGACCTGGTCACACTGGGTCTGAACATGCTGACGCAGGGCGTCGACCCGCAGATCGACTTCTCTGATATCCAGCGCATCCGCGACGTCGTGGAGTACTGCAACCAGCTGCGCGTCCCCGAGCGCCACCCATACGGCGGCGACCTGGTCTTCACGGCGTTCTCCGGCTCGCACCAGGACGCTATTAATAAAGGTCTGGACGCGCTGGCGAGCAAGGTGCGCCCGGGCGCAAACTCCACCGAGGTGCAGTGGGAAGAGCTGCGCGAGACGGTCTGGGAGGTCCCGTACCTGCCGATCGACCCGAAGGATGTGGGCCGCGACTACGAGGCTGTCATCCGCGTCAACTCCCAGTCCGGCAAGGGTGGCGTTGCCTACATCATGAAGACGGACCACGGCATCGATATGCCGAAGGCGATGCAGCCGGAGTTCTCCGCGGTGGTGCAGAACATCACCGACAACGAGGGCGGCGAGGTCAACTCGAAGAACATGTGGGACATCTTCGCCACGACCTACCTGGACCCAGATTCGCCACTGGAGCTGCACTCCTTCCGCACGTCGGATGAGGAAGGCAAGGACGCCACGACGACCGGGATCCGCGCGCGCGTGACCTACAACGGCCAGGACCACGAAGTCACGGGTGTCGGCAACGGCCCGATCGCGGCGTTCGCGAACGCTCTGGAGCACATCGGCATCAACGTCGAGGTGCAGGACTACTCGCAGCGCGCCCGCTCCGCGGGTGACGACGCCGACGCGGCCTGCTACATCTACGCGGATGTCGACGGCAAGTGTGCGTGGGGCGCTGGCGTGGCAGGATCGACGACGTTGGCGTCGATGCAGGCCATCGTGTCCGCGGTGAACCGTTCGACGGTCGCGTAACACCACCCCCGTTAGGGGGGTCGTTCTGCCTGGCGGACTGAGATGCGAGTGATAAAGCGCGCTCGCTTCTCTTACGCCTCTCTCAGCGAATAAGAATCCGCGCTGCGTACGAACGTGACGTGTCACACGCCTCCACAGGTCGACATGTGTTTACCCAGGTGCGCGCCTTATACTCATTGCTCGGAGATTTATCTACTGGCGAGGCAGCACCGGGTAAGGCAGGGCGAAATGGCAACAACATACGTGGTTCCAGACCACGGGCTTGGTGCTGTTCGCAACATCCCGGTGCACGAGGCGGAGCAAGAGCACATCATTCACCTGCTCGATTCCGCCGATACGGACGTTGCGGACCTCGCGGCGCTGCTTATCCCGCGCGCTGAGGGCGGCGGGTTCGACATTCACTTCCAGGACTCGGTGCTCGGCAGCATGAGCGCCTCGGACGCGCGCGAGTACGCGGAGCTGTCCTGGATCGTGGAAGCCTCGATGATCCCGCAGGTCACGGTGCGCGCCACCCGCCTTGCGGACGGCTCCCTGCAAACCGTCCTCCGCCTGCCACGCCCCGGCCTGTGCATCCCCACCAACCAGCCCCCGACCGAGCCGTGGGTGTTTCTCGACGACACCCGCACCTACGACGTCTCCTTCCTCCCGGACGCGCAGGAAGCCCAGGAAGTTTCGGTGCTGGACCGGAAGCATTACCTGCTCACGCTGAGCGCCACTGAGGATGCCGCCGAAGATACTGTGCAGGTCGCGATTGGGGATCGGGCCGTCGGCACCCTGGTGGGGCCAGTGGCCACCGCGCTGCTGCCGACGCTGCAGTCCCTCAGCGAGCGTGGCCTGCTGGCGGTAGCTCACGGCTACCTCGCGCCGCTGGGTGGCAAGCCGTCGTTGAGCGTGACCGTTGGCCCACTCGCCCCGGACGTGCTTCCGCCCCTCTCCCCGATTCCGCCGGTGCAGGTCCACCCGCGCCACCCGGATACCTCGGCGATGTCGGCGACCACCGTGATCCCCGTGGTACGCCCAGAGGAGCTGGAAGACAGCGCCGACGCGGTGGCCAAGTCCGCCGCAGCGAAGGCTGATTCGGAGGAGTTCCCCGCCGTGGAGACCCCGGCGGACGAGAAGGCCCCGGAGGCGCAGCCGAAGAAGAACCAGCCGATCCACCCGATGCGCTGGGTAGCCGCTGTCATCGGCGCGCTGCTGATCGCACTGATCGGCTCGGTGGCGTTCAGCGAGCAGTGGAGCGGCTCGCCGGACACAGTTTCCACGTACATGACGGAGCCTGCGCACTCCCCGAGCAAGTCTGGCCAGAAGCCGGAACCTTCGAAGCGGTCGACGGAACAGACCACCGAAGAGACCACGCCGCCTTCTTCGGAGCCCGCGTCTGAGCCGGCCTCGGCGCCAGCCCCGGCGCAACAGGAACCGGCGTACCAGGTGCCAGCACAGCCGGCCCCGGTGTGGCAGGCTCCAGCCCCTGCGCCCGTGCCCGCTCCTGCGCCTGCACCAGCGCCTGTGCAGCAGCCCGCTCCCGTGCAGGAACAGCCCGCGCCGGCCCCTGCACCAGCGCCTGCCCCCGACTACCAGTACAATTTCGGCGGCCTGCAGATCCAGTCGGACACGCCGCTCGGCGGGCCATTACACCGCGTGCAGTGGCCATAGCTACTATCAGAGTGATGACAACACCTGACCACGAGCTCTTTCCGTTCGTCGCGGTAAGCGCCCTTTCGACAAGCATCCACCCCTCCACGGGGCGTTTGCTCACCCTCGATGCGGTCACGTTCGACGAAAACGGCGAGGTTGGCGAGGACTTCCACGCCGTGTTCAACCCGGTCAAAGACGCCGGTCCGCGCCACCTCCACAACCTGGAGAAGAGCGACTTCGCTCAGGCGCCACGGTTCGCGCGGCACCTCAAGGCACTCAACAAGCTTATCGACGGCCGCACCCTCATCGTGCTCGACAGCCCCACGGAGTGGGGGTACCTCGTCTCCGAGTCGCGCCGCGCCATGAACGCCGCCGCCCGCGCCAACCGCCAACGCGCGCGGAAGCACAACCGGCGCCGCCAGCGCGTCGGCCACATCCCGCGTCCCGAAGCAATCGTGGACATCCTCGGCAGCGCGCGCCGCCAGGGCCACATCCTCATCGACGAGCGACTCAACGCCGTGGCCAACCAAGTCGGCGTGCTCTCCGAACCGGCCACCGCCACCGTCGAGCGCGCCAGCGTCCCCGAGGAGGAACTCTCCCGGGCGGCCACACTGAAGCTCGTCGCGGTGTACCTGCAGCTGCACGAAAACGGCACGCTGACCAGCATCGACCCGGAGGACCTCAAGGCGGACCGTTTCGGTCTGCAGCGCTCCGCACTGCGGGTGGACGCGCATAAGCGCGAAGGGGACGTCGATAATCCGGGCGTCTACACGGGCGCAGGCCTCAAGCCAGGCATGGAGATCTCCATCTCCGACGACGTCGCCGTCGACCCCGACGAGCTCATCCAGGCCGCGCTCGACGCCGGGCTGAACTACCAAGAAAAGCTCACACGCACCGCCTCCCTCGTCGTCTCCGACGCCCCATCCCGCGGCGCCGAACTGCGAGGCAAAGCGATGCACGCGCACCGCAAAGACATCCCGGTGCTCAGCGCGCAGGAGTTTCTCCAGGCCGTAGCGCACGACTAACGTAGAGGCATGCTCTCACAACTGCGTACCTCTGTTGCGCTGGCCGCCGCGAAGGCCGCCACGTTCGCGTCGCGCGCCACCGGCCGCGGCGCCGGCGGCATGATCGGCGGGCTCGTTGCCAACGCGATCGACCCGAACATCATGGCAGGCCTGTCCAAGGGGCGCCCGGCCGTGCTGGTGACGGGCACGAACGGCAAATCCACCACCACAAAGATGCTGGTAGCGGCGCTGCGCGCCACCAGGACCGTGGCCACCAACGACGGCGGCGACAACATGGACGCCGGCATCATCTCCGCGCTCATGGCGGGCAAGGACGCCTCCACGATCGCCCTCGAGGTCGACGAGCTGCACGTCCCCCACGTCGCCGACCGGCTGCAGCCGAAGGCGTTCGTGCTGCTCAACCTGTCGCGCGACCAGCTGGACCGCGTCGGCGAGATCAACAAGATCGAGCGCGCCCTCCGCGGCGCCGTCAACGCCCACCCGGAGGCCACTGTCATCGCTAACTGCGACGACGTGCTGATGACCTCCGTCGCCTGGGACCACCCCAACGTCATCTGGGTTTCCGCGGGCGTCGGCTGGCTCGGCGACTCCGTCACCAACCCCCGCAGCGGCGGCCACGTCGTACGCACCGAGGACGACTGGTACGCCGTCGAGCCCCTCCCCGACGGCTCCGAGTTTCGACGCCCCACCCCCACCTACGCCGTCACCGACGACGGCCTGCGCTGCCCGGATGGGGGCGTCGTCACGCTTGACCTGGCGCTGCCGGGGCGGGCCAACCGCGGCAACGCAGCACAGGCCGTAGCCTGCGCCGTCGACGTCTTCGGTGTACCACTCGCCTCTGCGCTCGCCGCCGTCGCCGACGTCCAAGACGTCGCAGGACGCTACTCCACCATCCACTTCGGCGACCACGAAGTCCGCCTCCTGCTGGCCAAGAATCCGGCAGGCTGGCAAGAGGCCCTCTCCATGGTGGACCGCACCGCCGACGGCCTCGTCATCGCCGTCAACGGCCAAGTCGCCGACGGCGAAGACCTCTCCTGGCTCTGGGACGTCAAGTTCGAAGACTTCCACGGCATCGCCGTCAAAGCCGCCGGCGAACGCGGCACCGACCTCGCCGTGCGCCTGCTCTACGCCGACATCGAACACGAACTGATCCACAACTGCGTCGACGCCATCCGCGCCTGCCCACCCGGCCGCGTCGAAGTGCTGGCCAACTACACCGCCTTCCGCGACCTCAAAAAGGACCTACACAAGGAGCTGGACCGTGACTAACACTTTGACCATCGGCCTGCTGCTGCCCGACGTACTCGGCACCTACGGCGACGACGGCAACGCACTCGTCCTGCGCCAACGCGCCCGCATGCGCGACATCGACGCCCACATCCGGCCCATCCCCCTCACCGAGGACATCCCCTCCGACTGCGACATCTACACCCTCGGCGGCGGCGAGGACTCCGCCCAAATCATCGCGGCCTCGCGCCTCCAAGCATCCCCCGGCCTGCAGCACGCCATCGACGCCGGCCGCCCCGTCTTCGCCGTCTGCGCTGGCATGCAGGTTCTCGGCCACAGCTTCACCGCCCACGGCGAGGAAGTCGCCGGCATCGGCGTCCTCGACGTCCACACCTCCCCCATGCCCGAGCGCGCCATCGGGGAAGTCCAATCCCACCCACTTCTCGACGGCCTCTCCGCCCCCCTCACCGGATTCGAAAACCACATGGGCGGCACCACCCTCGGCCCCGACGCCTCCCCACTCGGCCAGGTGAAACGCGGCGTGGGCAACAACGTGGGTGCTGGTTCTCGGGCTGGCGTTGAGGGCGTTGTGCAGGGCAGCGTCATCGCCACCTACATGCACGGCCCTGCCCTGGCCCGCAACCCCGAACTTGCCGACCTCCTCCTCGCCCGCGCCCTCGGCATCCACGCCCAGGAACTCACCCCACTCGCGTTGCCCGAGGTGGACCAGCTGCGCAAGGAGCGCCTCAGGTAGGTTGCCGCTAGCGCTCTAGGAGCCAGTGCCAAAGGACGCAATTCGTTCCGAGGAACTCGGGAAAAGCCCAGGTCGCGAATATGCGGTTGCGTCTTTTGGCACTCGGCCCGGTTGGTGGGACACCAAATTCCCTCATTGGAATTTGGCGACCTGGGGAAACGCTTCAGGGCCTACTCGAAAAGCGCGAATTTGGTGTCCAGCTCGTTGGTCACAACACCAAATTCCTAGTTTTTTCGCGGGCGAATTTGAAAAAGCCCAGGTCGCTGGAGCTCAGTGAGGGAATTTGGTGCGCAACGCAGAAGGCCAGTGCCAAAGGACGCAATTCTTTCCAAGAAATTGGATAAAAGCCCAGGTCGCGAAAAAGGTGTTGCGTCCTTTGGCATTCAGAGCGGTAAGAGGCACCCAAAAACTACAACGTGAGCCGCCCGGAGAGCGCGCGGGAGAGGGTGAGTTCGTCGACGAACTCGAGGTCGCCGCCGAGCGGCATGCCGGATGCCAGGCGGGAGACGGTCAGATCTGGGAAGTCTTTGAGCAGGCGGGCCAGGTAGGAGGCGGTGGCTTCGCCTTCGGTGTCGGGGTCGGTGGCGAGGATGACTTCGGTGATTTGGGGGGCGTCGTCACCGTCGAGGTCGGGGAGGACGCCGCCGATGCGCTTCAGCAGGGGTGTGACGGCGAGGTCCTTGGGGCCCACGTTCGCGAGTGGGTCCAGTGCCCCGCCGAGCACGTGGTAGCGGCCGTTAAACTCGCCGGTCCGCTCGATGACCTGGATGTCTTTGGCGTCTTCGACGACGCAGATGAGGTCTTTTTTGCGACCGGAGTCGGCGCAGATGCGGCAGACCGCTTCGCGGGAGACGTTGTTGCAGATGCGACAGAACGTCACGCCGTCGCGCACGCCGGCAAGGGCGGCGCGGAGGCGGTCGATATCTTCGGCCTCGGTTTGGAGGAGGTGGAAGGCGATCCGTTGCGCAGACTTGGGTCCGACGCCGGGGAGGCGCGAGAGCTCGTCGATAAGGTCTTGGAGCGGTCCTTCGAACATGGGGGTCCTTTACAACACAAAACGCCTGGCGAAGTGCCAGGCGTTCAAGCGGGTGGGTTTAGATGATGCCGCCGAACGGAATCTCACCAGGTGCAGGCTGCTGACCACCAGGAGCCTCCTGTGGCATTGCGCCGCCGGTCAGTGGGCCGATCTTCTCCTGTGCCAGCTCGCCGGCCTTGTTGTGGGCGTCGCGGTATGCGGCGAGGATGAGGTCCTGCAGCGTCTCGACGTCGTCGGCGTCAACAGCCTCCGGCTTGATCTGCAGGTCGGTGATCTCTGCGCCACCGGTCATGACGACGGTGACCAGGCCGCCGCCAGCGGTGCCGGTGACGGTGGTGCTGAGCAGCTCCTGCTGTGCCTTCTGCAGCGCCTGCTGCACCTCGGCTGCCTGGCGGATGAGTTCCTGCATGTCCTGAGGCATATTTGGCTGGGTCATGGTGTGTAACACCCTTTCGTGTCAGTGATTTTGTCTAATTTGCTCACCAGTGTACCCGGTAGTTCCTGAATGCTTACAAGGGCTTGGCTCCAAGTTCGCTGGCAAGCAGGTCCATGGCGACTTCGGTGGCGTCACGACGGTCGAAGGTCGCCGACTCGGCCTCGGCCTGGTCGACCATGTCGCGCTCTTCATCCTCTTGGCTGTAGGGCTCGGGCGGCGGCGGAGGCGGCTCCCATCCGGCGTCTTCGTGGAATGGTTCGGGCGGCGGTGGGACTTCCTCGCGCTCGCGGCGCTCCTGTTGCGCGCTGCGCTGCCCGGCGGCCTTCGCTATCGCCCGCCAGTCAGTGGGCTGCTGTGCTGTGGGTTTTGGGGTTGCTTCACTTTTCGACGCCCCCTTCGCCCCTTTCGTGCCCACCACGCAACGCACGGCAACCTTGGTGCCAAGCGCTTCGGAGAACACCGCGACGATGTCCCCGTTGTTGTTGTCGGCGTTGAGGCGCTCCGCGAGGGCACCCGTGTTGTGTCCGATGAGCAGTGTGGGCTGGCCGTCTTCGTTGTCGAGGGAGAGCGGTTTGGCTTCGGCAAGCATGATTTCGGCGACCTGGTTGCGCTTGCCCACAGCTTGGCGCAGCTTCATCCAGTCACGCTGCACGCGTTCGAGGAGGTCTTCCGCAGGTGCTGGCTCTGGCTTCGGTGCCGGGGTTGGTTCCGGCTTCGGCGGCGTTGCGGGTTCCGCGGGTGGTTGCGGCACCGGCTTCGGTTCAGGCTTCGGCTCGGGCTTGGGCTCAGGCTTCGGCGTGTTCTGCGCCTTTCGGCGCTCCGCGATCCTGGCCGCAGCAGCCGCAGCGGCCGCGGCTCCCCCACCCTGCGAAGGAGTCTGCGACGGGGCCGGCTGGGCAGGCTGGGCCGCCTGCCCAGGGGCAGCAGGCGCCGGTGCAGCTGAGGTAGCCGAGGAAACCGCCGGGCGGTCGCCCATCGTGAGCAGGTGCGCCATCATCACTTCCAACAACAGGCGCGGGGACGTCGCACCGCGGAGGTCGCCGATCCGATCGTTGACCTCGGTCGCGAGCGCGGCCAGCGTCGACGGGTGGAACTGTTGCGCTTCGGCGCGGAGTATTTCGGCGCGGTCGACGGGGGCGTCGACAAGCCCTTCGCCGAAGGCATCCGGCACGGTGACGATGAGCAGCAGGTCACGCAGCCGGTCCAGCAGGTCGAGGGCGAAACGGCGCGGCTCGTGGCCGGACTCGATCACCTTGTCGATGGTGTGGAACATCGCCGCGGCGTCCTTGGTGGCGAGGGCGTCGACGGCGGCGTCGAGAAGCGTGAGGTCCGTGACCCCGAGCAGCGGCAGCGCCATCTCGTAGGTCAGGCCGTCCGGGCCGGCGCCCGCCAACAGCTGGTCCAGCACGGACAGCGTGTCGCGCGGCGAACCGCCGCCAGCGCGGATGACCAGCGGGTACACGTTCTCGTCGACGTACGCACCCTCCTCCGCCACAATGTTTTCCAACAGGTGGCGCATCGCCTGCGGGGTCAGCAGGCGGAACGGGTAGTTGTGGGTACGCGAGCGAATCGTGCCGAGGATCTTCTCCGGCTCGGTCGTCGCAAAGATGAAGATGAGGTGCTCTGGCGGCTCCTCCACAATCTTCAGCAGGGCGTTGTTGCCGGAGGGCGAAATCATGTGCGCCTCGTCGATGATGAAGACGCGGTAGCGGGACTCCGCAGGCGCGAACATGGCGCGTTCGCGCAGCTCACGCATGTCGTCGACACCGCCGTGGGAGGCGGCGTCCAGCTCCATCACGTCCAGGTTCCCGGTGCCACCCGGCGCCAGCGACACGCAGGACGCGCACTTGCCACACGGAGTGGACGTCGGCCCCTCAACGCAGTTCAACGAGCGCGCCAGGATGCGCGCCGAGGACGTCTTACCGCACCCCCGCGGCCCCGAAAACAGGTACGCATGGCTGATGCGCCCGTTGTCGAGAGCGTTCGATAACGGCACAGTCACCTGGTCTTGCCCAACCAGCTCACCAAACGTTGCAGGACGATATTTCCGGTACAGAGCCACGGCGCCAAGTGTAGACGATCAGCCCTCTTCCCGGCACCAATCTTTCACATCCACGCCACGCCTGCGCAGACGCCGCTCCAGCACCGGATAGCCCTGCTCGGAGGCGATCCCGAACTCCTCATCGGTGAGCGCAATCAGCTCCAGAAGCAGCGTGATCCGGCGCGGCTCACGCACCATCGGGGTGCCCTGCGCGAACACCTCCGGCTCCCGCAGCAGCCCGTGCCGCACGGTGCCCGGCGCGTCCGCCAGCAGCCCCTCGAGTAGCACGCCAGGCTGCCCCGGCACGCCAAGGCGCTCAAGCTCGCGGGTCACGTCCACAACGGCCTGGGCAAGCACCTGCTTATCGACGTCCCCCACCGCCATCACCTCGCACACAACTTCGGGGCCGCCATCGTGAAGCGCCACCAGCCCCATGTCAGTACCGCTGAACCCGGCGGTAACCGCCACGTTCGCACCGTTCAGTTCCGCGGTGGCGACGGCGCGGGCGTCGACAAGCGAAAGCTGCATCCCCGGAAACACCGAGGCCAGCCAGGCGACAAGCTCGTCGCCCGTCATGCGCCGAGCTTCTCCACCGCCGCCAGCAGCACGCACGTGGCCACGCCGTCCATCGCCTTCGTGACCTCCTCAAGCGGCGGCAGCGACGGCGCCAAACGAATATTACGATCGTGCGGGTCCTTCCCCTTCGGGAACGCCGAACCCGCCTTCGTCAGGCTGATGCCGGCCTGCTTCGCCAGCTCCCACACGCGAGTCGCAGTCCCATCCATCACGTCCAAGGAGATGAAGTAGCCGCCCTTCGGCGTCGACCAAGACGCCACGCCCGTGCCCCCGAGCCGGTTCTCCAGCACCTCAAGCACAGCCTCAAACTTCGGCGCCAGCGACTCAGCATGCTTCCGCATCACCTCACGCACACCATTCGCGTCCTTGAAGTACATCGCGTGCGCCAACTGGTTCACCTTGTTCGGGCCGATGCCTCGCACATTCGCGATCGACTCATACCACTCCAGGTTCTCCTCCGACGAGGCAAAGAACGCCACACCCGAGCCCGCGTGCGTAATTTTCGACGTCGACGACATGTACCAGAACCGGTTCGGGTTACCCGCCTTCGCCGACAGCGCAAGCACGTCCGCGTTCACCGGGAACGTATCCGTCAGCGTGTGTACCGCGTACGCGTTGTCCCACACAATGCGGAAGTCCGGCGCGGCCGTCTCCATCGCCGCCAGGCGCTCGATAGTCGCCTGCGAGTACACCGCGCCCGTCGGGTTAGAGAACACCGGCACGCACCACATGCCCTTCACAGCAGGGTCCTTCACCAGCTCCTCCACGACGTCCATGTCGGGACCGTCCTCAAGCAGCGGGACAGTGATCATTTCGAAGCCGAAGCGCTCCGTAATCGTGAAGTGGCGGTCATAGCCGGGCACTGGGCACAGCCACTTAATCGCGTGCTCGCGCTGCTCATCCGCCCACGGCCGCGGCGAATCATTCGTCCCAAACGTGTACGCCCAGGACACCAGGTCAAACATAATATTTAGCGACGACGAGTCTCCCGCCACCAACAGCTTCGGGTCAATACCGAGCGCCTCGGCCCACAACTCACGCAACTGCAAAATGCCCGTCAGGCCGCCGTAATTACGCACGTCCACACCCGACGCATCACGGTGATTCCCCACACCCGGCAGTGCTAACAGATCGTCCGCCAAGTCCAACTGGCGCGCCGAGGGCTTCCCCCTCGTGAGATCCAACGCCATGTTGGTCTCCTCCAGCTGCTTGTACTGCTCACGCAACTCAGCAGCCAGGCTTGCAAGCTGCTCAGCATCTAGTTCTTTCAACGGGGTGTTCAATGTCTTGGTGTCCTATTCGAGTACGTCGGCGTATCTACTAACGACCCATCATCGTACTAGCGACACCCCACCCCGCGCGACGGTTTTTCCCCAGTTTTACCCCATAAAAAAGGGGACCTCACGCACCTGCCAGCGCCCGCTTACCCTTGCTGCGTTCCCGCCCTGGGGGAGTTCACGAGATGAGCACCGCGTGAGATCCTGCAGAACACTCTAGCCTGAAGCTTTAGGCGTTGCAAAACATTGACTGCGCAGGCGTTTTGTCGGAACCTGGGGGGATGGGTTAAAGTAGTCCCTCGACGCATGATGTGTCGCAACTAGGAGGATTCGACTAGCGGCCTATGTCACACGCCTGGAACGCGTGCGGGTTTCACGACCCTCGTGGGTTCAAATCCCACATCCTCCGCGCTTTTTGACAGCGCATCCGGTTGAAGTTTTCGCCGGGTGCGCTGTTTTTGTATTTGCATTGGGCTTGCTGTGCACCACATTCCCTGTTTTTCGGAGTGGTGCCCGAGCATTTCCCCAGGTCGCGCTCGCTTCGTGAGGGAATGTGGTGCACTACCCATCGCCCGAGTGCCAAAGGACGCAACCCACTTTTCACGACCTGGGCTTTTACCCCCTCCCCCAACAAGAACTGCGTCCTCTGGCACTCACACCACGCACGGAGACACCAAATTCCCCCACCGGCTGCCAGTGACCTTGACTTTTCCAATCCGTCCCGCGAAAACCCAGGAATGTAGTGCGCGAGGAGGGTAGTTGCGCACCAAAATCCGGCATTTTGAAAAGTCGCCAAGGCATTTCCCCAGGTCGCACCGACCGTATGAGGGAATTTGGTGCGCGGGTCCAGCATGACAAAACCCCGCGACCCAACTCACAGGTCGCGGGGTTGTATACAGAGGAGCTACTTGTTCTCTGTAGTGGTCGGCTCAGCCGAGGTCGTGGCTGGTGCCGTCGTGGGAGCTGCCGTCGAGGTCGTGGCAGTTGCCGTGGTCGATGGCTTCCGGCCGAGGAAGTCGCCGAGCGAGGAGCCCTCGTTGGAGCTCTGCTGGATCTTGTTGGCTGCGCCGTTCTCGCCTGGGGCACACAGGGAGAGCAGGCCGGCCAGGGCACCAATGCCGAGCGTGACCGCTGCGATGGCGCCGAGGGCTTCGGTGGCCTGCGGGCCGAACTTGGCGTTCAGGCGGGCGGCTTCAACGTCGAGCTGCTTTAGGAAGTCAGGTCGGTTGTCGCCGAAGTTGCCGAACGGGTTCGGGATGTTCATCTGCTCGGAGACACGGCGCGCGGAGGCGCTGATCTCTGGGCCCATTGCGGCGATGAGTGGCGCGCCGACGGCGACTGCCAACCCGAGCGGGATGAGCCACAGGAGTGGCCCGCCGTGGGAGGACATGTCGGCGAAGCAGCGCTGCAGGTCATCGGTCGAGCTCTTGCCTGGGGTCTTCGGCTGGTCTTCACCCTGGACAACGACGTGGACAGTGACGTCGCCTTCGCGGCCTGGGATCGTGATGTCGAAGCCCTTGGGGTCCGGGGTTCGCTCAGCTGGCGGGACGATGATGACCTTGTCGCCCTCGCGCTGAGCGGTCCAGCCGTCGGGGAGTTTGAGGTCGCCGATGTTAGCACCTGGCACGTGGACCTCAACGTGCGATGTGCCCGGTTTGACCTCAATGGTCGGAGGGGTGTTACCTGCGGAGGTTGACGGGGTATCACCAGTGACAGTTACAACCGCCGGGCGGGTGACGGTCTTGCCGTCTGGGTAGGTGACCTCTACTGGGACGACGACCTGCTCGCCTGGCTTGGCGTCGGCAGGTGGCGTGACGGAGACTGAGCCGCCGTCGTTGATGGTGACGGTCCAGCCTTCGGGTGCTTCCCAGCCGTCGACGATCTTGAAGGTCGCGCCGTCAGGCTGCGTGCTTGGCGGCACGACAACGGTGACGCCGCCCTTGGTACGGCCAGGGTTGTAGTCGACTGGTGGCTGGCCTTCGGGGGTGTCGGCGTCGTCAACAACCAGGATGGTTGCTGGGCGGGTTACCTTCTGGCCGCCTGGGTAGGTGATGTCGACTGGGACGACGGTGTAGTCGCCGGACTTGGCGTCGGCAGGCGGGGTGGCGGTGACGCCGCCGTCTTCGCCGACGGTGACCTTCCAGCCCTTCGGCGCCTTGTACTCAGGCGAGATGACGAAGGTGGTGCCGCCCGGCGCGCGTGGCGTCGGGTTGACGGTCACGGTCTGGTTCGGTTTGGTCTGCTTCGGGGTGTAGTTCTGGTCCGGGGCGGACGGGGTGGCCGGGTTCGGGTCGACGGGTGCGGCCGGGTCGTCGATGACGGTCACGACGATTGGGCGCGTGATGCTGTTGCCGTTCGGGTCGGTGACCTGTACGTTAATCACGCCGAAGTCGCCTGGCTTGGCGTCGGCAGGCGGGGTGACGTGCGCGACACCGGTGTTTTCGTCGATGTTGATGGTCCAGCCTTCGGGGATGTCCTTCTGCTCGACAACGTAGGTGGAGCCCTCGGTGCCGCCCTTAGGGGTGACAACTACGACGGTGCCCGGCTTGGTCGGCTTCGGTGGGAACTGGACGTCGTTGGTGCCCTTGGGGGCGTCGTCGACAACTACGACGACCGCTGGGCGAGTGATCGAGGAACCATCCGGGTAGGTGATCTGGACAGGCACGACAATGCGGTCGCCTGGCTTGGCATCGGCCGGCGGGGTCGCGGTGACGGAGCCGTCCTCACCGACGTTGACCTTCCAGCCCTTCGGTGCCTCGTAGGCGTCGTGGATGGTGAACGTGGTGCCCTTCGGCGCATCAGCGCTGAACTCTGGGGCGTCCACGGTGACCTCGACACCTGGGCGGGTGGTTTCCGCCAGGTAGTACGCGTCCGGGTTCTGTGCCTGCGGCGGCGCGCTGACGATGACGGTGCCCGGTACGACCTTGGTGGAGCCGTCTGGGAAGGTCACCTCGACGTTGATGGTCTTGGTTTCGCCGTCGCGGGCGTTCGCCGGCGGCGTTGCGGTGATCTCGCCGGTGCGCTTATCGACGCCCACCTTCCAATCACCGAGCTCCTGATCAGGAGCGATCTTAAACGTCGAGCCGGCTGGCAGCTCCTGGTCACGGACCTGCGGCAGCGTCACTGTGACGGATGGGCGGGTGATCACGACGTCGTAGCCAGGGGTGTGCTCCTGTGCCAGGGTCGTGTCAACGCCGACCACGGACTCCAGCACGTCGTGGGATCCGTCTGGGTAGGTGGCCTTGACCTGCACGGTCACGGTATCTTCCAGGCGCGCGCTCATCGGCGCGGTGACCTTGAGCGCGTTGCTGCCCTCTTCCAGAGTGACGTCCCATGGGCGGGCCTCACTGCTTGGGGTAGCGCCGACGACCTCGAAGGTGGTGCCGTCAGGGTACTTCGGGCTGCCCGGCTTCAGCGCGACGGTTGCCGTCTTGCCCGGGGAGGTCTTCTCGTTGCCGTAGCTTGGGGCCCACTGCTGGGTCTTGAGCTGGAACGTTTCGCCGATCTTGGCGTTGTCCTTGTACTTCTGCAGGTTGAGCTGGTCGGAGCCATCCCGCGGGGTGGCGTACACCTCAACCTGGAGCGCCTCCGGCTTCTCGTTGTCGATTTCGCCGGTCCCGCCGACAGGCAGGGTGACATGCACGCGGCCATCCTTATCGACGCGCGCATTCGCGCCCTCGACAGCCTTACCGTTTCGCGTCACGACAGCAATCACACGAGCGTAATCTTCTCCAGCACCGTTGGTGACCTGGATGTTCGTCGCAAACTCCTTGCCGTTCGCGGTGACAACCGGCACCTCGTCCTGAGCCGCCTGCAGCGGGAAGCACTGCGCGTTCTCTGCCGGGACCGGCAGCAGGTCAACCTCGGCGATGTTGCGGGCTTCGAAGCCCAGGCGGTTCGGGAAGTTCTCGTAGCCGTTGCCTACGCTTCGGGCGACCCACGCGAACGTGCGTGTCTCGCCTTCCTTGATGTCCTTCACGTCCTCGAGGGTGACCTTCGCGGACACCACCGGGGAGCCTTCCGAAAGGTGCAGCTCGACCGGCTCAACGTGCGCGGTGCCGGTGACCTTCAGGTCCATATTGGTGGTGCTATCCTCGCCGGAACGCACCGCTCCTGGGATAGTCTCCCCTACAGACACCGCCGAAAGGGTGAAGGTCTCCTCGAAATCAGAGATGCCGGTCTGGTTCATGCGCAGCTCGGAAACCATCGAGTCCACAGCGTGCTCGCCGTCGCCGTGGAGGCTGACCCAGTAGTACACCTCAACCTGGCCCTGCTCGTTGACAACGGCGCGGGTGCCCGGCTCAAACGAGCCCTCGTTCGGAGTACTCACGCCACCGATGCGCTGGTGCGGGAACAAGGTGTTCGCGCTCAGCACGTCGTGGCATCGGTTCTCTTCGGCGCTCTGCGCGTCCACCTGTGGCACCACGAGCGCGGACGCCCCCAGCGCCAGCGCCACCACAGTGGCTGACATTCTACGATTTCGCATTCTGAAACTCCCCTCAAAGGCAACTGTGTGTTATTTGTGCTATCCATTCATCATGAACGGTTTTTAAGAAGTTTCAAGTACTTTTGACAGTTTATTTTCAGCGAACGTCCGGACCTGCACAGTTGTCGTCAAAATATTTGCATCACATGCATGTTATTCAACCAGCGGTTACCCCCGCTCGGGTGTATTTGTCCAGACGAAAGGATCCGCTGAGAGCCTCTCAGGGTCAAAGCGCTCAAGGATCTCCTGCGCCGTCACAGCGCCTGCGCACCCAATCGATTCTGCAAGCGCCCGCACCACGCCATCCACCCCAACGCGCTGCGACATCTCCGCAAACGTCACCGCCCCGTCGCGCTTCGCCAACCGCTTGCCCTCCGCGTTGAGCACCAGCGGCACGTGCACATACTCGGGTTCCTGCCCGCCCAACAAGTGCGTCATGTACGCCTGCGCGGGCGCCGACATCAACAAATCATCCCCACGAACCACCTGGTCAACACCCTGGTCCACGTCGTCGACGACCACCGCCAAGTTATACGCCCAGTCCCCCGCCTGCGCCTGCGCAAGGTTACCGCCGCGACGCACCACCACGTCATCGACAGGCCCAGTCACCTCCCCGGCAAAGAAGTCCCGGACCGTCCACTCCCGCACATCGGCACGCAGGCGAAGGGCAGGCATGCGGCCCTCTTGCGAAAGCTGGTGACGTCGAAAAGCTCGCTGCTCCTCATCCAAGTCCCTGCACGTGCCCGGGTACATCCCAGGCTGCGCATGCGGCGCACTCGCCGCCTCCCGAATCTCGCGGCGCGTGCAGTAGCACTCATACACCGGGAGCTGCGACAACGCCGCCTCATACAACGCCGAACGCTGCGACTGCCACACCACCGGCGGATCAAAATCAAGGCCCAGCGCCAACAAGTCCTCTATTTGACGACGCCCCGCCGCCTCCGACGAACGCTCCGAATCAACATCCTCCACCCGCAGCCAAAAACGCCGCCCACTCCGACGCGCGAACAGCCAGGCCAGCAGCGCCGTCCGCAGATTGCCAAAATGGAGATCCCCACTCGGAGAAGGTGCATACCGTCCAGCATTCATGTGTATAGGATATGTAGCCGTGACAAACCAAGAAACTTTTGCGCGATCGCTTTACCCTGTACTGGTATCTGTGTTCTGCGCCGTCTTCCTCATTTCCAACATCACAGCACAGAAGGGAGTCGCCCTCGGACCATTCATCACCGACGGCGCCTTCTTCCTCTTCCCACTTGCATACGTCCTCGGCGACGTGCTCGCCGAAGTCTACGGATTCAAAGCCGCCCGCCGGGCGATCTTCACCGGATTCGGCATCGCCATCCTGGCCGTCGTGTCCTTCTACATCGCCATCTGGCTCCCCGGCGCCGACTTCTACGACATGCAAGAACCCTTCTCGACGATCCTCGGCCTCATGCCGCGCATCGTCATGGCGTCCCTGGCCGGCTACATCGCAGGCCAGCTGCTCAACGCGTGGGTGTTGCAGAAAATGAAAGACCGGTTCGGACACGACCGCCTATGGGCTCGCCTCATCGGCTCCACCATCGTCGGCGAGTTCGCCGATACCCTCCTGTTCTGCGCCATCGCAGCGGCGGTCATCGGCATCGAAACGCCGGGTCAGTTCATCAACTACGTCGTCGTGGGCTTCCTATGGAAGACCCTGCTCGAAGTCGTCCTACTCCCGATCACGTACCCGACCATCGCGTGGGTGCGCCGCCGCGAGCAGGAACTGCATGCAGAGCTGCGAAGCTAACGCCCAGAGCCAGCGCTAGGAGCTGGCTCGAACACCAATCTGAGATCAAGGGCAGCAAGCACTTTGAGCAAAGTATCAACAGTCGGGTTACCAAGCCCGTTTTCAATGCGGCTCAACTCGGCTTGCTGGATCCCAGCGGAATCTGCAACCTCTTGCTGCGTTGCGTCGCGTTCTTTCCTCGCTGCCATCAGGGCAGCACCCACTGCCCTTCGGTCTGCAATCTCGGAAGCAAACGCACGGGCAGCAGCATCTCGCACGATCTCAGCAGCTGGTGAAGCTGCTTCCCGATACGGTTTTACGAATTCTTCAAATGCTGTAGTCCCCATTCCCACACCTTTCATCCGCTGATTCAATACCCCTGATCTTATGTGTTACAGCACATAAGATCAAGAGGGTTGGTCACGCTTCCACTGCTCCAACGCAGCCCTTGCAGCTCGAATCTCCTTCTGTTCTTGCTTGCTACTTGGCGCACGCAGTTTGTTGTACCCACCCAGCAACAGAACGATCTTATCGCCGTGAAAAGTGCAGTAGACACGGATCAATACGCGTTTCTTCCACCAACGTTTTGGCACCCGATCAGCTGCTCCCGAGGGCCCATGCTCGCGAAGAATTGTGTCGATGCTTCTTCTTATTCGAAGTTCAAACAGCCCCCTACCAAGGCTTTTGCCCCATTCGCTTTCACAGATGCGAATCCCCAGCGGCGCTAAGACATACTGGACTGCTGCGTCCGTGACTGCTCGTTCCACTTCATCCAGGCGTTTGTAAAAACGATGAAAGTTTCCACCATCGAAAACCTCGACACGCCAAAGTTGATCAGACAATATACCCCCTTGTCCCCCGAAATGCGCTCTAGCTTAACGCCTATAAGAGCCTCTAGCCACCATCATCTACTTCCCCGCGTAGTACCTGCCCATAAACTCGTCTCGGAACGCCTCGTACTCCCCGGCATCGATGGCGTGGCGGATGTTGTCCACCAGGCGGATCATGAACTCCAGGTTGTGCATGGTGCACAGCGTGCCCGCCAGGAACTCCTTGGCCTTGAGCAGGTGGTGGATGTAGGCACGTGAGTAGTTCTCGGAGACGTAGCCGCCGAACTCCTCATCGACGCCGGCAAAGTCCCGCTTGAAGCGGGCGTTCATCAGGTTCATGCGCCCATCCAGCGTATAGACGCCCCCACGGCGACCAAGACGCGTCGGCGCGACGCAGTCGAACGTGTCGGCACCGGCTTCGACAGCGGTGAAGATGTCGTCCGGCTCCGAGATGCCCAGCAGGTGACGTGGCTTGTCCACAGGCAGCTCGTCGGTAACCCAACCGACGATGGTGCCCAGGTTCTCCTTCTCCAGGGCGCCACCGATGCCGAACCCGCCGAAGCCACGGCGGCCCGCCTCGCGCGCCTCCCGGTCGAGGTCGAGCAGTCCGCGGGTAGCGTGGCGTCGTAAATCTTCGTACTGGGCACCCTGCACCACGCCCCACAATGACTGCTTCGGGCGGTGCGTGCGCACCTCGGTGAGGCGGTGGTGCTCGTCGAGGCAGCGCTTCGCCCAGCGGTGGGTGCGCTCCACGGAACGCTCCTGGTAGTCGCGGGTATCCACGAGGGTGGTGAGCTCGTCGAAAGCGAACATGATGTCGGCGCCGAGCTGGTGTTGGATCTGCATGCTCACCTCGGGGGTGAAGCGGTGCTTGGAGCCGTCGATGACGGATTTGAAGTCGACGCCGTCCTCATCGACCATCGCCATTCGCTTGCGCTTCTCAGCCCGGATGTCTTTGTCGGTGAGCCCGGCGGTGTCCATGGCCAGGACCTTCTTGAAGCCGACGCCCAGGCTCATCACCTGGAAGCCACCCGAGTCCGTGTAGGTCGGGCCGTCCCAATTCTCGAAGGCGGCGACGCCCCCGGCCTCGTCCACGATGTCGGGGCCGGGCTGCAGGTACAGGTGGTAGGCGTTGGACAGGATCGCCTGCGCACCGGTCTGGTGGATCTGCTCCGGGGTGAGCGTCTTCACCGTGGCCTTCGTGGCCACCGGGATGAACGCCGGGGTCTGGATCGGGCCGTGCGGCGTATGGATCACACCCGTGCGCCCATGCTTACCCGGCGCGTCATACAAGGTGGTGTTCAGGTCGAAGGAAAGGTCGTCGGTCATGCGTGCTCCAGTGATTCGGGGTGGAATTCGGCTTCGAGTTCGGTGCCCTCCACGTCAACTTCCGGCAGCACCTTGTCCAGCCACTTCGGCATCCACCAGGTGGAACGGCCCAGGATGAACATCGTAGCGGGGACGAGCGCCATGCGGACGAAGAAGGCGTCGAAAAATACGGCGGCGCCGAGCGTAAAGCCAAAGATTTGGATGAATGGCAACGGCTGGTCGATGAACGCCACGAACACCGCAATCATGATGACTGCTGCGGCTGTGACCACGCGCGCGCCCTGCACGAAGCCCTCGACGGTGGACTCGCGCACCGCCTTGATTTCCGCCTCCGGGTCGCCGGCGCGGCGCAACTTCAGGTAGCGCTCGCGGATGCGGGTGACCAGGAAGACCTGGTAGTCCATGGCCAGGCCGAACGTGACGCCGATCAGGAAGATCGGCATAAATGACAGGATCGGGCCGGGAGTGTTCACAAGTCCGCCCCAGCCGAGCTGGAACAGGCCCACCGTCATACCGAACGCCGCACCGACCGACAGCAGGAAGCCCAGGCCCGCCACCACCGGCACCAGGATGGAGCGGAACACGAGGATCAACAGCACGATCGCCAGGCCGACCACGATCGCGAGGTAGAGCGGCATCGCCGCCTCAAGCTCCTCCGTGATGTCCATCTGCACAGCGGTAAGGCCCGTCAGGCCTATCGACGTCCCCGTCGCATCCTCCACCTGCGCATTATTCGCGCGCAGCGCGTGCGCCACCTCCAGCGTGTACTCCTCCTCCGGACCACCCTTCGGGGTGGCCAGAATCCGGGCCGCCGTCAGGTCCTCGTTCGCGCCGACCAACTGCGCGTGCTCGATCCCGTTGACTCCGTTGGCCTCCTGCACCGCATACATAAACGACGCCAGCGCCGCCTTCTGCGCACGCCCACCGGCCTCGTCTGGCATCATCGCCATGTACGGCTGCAGCATCTCCGCGTCCGGGTTGACGGAGGTGGCGTCGACAACCAAGAGGAACGGGGCGTTCACCCCCGGGCCGAAGCCCTCCGCCAACAGATCCGCCGACTTGCGCTGCGTCGTGTCCAGGTTCGACGTCGTATCCGACGGTAACGCCATCTCCAACTGCAGCAGCGGCGCCGACATCGCACCCAACCCCAGCACGACCACCGTCATCACCATCACCGGGAACCTGCGCACCACGTTCACCCAGGAGCGGCCCACCGACTTGGCCGCCAAGTCGCGACCTTCGGGCTTGCCCGGCCCGGGGTTGCCCGCGAACCACGGCAACTTCCCGCCAAAGGAACGCTCACCCCACACACCCAGCAGCGCCGGGAGCAGCGTTAATGCCACAAGCACCGCGATGAGCACCGTCAGCGCCGCCGCCAGGCCCATCCACGTCAAAAACTCAATGCCAGCCAGGGACAGCGCCACCAGCGCCGTGAACACCGTCGCCCCCGCGAACACCACCGAAGACCCAGCCGTGCCCACCGCCAGGCCTGCCGCCTCCGGCGGGGCCAGCGTCTGCCGCTCCTGCCTGTACCGCGACAGGATGAACAGCGCGTAGTCAATACCGACAGCCAGCCCGATCATCACCGCCAGCACCGGCGTGACCTCGTTGAGCTCCACCCAATGCGTCGTGATCAGCACCGCCAGCACACCAATGCCCACCCCCACAACAGCACTCACAATCGGCATTGTCGACGCCACCAAGGACCCAAACGTCACAATCAGCACCACAAACGCCACCGCGAGCCCCACCATCTCCGACGTCGTCTTAATCTGGATCGGATCCCCGAACCCGGCGCCACCGGCCTCAACCTGCAGGCCAGCCTCCCGGCCGATCTCCAGTGCCTCATTGACCACGGCGCGCTCTTCCTCCGACACCGACATCGAAGACTCCGCGCCAAACTCGAACGTGGTGTACCCAATCCGGCCATCGTCCGACACCATCCGCAGGTAGTACGCGTCCTGCTTCGCCTGCTCCTCAGGCAGGCCCATCTGCGTCATCTGCCCGACGATCATCTCCCCCAGCTCCCGGTTCACATTCACCGGGTTGCCAAACCTGTCCGTCCCCGTCAGCCCCTCCAGGTGCTCCTCGATGTAGCCGACCGTCGCGTCCATCCCCGCCATGAACTCCGGCTCATCTAATCGACGCCCCTCCGGCGCCGCAAACACCAAATTCACCCCGGGCGCCGTCGCCACGTTCCCTTCACCCGGGAAGTGTCGGTCCATGTCCTCCAACGCATCGATCGCCGGTGTTCCCGAAATCGAGAACTCCGACGTAAACGGCTTCATCAGCGAAAACGCCCCTGCCGCCGTCGCCCCGAGCAGCAACAGCCACGCCACGATCACCTTCCACTTATGCAGAAATGACCAGCGCCCAAGCCGAAACAGCATTTTCGCCACGGTGTTTACGTCCTCACTGTCGCTTCTCGATTCTGACTGCCACCAAACCGTGGCACACTACCAGGCCATCTTATAGGCGAACCCTTGCTGGACTCGATTTCCCTTCATACCCAGGTCACCGGTTTGACCAAGCGAAAAAGTTGCCCGCCTTAGACAACCTGGGGAAACGCACCGACCCCACCCCAAATCCGGGAATGTGGTGCACATACAAAGGAGCGAGTGCCAAAAGACGCAACGCAATAATTCTAGCCCTTTTTTGGCCTGCGGGAATACAAATGCTCGTTTTGCGAATTGCGTCCTTTGGCACTCGGGGATATAATTAGACCCATGTTGATTTCAGGTACCGCTTTCTTGCGGTTGCGCACCAACCGCTAAGGCGGTTTCCTACCCCGTAGGTTAAAAACCGCTCCGGTCCTTTAGCCGGGCGGCTATTTGTCATGCCCGGCTCCCTTTCAAATCCAAGGAGCACACCTGATGTCTGCATACGGACACGGCCGTCACGAGCATGGCCAAAATTTTCTCACCAACCACAAGATCATCAACTCCATCATCGACCTTGTGAAACAAACCTCCGGCCCCATCATTGAGATCGGGCCAGGAAGCGGTGCCCTCACTC
>OJLY01000352.1_pt1 | contig 30772 bp, 29 predicted proteins | sample 1597031 | NCBI WGS metagenome assembly OJLY01 (sample SAMEA3904673, study PRJEB24821) | metagenome | biome: Builtin; feature: hospital; material: surface | place: USA | collected 2013-06-03
GGCCGACGTCGCGCCAGTTGACCACGCGGGCCCCGGCGGCGGCTGCGCGCGCCGCGGTGGCGTCGGTGGAATCCGAGTCGATGACGAGCACCTCGCCCGCCTGCGCGACGCACTCGCTGCGCAGGCACGTCTGCACGACGTCGCCGACTGTGGCTTCCTCGTTGAGCGCCGGGATGACCACACTGACCTTGTACTCGGTCACGCGAGCCCCCGCACTGTGTTTAGCGGCGGCACCGTACCCTGGATCGCCGCGGTCATGCGCAGCACATCGACGGTTTCCGCAACGTTGTGAACGCGGAACGCAGCCACCCCGCGCGCCGCCGCCCACGCGGTCGCAGCGAGTGTGCCCGCAACCCGCTCGGCGGGGTCGGCGCGCCCGACGGTCTCGCCGACGAAGTCCTTGTTCGACAGCGCCATGAGCACCGGCCAGCCGGTAGCGACGAGTTCGTCGATGCGGCGCAGAATTTCCAGCCCGTGGAAGGTGTTCTTGCCAAAGTCGTGAGTCGGGTCGACAAAGACCTTGTCAGCGGGCACCCCGCAGTCCACGGCGCGTTCGGCCAGCTCGGTCGTCTCCCGGATCACGTCTGCGACCACGTCGTCAAAGTGCACGCGATGCGGGCGGGTGCGCGGCACTACCCCGCCAGTGTGCGAGCAGACGTAGCCCACGCCGTGGGCACCGGCGACCTCCACGAGCTCGGGGTCCCAGCCAGCCCACGTGTCGTTGATCAGGTCCGCGCCCGCGTTGATCGCGGCCTCCGCCACGCCCGCGCGCCACGTATCCACGCTGATTGATACTTCCGGGTGCCGGGCCCGCACCTCGGCGATGAGTGGGACGACGCGGCCGATCTCCTCGCGCGCGTCGACGTCGTCGCCGGGGCCAGCCTTGACCCCGCCGACGTCGACAATGCTCGCGCCCGCCGCAATCACGGCATCGGCGCGCTCAGCGGCCTTCTCGATGGCAAAGGTCGCGCCCTTGTCGTAGAAAGAATCGGGCGTGCGGTTGACAATCGCCATCACCTGCGCGAGGCCAGTGGCGCTATTTCTCGCCATGGAGGTCCTGCTGCGTGCCGAGGCGCTCGTCGGTCATGACCTTATGCTTTTCGACGATATGCGCCACCGCCTCCTCCACCGAGTCGGTGACCAGGAACAGCTTCTCGTCACCAGGCGAAATGAGCCCGCGCGCAAGCTGCTGATCCACCATCCAATCCACCAGGCCGGACCAGAACTCGGTGCCGATGAGCACGATCGGGAAGTTGGTTACCTTCTTGGTCTGCACCATGCACAGCACCTCGAAGACCTCGTCCATCGTGCCGAAGCCGCCAGGCAGCGCGATGAACGCCTGCGAGTACTTCAGGAACATGGTTTTGCGCGCAAAGAAGTAGCGGAAGTTCAGGCCCAGATCGACCCAGTCGTTCAGCCCCTGTTCGAAGGGCAGCTCGATGCCCAGGCCCACCGAGATCCCGTCGGCGTTGTGGGCGCCGCGGTTGGGCCCCTCCATCAGGCCGGGCCCGCCGCCGGTGATCACGGCGTAACCGGCCTCCACCAGCGCTTTGCCCACGTCGTAGGACTGCTGGTACTCCGGGGTGCCCTCGCCGAGCCGGGCGGAGCCGAAGACCGTCACGGCCTTCGGCAGCTCGCTCAGCGCGTCGAAACCGGCGACGAACTCGGACTGGATGCGCATGACCCTCCACGGGTCGGCGTGCTTCCAGTCGTGGTCGGTCGAGCCCAGCGACTCGAGCAGCCGCCGGTCGTGGGTGGAGGCCTGCTGCTTCTCATCGCTACGCAGCATCATGGGGCCGCGCAGTTTACGGTCGCGGTCGGGGCGGGGGAAATTCAACGGTGCCATGTCTTTTTCTTGTTCGGTACTGCGGATACGGGAACGCTTTAGTCGGCGACAGCGAGGTAGTCCATCAGCTGCTCGGATACCTCGCGGATCTGGCCTACCGGGCACTGCTCGTCCTTCTTGTGCGCGTACCCGGGGTCGCCTGGGCCGCAGTTCACGGCCGGAACACCCAGGTTAGAGAACCTGGACACATCCGTCCATCCGAACTTTGCGCGGAAGTTCCCGCCGACAGCCTTGACCAGGTTGGCCGCCACCGGGTCATCCAGGCCCGGCAGCGCGCCCGGCGCGACATCGTCGTACGTCAGCGTGAGTCCTTCCTCCAGCGCAAGCGTTTCCTCCAAGTGCGCCTTGGCCTCTTCCACGGAGCGGTCCGGGGCGTAGCGGAAGTTGATCACCAGCCGCGCCTCATCCGGGATGGTGTTGGTGGCCACGAAGCCTTCCAGCCCGACGACGTTGAGGCCCTCCCGGTACTCGCAGCCCGCGATCGTCACTGCCCGCGGCGTGTACGCAGCGACGCGGGAGAGCACCCCGGCCAGGTCGTGGGCGGCGTTATGCCCCAGCCAGGAGCGCGCGGAGTGCGCGCGTGTGCCGTGCGCGTCGACAAACACGCGGATGGTGCCCTGGCAGCCGGCCTCGATAATGCCGCCGGAGGGCTCCCCGAGCAGTGCAATATCGCCGGCGAGGAGCTCCGGGTGGTCGCGCTCGAGGTGGTAGAGCCCGTTGTATTCCTGGGCGACCTCCTCGCCCTCGTAAGCAATCAGCGTGAGGTCGAACGCGGCCGGACCGTCTGCGCCCTGGCTGGCCAGGCGCGCGAAAGCGCCGAGGTAGCAGGCCATACCGCTTTTCATATCCACCGCGCCGCAACCAAACAGCGTGTCACCCTCGAAGCGGTGCGGGGTGTTATCCGCCAGTGGCACAGTGTCGATGTGCCCGGCGAGCACCACGCGCTGCTCACGCCCAAAGTGCGTGCGCGCCACCACCGTGTGCCCGAAGCGCTGCACCTCCACACCCTCAAGCGCGTTGAGCGCTTCCTCGACGGCATCGGCGATCTCGCCTTCGTGGTGCGAGGGCGACTCGATGTCAATGAGCGCGGCGGTTAGATCTACTGGGTCTGCGAAAAGGTTGAGCGTAGTCACACCGTTCATCCTACGGGGGCATGAAGCCCTTAAGATGGGCGATATGCCCATAGGAGCCGAAGCAACCGGAATCGCCAACATTGCCATGGATGGCACGGTCTTGGATACGTGGTACCCGAGCCCCGCGCTTATCGACGTCGCCACGCACGACCCCGCCCCCACCGCCCGCAGCGAGCGCGTCGGCGCGCACAAGCTCTCCGACCGCTTCTTAAACCTCGTCGGCCTCGACCGCGACCGCCTCGTCGAGCAGGTGCCCATCCACACCTACATCCCCGACCTCGCCCAGCCACCGGTCGACGCCCACGACGTCTACCTGCGCCTGCACCTGCTCTCCCACCGGCTGGTCAAGCCGCTCGAGATCAACATGGACCACTGCCTCGAGCACCTCGTGCCCGTGGTGTGGACGAACAAGGGGCCGTGCTTAAGCGACAACTTCGAGTTCGTGCGCACCAACCTGCGCTCCCGCGGCACCATCCACGTCTGGGGCATCGAGCGCCTACCGCGCATGGTGGACTACGTCGTCCCCACCGGCGTGTCCATCGCCCAGGCCGAGCGCGTACGCCTGGGTGCCTACCTCGCGCCGGGCACCTCCGTGCTGCGCGAAGGCTACGTCTCCTACAACGCGGGCACGCTCGGCCCAGCAAGGATCGAGGGGCGGCTCTCCTCGGCCGTGGTGGTCGGCGAGGGCTCGAACATTTCGCTCTCGGCGGTGCTCATGGCTTCCCACTCGGGCGAGCGAGATCGGGCGCCGATGCGCGTCGGTAAGCACTGCACGATGCACCCCTCCTCCGGGCTTTTCGGCGTGGATCTGGGTGATAACTGCACCGTCGGCGTCAACGTCATGCTGGAAAGCGAGTCCGTGGTCTACGACGCGCGGACTGACCGCGAGATCCCGGCCCGCGAAATCTCCGGGCAGAGCAACCTGTCGATCAAGCGCGAGGCCTTCTCCAACTGCCCCGTTGTGCGCGAGCAGCGACCAGTGGATTAGCATTCAGCCGGCGAGCTGGGGTGACGTGGGCCTCATGAAGGCCCGGCGGAAGGCGACGGTTTAGAGTAAGACCATGTCTTCACAGGATTCCCAGGGGGCGGCGCCGGTCATCGCGCCAACTTCGGCCTCCGTCTCGCTCAAGCGGGGCCTGAAAACCCGCCACCTGACCATGATGGGGCTCGGCTCCGCGATCGGCGCCGGGCTCTTCCTCGGCACCGGCGTGGGCATTGCCGCCGCAGGCCCCGCCGTCCTTATCGCCTACCTGATTGCGGGCGCGATCACCGTGTGCATCATGCAGATGCTCGCCGAGATGGTCGCCGCGCGCCCCTCGTCCGGCACCTTCTCCACCTACGCCGAGCAGGCCTTCGGCCCCTGGGCGGGCTTTGCCATCGGCTGGCTCTATTGGTTCATGATGATCATGATCATGGCGGTAGAGATCACCGGCGCATCCGCCATCATCGCCGCGTGGTTCAGCATCTCCCCGTGGATCCCGGCGCTGATCGCCATCGTGGCCTTCACCGCGATCAACTTCGCCGCAGTGAAGAACTTCGGCGAGTTCGAATTCTGGTTCGCGCTGATCAAGGTCGCCGTCATCATCGCTTTCCTCGTGCTCGGCGTCGCGCTGTGGCTGGGGCTGCTCCCGGGGACGAGCTTCGTCGGGATGAGCAACATCGCCGAGGTCGGCTTCATGCCCAATGGCTGGGGTGGCGTGGCCACCGCGATGCTTGCCGTCGCCTTCGCCTTCGGCGGCATCGAGCTGGTCACCATCGCCGCCGCCGAATCCGAGGATCCTGAGGTTGCCGTCCACGCGGCGATCCGCTCGATCATCTGGCGCATCGGCATCTTCTACATCGGCTCCGTGCTGCTCATCGTCATGCTGCTGCCCTTTGGTCAGATCGGCGGCGCCGACGACGCCTCCGAATCCCCCTTTACCGCCGTGCTGCACCTAGCCAACATCCCGGGCGCGGTCGGCATCATGGAGGCCGTCATCGTGGTGGCACTTCTGTCCGCGTGCAATACGCAGATCTACGGCTCCTCGCGCTTCCTGCACAACCTGGCGCTGCGTGCCGACGCCCCGCAGACGTTTGCCGAAACCGATTCCCGCGGCGTGCCCATGCGCGCCGTGATCGTCTCGGTCTTCTTCGGTTTTGTCGCCGTCGCGCTGCAGTACTGGAACCCGCCAGGCCTGCTCGCCTTCCTGCTCAACGCCGTGGGCGGCTGCCTGATCGTCATCTGGTTCGCCATTAGCTTCTCCTTTATCCGCCTGCACCCGCGCTTGGCTGCTTCCGGCGAGCTCACCCACGTGCGCATGTGGGCACCCGGCGTGCTGCCGTGGGCGACTATCGCGCTTGCCGCGGCGCTCGTCCTGCTCATGCTCACCACACCCGACGGTCGCACGCAGCTCATCGCCGTCGCCGTCGTCGTCGGCATCGCGGTCATCGCCGGTGTGCTGTGGACGCGCACCGACGCCTTCAGTACTCGCGCCGCGCAAGCCGCAGAAAGGAACATTCGATGACCACTGCCACCGCAGACTCAGAGCTCGGTACTGGACTCAAATCCCGCCACCTCACCCTGATGGGGCTGGGCATGGCGGTCGGCGCCGGCCTCTTCCTCGGCGTGGGCGAAGGCATCCGCGCCGCGGGCCCGGCCATCCTGGTGGCCTACTTCATCGCCGGGCTCATCGTCATCGCCGTGATGCGCATGCTCGGCGAGATGGCCGCCACCCGCCCCTCGTCCGGCTCCTTCGCCACCTACGGCCGCCAGGCCTTCGGCCACTGGGCGGGCTTCCTTTTAGGCTGGCTCTATTGGTTCTTGCTCATCATGGTCGGCGGCGCGGAGATCACTGGTGCCGCAGCGATTATGGCCGGCTGGTTCGATATCCCGCAGTGGATCCCGGCACTGGCGGCAGTCGTCTTCTTCGCCGTGGTCAACCTCGCGCAGGTCAAGGGCTTCGGCGAGTTTGAGTACTGGTTCGCCATGATCAAGATCGTGGTGATCATGGGCTTTTTGGTCATCGGCGCCGCGCTGTTCCTGGGGCTGCTGCCCGGCCACGACTTCATCGGCCTGACTCACGTGCAAGAATCCGGCTTCGCCCCCAACGGCATCCCGGGCATCGCCGCTGGCCTGCTCGCCGTTGCCTTCGCTTTCGGCGGCATCGAGGTCGTCACGATCGCCGCCGCGGAGTCCGAAAACCCGGCCCAGGCGGTGAAGAACGCGGTCAACTCGATCATCTGGCGCATCGCGCTGTTCTACGTCGGTTCCGTCGTCGTGATTATCCTCCTGCTCCCCTACGCGCAGATCGACGCCGCCGACTCCGCCGCCGACTCGCCGTTCACCCAGGTGCTCGAAATGGCGAACCTGCCGGGCGTGGTCGGCTTCATGGAAGTCGTCATCGTGCTCGCGCTGCTCTCCGCGTTCAACGCGCAGATCTTCGGCACCTCGCGGCTGGCCTACCAGCAGGCGCTCGAGGGCGACGCGCCCAGGTGGCTGGCCAAAACCAACGCCAACGGCGTGCCGACCAACTCCGTGCTCGTCTCCATGTTCTTCGCGTTCGTCGCCGTGGGCCTGCAATGGTGGAACCCGCCAGGGCTGCTCAGCTTCCTCATGAACGCCGTCGGCGGCTGCCTGATCGTCACCTGGATCATGATCACGCTGAGCTACATCCGCCTGCGCCCGGAGATGCGCGCCGGCGAGGGCCACTCGGCCGTCGAGGTCCAGGGCGGCATGTTCGTGCCGTGGGCCACCCTCGTCGCGCTGCTTGCGCTCGTGGGGCTCATGCTTATCGACGCCTCCGCCCGCGGCCAGATCCTCGCCGTTTTCATCGTTTCCGCAGCACTTGTTGTCGCGTCCCTGTTCACTCGGGGCAAGGCACCAGTAACCGCGCAGGATGATCTAAGCTAGCAGGCATGACTTCAGCGATTGCACGTGGAATTGCCACGGTTACTCATGACGGCACTGTCCTCGATGTCTGGTACCCCGCCCCGAAGCTGGGCGAGGCGGTCTCTGCAAGCGGCACGACCCGCTTGGAAGAGGCCGACGCCCGCTTCGCCCACCTCGTCGGCCCCGACGAGGAGCGCGGCGTCGCGCGTATCCCGGTTGAGACTGCGATCGCTGATATTTCCGAGCCCGCGATCGACGCCTACGACGTCTACCTGCGCCTCCACCTGCTCTCCCACCGCCTGATCAAGCCCCACGGCGCGAACATGGACGGCGTCTTCGGTCTGCTGGCAAACGTCGTGTGGACCAACTACGGACCCTGCGAGGTCTCCGACTTCCAGATGACGCGCGGCCGCCTCGCCGCCCGCGGCCCGGTCATCGTGTACTCCGTGGACAAGTTCCCCCGCATGGTCGACTACGTCGTCCCCTCCGGCGTGCGCATCGGCGACGCGGACCGCATCCGTCTCGGTGCCCACCTCGCGGAGGGCACCACCGTGATGCACGAGGGCTTCGTGAACTTCAACGCCGGCACCCTGGGTGCCTCCATGGTCGAGGGCCGCATCTCCGCCGGCGTGACTGTGGGCGACGGCACCGACATCGGCGGCGGCGCCTCCATCATGGGCACCCTGTCAGGCGGCGGCAAGGAGACCATCACCCTGGGCGAGCGCTGCCTGCTCGGCGCGAACGCGGGCATTGGCATCTCGCTTGGCGACGACTGCGTGGTCGAAGCCGGCCTCTACGTCACCGCCGGTGCCAAGGTGGTACTCACCGCCGAGGTCGCCGAGGCGCTCGGCAAGGAAGCAGGCACCGAGATCAAGGCGCTGGAGCTCTCCGGTGCGAACGGCCTGCAGTTCCGTCGCAACTCCACCTCCGGCGCGATCGAGGTCGTGGCAGCCAAGGGTATCGAGCTCAACGAAGCCCTGCATGCCAACTAGCGCTTCCTGGTGGCCGCCGCGCGACGACGTACTCGTCGACGGCGGCCTTACCCTTGTGCCGTGGTCTGCTGTCCGCACCATCCCGGGTGTGCGTGACGACCTTTTCGCCGCGTCTACCGATGACCGCATGGTTGCGTGGACCACCGTCCCCTCCCCGTTCACTGAGGAAATGCTCGACGACTTCCTCGGGAGCGTTCCGGATGGCGTGTTTCGCTGGGCGCTGGTGGTTAACGCCCGCTACGCGGGGAACATCGAGCTGCGCCTCGAACCAGATGGCGCAGCGAACTTCGGGTATAACACTGCCCCGTGGGCACGCGGGCGCGGATTGATGACGCGCGCGGTGCGCCTTGTGACCGACCATGCCCTCGCTCGCGGGGCCGAAACCCTCAAGATCGAAATGCTCCCGGGCAACTCCGCCTCTCGCCACGTCGCGGAAAGCAACGGCTACTCCTTCGCAGGTCAGCACGGTCGCCACGTGCAATACCGCAGGTCACGCAGGTGAGATCTCCTTCGGCTTCCTAAAAGCCCAGACCTTGTTGATGATGAAGTTCACCGGCGTGGCGATCAGCGTGGAAAGCCCCTGCGCCCAATAGGACTTGGTGCGCAGGCCCGTCGAGTCGTCCAGCAGGTGATCCGGCAGGGCGATCGGCGAGTTCGGGTTCATAAACAGCGTCATAAACGTCAGCGAGACCGCAAACGCGATGCCGCCAGTGGCCAAGAACGGGAAGAAACCCGCGAACCAGTTGCGCTGCTCGAGTTTGCGGAACGTCCAGGAACGGTTGAGCTGGTAGTTCCAGATATTGGCCACCACGAACGCGATGGTGGACAGCGCGTGGTACCAGCGCACGTTAAAGCGGGTGCCGGGGATGCTTACGAGCGCATCCGCCTCATGGAGGTCCCAGCCCGCCTCCAGCGCCTTCTTGGCCAGGTAGAACACGAGCAGGTTGACCACCACGCCGGAGCCGCCAACCACGCCGAACTTGAGAAATTCGCGCAGTCCGGTGGCCAGCCGCGCCGCGCGGCCTGGATCCGAGTCGTGCACGCACGCCTCCTTCTTGGAAAAACTAACCTGCCTATTCTAGTACGCGGTCAGCCGTGGAAGGAAAACGGACTTTTACACCGAAAGGCGTGCGACAGCGACGTCGATGCGCTCATCGGTCGCGGTGAGCCCGATGCGCACGTGCTCGGCTCCCGCTGGGCCGTAGAAGTCGCCCGGCGCCGCCAGGATGCCGCGCTCGGCGAGCCAGTCCAGCGTTTCGCGCGCGTCCATCCCCTCGCGGCGCGACCACAGGTACAGGCCAGCCTCGGAGTGGTCGACGGCGAACCCGCTGTCTAACAGCGCCTTCAAAAGCTTCGCGCGGCGGGCGGCGTAGGCGCTTGCCTGGAGTTTCTCGTGGGCGTCGTCGATAAGCGCGGCGCGCATGGCGTGCTGAACGGGGCCTGGGACCATGAGCCCGGAGTGCTTGCGCACGAACAGCAGCTCCTGGACCAGGTCCGTGTCGCCGGCGATCCAGCCCGCGCGGTAGGACGCGAGGTTCGAGGTTTTCGACAGCGAGTGCAGCGCGAGCAGGTTGGTCATGTCCTCGCCGCACACGCGCGGGTCGAGGATGCTCACCGGCTCTGCGGACCACGGCAGGCCCAAGTAGCACTCGTCGGAGGCGATGATCGCGCCCGTGTCGCGGGAAAACTCGACCCACTCGCGCATCTCCTCGGCGCTTAGGACCTTGCCCGAGGGGTTCGACGGCGAGTTGATGAAGACCAGCGCCGCCCCCTCAACCGGAGAATCAGAGCGCACCGGCTCCGCGCCTGCGAGCAGCGCGCCGACCTCGTAGGTGGGGTACGCCAGCTCCGGAATGATCACCTTCTGCCCGGCCAGGCCCAGAAGCGTAGGCAGCCAGGCGATGGCCTCTTTCGTGCCGATGACCGGCAGCACCGAGCGCTCATCCAGCCCGATGACCGAGAAGCGTCGCGCCATCGCGCCCACGATCGCTTCGCGCAGCTCCGGCGTGCCCACGGTCTGCGGGTAGCCGGGCTCGGCGGCGTGCTCGACGAGAGCGAGCTGGATCGACGGCGCGACCTCGTCGACGGGCGTGCCGACCGAGAGGTCGATGATGCCGTCCGGGTGCGCTGCCGCCTTTGCCTTCACATCCGCGATCGTGTCCCACGGGAACTCCGGCAGGCGTGAGCCGAGGGGCTGGCGCTTGGGATTCACCGGCATGATCCTAGTCCTGGTTCTGCGGCGGCAGGGCCTCGACAAACGGGTGGTCGTAGCCGGTCGGGCCAGTCTTGGTCGCACCACCCGGGGAGCCCAGCTTGTCAAAGAAGCCGACGTTGGCGTCGTAGTACTCGGCCCACTCGTCCGGGGTGTCGTCCTCGTAGAAGATGGCTTCGACCGGGCAAGCCGGCTCGCAGGCGCCGCAGTCGACGCACTCGTCCGGGTGGATGTAGAGCATGCGCTTGCCTTCGTAGATGCAGTCGACGGGGCACTCCTCGACGCAGCTGCGATCCAGCACGTCCACGCATGGTTGAGCAATCACGTAAGTCATGTCGTCCAGTATGTCACTTCGCCCGAAACATCGGCCAAACGCCACCCATTATTCCGGCTAGCAGCAGGAGCAACGTCAGAATATTATCTGGCACAAGGTGTGGGCCTGCGAGCGGGAGCACGAACATGAGCGCGAAAAACCCCAGCGTCCACACTGCAAGTGGCACACAGGACACCCAAAGCACGCCGCGCGACCACAGCCGCGCCGTCTTCGTCAGCACCATGTTGAAGCCGAAGGCGAGCAGGATGGTCAGCGGCATCGGCACGCCACCTACATAGGCACCGAGGTAGACCACCTCCAGCAGCAGGGACACACACGCGCCGATCCCGAGCCACACCATGGCACCTATGGCCTCGCCGCGCGTGAATTGATCGCGCACCACCGGCTCGCTCACCGCGCGATCCCTCCGAGCAGGCCGGCAGCCGGGTCGTCGATGGGTACGCCAGCGCCGAGCTGGAAGTGCTCGTAGGGCTGGATCGGCTGCACGATCAGATTCGACAGCGCGTAGTAGACCACCGGGCCGGAAGCGATCACCGCGTGCGGGTTCGTGGCACTTGTGCGCCCGTCAGCGATCCACAGTTGCGTGGCGTGCGCCCGCATCGCCGCGACCTTGGCGCTGTAGGCGTGCTCGGACAGCCGGATCGCGATATCCGAGTGTGCCACCCCGTCGAGCTCGCCATCCTCCGGCAGTCGCCAGCCCTCCGGAGCCTCCTGCGGCATGAGCGCCGCCGTCTCGTCCGCCAGGCGCACCGACCACAGGATGCGCGGCACGCCGACGCGCTCAGCCGCTGCGTGCGTAATCTCGTGCGCCCGAATGTGGTCCGGGTGCCCGTAGCCGCCGTCCGGGCCGTAGGTCAGCACTAGGTGCGGGCGCTGCGCAGCCATGAGCTCCGCAAGCTTATCGACGCTCCCCTGTCCCCCACGCACAAACGCCCGCGGATGCTCATGCGCCGCCGAGCCCGCCATCCCGCTGTCGCGGTAGCAGCCCGCCCCGCCCAAGAACACGCCTCGCGCGCCGATCGCGGCGAGCGAGTCAGCCAGCTCGCGGATGCGGAAACCCCCCAGCTGGTCGGCGTGGTCGACGGTCAGCTGCTGGTAGGGCTCGCCGATGACCTCGCCCTCCTCGCCAAGCGTGCAGGTCACCACCAGCACGTCGGCACCGCGGGCGGCCAGATCGGCCAAGGATCCACCCATGGTGATCGCCTCATCGTCCGGGTGCGCGTGCACCGCCATCACGCGGTAGCCCACTAGGTCACGGTTGGTCGTACTCGACACTTCTGCTCCTTCTATTCGGCATCATCCGGGTCTGCGGGGTGCGGCCCGACCAGCCGCCAGGAGGCCGCGCCCGAAATCCCTTCGTTCCATCGTTGCAGATCCGGTGACGGCCCTTGAAGCGCGGCCCCCAACGCCAGGATGCGCGTCTCGCGCACGATCGGCACCCACAGCACCTCGCGGGACTCTATGTCGGCAACGCGCTGCCGCGCCTCCCCTATGCCGATCGTGCCGGCGAGGATGCGGCCAGCGAGCGCTTGGTTCTCCTGTGTACACAGCCCGGCAATGTTCTCGTCACGCGCGCCATCCGCCGGGCAGGTCAACCGCCCGGCCAGCTGTGTTGCGGTACCCGCGTCAAAGCGCCAGCCCACGAGCAAGTCGATGTTGCCCTCTGGCAAGCTGCGCGAAAGCAGCGCGTCCGTATCCGTAGTCACCACGTTGGCGCGAACGCCGCGCTGCTGCAGGATGTCCGCGAGCGAGCGCGCGGCCGCAGCAGCCGCAGGATCGGAAGCATCCGCCCCGATGCGCAGCGGGCGGTGCGCCGCCACGTACTGCGGCAACTCCACCGGCTCGCCTGCAAGGTGCGGCGTTTCGGGCGCGAGCGCGAGGTCGGTTGAGCGGCCGGTGCCGATGGCGGCGAGCAGGGGGACGTCGATAAGCATGCGCAGCTCCTCGCGCATCGCGTGCGTCAGCCCCGAGGTGGCTGAGATGTGCACGCCCAGGGTGCGCGGGCTGGTGACCAGGCGGGTTTGCGTGGCCGGCAGGAGGGCGAGCACGCGCGAGGAGGTCTCCTCTGGCGCTTTGTCCACGAAGCCGAGCTGGCCGACGCGCAACTGGTCGGCGACCTGCGTGGTGGTGCGGACTGCCTGCAGCGTGACGATGTCGATGTTCGCCGGGGATGCGCCCCAGAAACGGTCGTTGCGGTGCAGCGTGACCGTGCCGCGGCCGCGGTCCACCTCGCGCACCATGTAGCGGCCGGCGGAGGCCGGGATCGTGTCGCGAAGCGCCGCGCGAAAATCGGTCGCGTCCGGGTTCATCAGGTGCGAGGGCAAAAGGTGGGAAAACAGCGTCTGCCAGGTGCGCACCGGCTGTGCGAAGTCCACGTCGACGACCTTGCCACCCGCACCGGTAACGCGCACGCCGACCACCGCGTCGTAGCCCGCGGAGTCGATCGTGCCCGCGGTCTGCGTCATGCCGCGCCACAGGTAGACAAAGTCGGCACCGGTGATCGGGGTACCGTCGGACCACTGGGCCTCGGGGGCGATGACGTAGCGCACCGTCATCGCGTAGCGCGAAGACGGCAGCCGCGTTGCCGCTTTCAGCAGCTCGTCGTTGCGCTCGCCGTCTAAGAAGGCGCTGGGCAGCACGAGGTTGGCGATGCTGCGCACCATCGCCGACTCGTCCGACTGCAGGTGCGGGTTAAGCCCGCCTCGCAGCCCATCCGTGCCGACCGTGACCTGGGAGCGCTCAGGCGCCTTGGTGTTGCGCTGGCGCGGCTGATCCTGCTCGGCGTCCTCGTGTTGCTCGTGCTCGGGGGCTTCCGCCGGGTCGACGAGCGGCGGCGGGCCGGGGTTGGCCGCGCAGCCCGCGAGCAGCGTGAGCGCGCCACAGGTGGCGAGCAGCGCGGTCAATCGGCCCTGCACGAAGCCCTGCTTTACTTGTTCTTCGCCTTCGCGCGGGAACGCGCGCGGCCGCGCTCGGTCGCGTTGAGGATGATCTTGCGCACGCGCATCGCCTCGGGCGCGACCTCGACGCACTCGTCCTCGTCACAGAACTCGATCGCCTCGTCCAGGGACAGGGTGCGCGCCTTCGCCAGGGTTACCGTGGCGTCCGCGGTGGCGGAGCGCATGTTGGTCAGCTTCTTTTCCTTGGTGATGTTGACATCCATGTCCTCGTCGCGGCTGTTCGCACCAACGACCATGCCCTCGTAAGCCTCCGCACCCGGCTCGACGAAGAAGTCGCCGCGGTCGGCCAGCTGCTGCAGCGCGTACGCGGTGACCTGGCCGGAGCGGTCAGCGACGAGCGAGCCGGTCGGGCGACCCTTGATCTCGCCGGCCCACGGACGGTGCTCGATGGGGTAAGAGTTAGCGATACCCGCGCCGCGCGTCTCGGTGAGGAAGGTCGTGCGGAAGCCGATGAGGCCGCGCGAAGGCACGTCGAACTCCATGCGGACCCAGTCGCCGCTGCCCGCGTTGCCCATAGTGGTCATCTGGCCCTTGCGGCTCGCCATCAGCTGGGTGACCGCGCCCTGGTGCTCAGCCGGGGTGTCGATGACCATGTGGTCGTAGGGCTCGTAGGTCTTGCCGTCGATCTCCTTGGTCACCACCTGCGGCTTGCCGACGGTCAACTCAAAGCCCTCACGACGCATCGTCTCAATCAGCACCGTCAGCGCCATCTCGCCGCGGCCCTGCACCTCCCATGCGTCGGGGCGCTCGGTGGGCAGCACCTTGATCGAGACGTTACCGATGAGCTCCTGCTCCAGGCGCGCCTTGACCATGCGGGCGGTGAGCTTGTCTCCGCCATTGCGGCCCGCCATCGGCGAGGTGTTCACGCCGATGGTCATGGAAATCGCCGGATCGTCGATCTTGATGCGCGGCAGCGGATCCACGTGCTCCGGGTCGCACAGCGTGTCGCCGATCATGATCTCGTCGATGCCGGAGACCGCAGCGATATCGCCCGCGACCACGCCGTCCTTCGCTGGAACGCGATCCAGGCCCTCCGTGACCAGCAGCTCGGCGATCTTCACGTTCTTCACGTGCTGCTCGCCCTCAGCGTCGTAGTGGACCCACGCGACGGTGTCGCCCTTCTTCACCGTGCCCTTGAACACGCGGATCAGCGCGATACGGCCAAGGAACGAGGAAGAGTCCAGGTTGGTCACCTGCGCCTGCAGCGGCGCGTCGATCTCGGCGGAAGGCTCCGGGAGGACGTCGTAGATGACGTCGAAAAGCGGCTGCAGATCCTCGTTGTCCGGGACGTTGCCGTTGCCCGGGTTCTCCAGGGAGGCACGGCCCTCGCGGCCGGAGGTGTAGAGCACGGGCAGCTCGAGCAGGTTCTCTGCGGCCTCTGCAGCCTCCGGGTCCTCCAGGCCGGCGCCCAGCTCGAGGAGCAGATCCTGGGCCTCTTCGACGACCTCGTCGATGCGTGCGTCCGGGCGGTCGGTCTTGTTCACGCAGATGATCACGGGCTTCTTCGCCTCAAGCGCCTTGCCCAGTACGAAGCGGGTCTGCGGCAGCGGGCCCTCGGAGGCGTCGATCAGCAGCACGACGCCGTCGACCATGGACAGGCCGCGCTCGACCTCGCCGCCGAAGTCGGCGTGGCCCGGGGTGTCAATGACGTTGATCACCAGGTCGCGGCCGTCCTTGCCCTTGCCTTTGCGGCGCACGGCGGTGTTTTTGGCCAGGATGGTGATACCTCGCTCGGACTCGAGCTCGCCAGAGTCCATGACTCGGTCGCCGTGTTCGCCGTGGTCGCCGAACACGCCGGACTGTTCCAGCATGCCGTTGACCAGGGTGGTCTTACCGTGGTCAACGTGGGCGACGATTGCGACATTACGAAATTCAGGATGCGACACTTATCCGGTGCTCCTTTTATATAGGCGAGTAGAACGATTAAACCTTACCCCTGTAACGCCTAGATCGCACCTTCGATACGCCCAGCAAAGCACCCAGAAACCTGGCAATCTACCTTGACACTGTGACAAAAGTGACTAGTGTGGCTTAAGTTGCGTGGTGCTTTGTGCCACCTCAGTTTCTACCCCCAACCCGACGAAGGACACCGACCCCGCCGTGCGAACCCCCGACACGACCAAGCGCGCCGGCCGCTTTGCTGCTGCCGCACTCACGCTCGCGGCAAGCCTCGCGCCCGTGACCGCCGCTCACGCCGCGCCCTCGGCCGGACCGATCACCGTCGGCTCGACCACCTCGTCAAACCCGCTCGATCACCTCGGCCGCCCCAGCGACGAGACCATCGCGCGCGTCGAAGCCTTTGCCAGCCAGCCCTTCGTCCCTGAGCCTGCCGCCAACGCACTGCGCACCGCGCTCGTGTTCTTCGCAGGTCAAGGCGAACTCGGCGGCCCGCCGCTGCCGGAGAACGGCCCGGCGTTTACGCAATTCGCCTGGCCCACGGTGTCCTCGAACTGCATCGGGCCGCGCATGCACTCGACCGCTTCTGCCATCGCGGTGCCGGGACCAACGCCGACGCCGCGGCCCGGCGCACGCGCCGGCGAGGCCGTCTTCGTTTTCACTGCACTCGGCACGCCACCGGCAGCAAAACAGCAGGGTGGGCTGAACGCGTACTGGATTAACCTCGATACGATGCGCACCGGTGTAACGCCGCTTGGCAATCACGGGATTAACCCCACAGGACCGACCACCTTGTCCGGCACCGCCGCGACAGGCCCGGGCCGCGTCCTCGCAGTCATCGACGGTGCCGCGCGTACCGCCGAGAAGACCTGCACCTTTGCCCCGACAGCCGCGAGTTTCCACGTGAGGTAAGCACCATGAGCGCCGATCTGCACCCTGTGAAGCAGGAGAGCTTCGACACCGCGTCCAAGACGAACACCGACCCCAAGGGGTTCCTGCGCGAGGTCGACACCTTCAAGGTCACGGATTTCGGCCTCTACATGGCCCGCGGCGCGAACCACCCGCAGTTCGGCTACCTGGAAAGCTGGCTGCTGCCAGAGCTTGGCCTGCGCGCCAACATTTTCCACTTCCGCGAGGGCGCGGAAAAGGATCAGGACTTTTACTTCGACGTCGCCGACATCAACGTTGACGGCGGCGTGTGGCGCACGCGCGACCTCTACGTCGACCTGGTCTCGCTGACCGGCAACCCGATCGACGTGCTCGACATCGACGAGCTCGCCGCCGCCTGCTCCGCCGGCCTCATCACCGCCGAGGAGGCCGAGAAGGCCATGGACGTCACCCTGCGCGCGGTCGAGGGCATCACCCGCCACGACGACGATGCGATGGAGTGGCTGCGCACCCTCGGCATTGAGCTGACCTGGGCCGAAGAGGTCGAGCTCGCCCCCGTCGGCTAAACCCTGCGCACCGTCACGTCCGCTGGCACCCTTTCCAGCGCCGCCTCCTGCGCGGCCCACATATCCCAGAATTCGGCGTAGTAAGGATCGCGCTTCAGCGCGCGCCGCTTCCGCACCTCCGCGTCCGCGCGCACCCACAGCGTGTCCACCGTGCCGCGCTTTCGCGCTTTGCCTATCGACGCCCGCGTGACCGCCCCCACCCCCTCAACAATCACATCGGCGCCCGGGTCAAGTTCAACCCACTCCCCTCGCCTGTCGTGTTCCCAGTCCCAGCGCCAGTAGCCTGGCGCGTGTGGATCGAGCACGTCGCGCGCGACAATCGCCGCACCCTCGGCGAGCCCGGACCACCCCGGGTAGAAGTCGTCGAGGTGGACCACCCGGATGCCAAGCGCTGCGCCGATCTGGTTGGCCAGCGTTGTCTTGCCTGCGCCGGAGGGTCCGTCGATAAGCAGCGTGTAGGGCACTTAAGACACCGCCCACACCGGGCGGAACTCGCCTGTCGCCCACGCCGCACCCAGCGCGACCGCCGCAAGCACGACGCACACCGCGAGCACCGCCCAGTCCCGGGAGCGCATTGTGGATTCGCGCGCCCACGTGCGCTCGCCCGCGCGCCCGAAAGCGCGCGCCTCCATCGCTGTGGCGAGCTTGCCGGCACGGCGCAGCGACATCACTAAAAGCCCGAAGGCGAGCGAAAAGGCGTAGCGCACCCGGTTGGTATCCGCGATCCCGCGCGCCCGCCGCGCCCGGCGCATCGCCTCGACGTCCTCGCGCAAAAGCGTGAGCATGCGCAGCGCCGCCACCGAGCCGAGCACGAACCGCGCCGGCAGCCTCAGCACCTGCGCGAGCCCGTCGCCCAAATCCGTCGGATCCACGTCGGCCGAGAGCACCACCACCGGCAGCGCCACCGCCAGCACGCGCAGCGTGATCGCCCATGCGAGCGAAATCGACAGCTCGGAGACTTGGATCAGCCCGTAGTCGAAGTAGACCTCACCGCCCGACTGGCCGTAGAGCGCCATCGGGATACCTGCGATCGGCGCGAGCAGCAAAAGTGGCCAGCCGCGGCGCGCAAGACGCCGGAAGCTCACCCCGCACAGTGGCGCGGCCACCAGCGTCGCCACGATCGCCACGGTGGCAGAAACCCAATCAATGCTCACCAGAAGCGGGGTGGTCAAAAGGGCCAACCCCAGAATGCGAGTCACCGGGTTAATTCCATCCAGCAGGTTCACTGTGTCGCCTCCAGGTGGATGATGTGGTCGCCGAGCGAGGCAATAAACGCCTCGTCGTGCGTAATCGACACGACGGTCACCCCGCGCTCAGTCAGCTCACGGATGAGCCCTGCCAACTCCACGAAGGTGCGGTCGTCTTGGCCGAACGTGGGCTCGTCGAAAAGCACGAGCTTCGGCGCGTTGACCAGGGCCGTCGCCACCGACAGTCGCCGCTTCTCCCCGCCGGAAAGGGTGAACGGGTTCGCGCCAACCAGGTGGTCGAGTCTCAGGCGCGCGAGAAGCTCGTCGATGCGCGCTTGCGGCGCCCCGGACAGGGCCATCTCTTCGCGCACCGTCGAGGTGACGAATTGGTGTTCCGGCTCCTGGAAGACGAAGCCGATCCGCTCTGCGAGCTGCGCCGATTTCCACTTGATCGCCGGCGTCTCGAGCCCCCGGCGGATCGACTCGGAGTAGACGACCTCGCCCGCGCGCGGGGCGTCGAGACCCGCCAGCACGTGCGCAAGCGTCGTCTTGCCCACACCGTTCGGGCCCGTGATCACGGTGGACGCGCCCTCCGGGATGCGCAGGTCACGCGGCGGGCCCACACGCGTTTGCACTCCGCGCGTGGTCAGCGCCGAAGCGTCGCCTCGCACGCCGCGCGCAGGCGGCAGTTCCGGAGCCCCGGGCAGCTTATCGACGCCAACCTCATCCACCCCTTGCGCCCCCAGCCGATACGCGCGCGTCGCTAGGTGGGCCCACGGTCGCGGGCGGTGCTCCACCACGATCAGCGTGGCACCGGTCTCCGCGCACACGCGCTCCACGGCGGCGATGACCTCGTCACGGCCAGCCGGGTCGAGGTTAGCGGTCGGCTCGTCGAGGATGAGGATGTCCGCGCCCATGGCAAGCACGCCCGCCAGCGCGAGCCTTTGTTTCTGTCCGCCGGAGAGGTGCGCGGTGTTGTGGTCCAGCGGCACATCGAGCCCCACCGCGTCGAGGGCACGGGTCACGCGCCGCCAGATCTCCTCGCGGGGCACGCCGAGGTTCTCCGCGCCGAAGGCGACGTCGTCGCCGACGCGGGTAAGGATGGTCTGTGCCTCCGGGTCCTGCATCACCATGCCGACCGTGCCGTTGACGGTCAGCCGACCCGTGCTATGGCCGTCCTCCTCATCGCCGGCCAACCCAGCCAGCACTGCGAGCAGCGTGGACTTGCCGGAGCCGGAATCGCCGGTGAGGATGACCCGTTCGCCGCGTTCGATGCGCAGGTCGACGCCCTCAAAGGCGGGTGTGGCGCGGGTGGCGTACTGGTAGCTTAAGCCCCGGGCCTCAATCGCGGGTGCAGCCATCTAGCGAGCCTGCGTAGACGCAGCGCGCAGGCGCTCGCGGCCCGCACCGAAGCGGTCGAGCGCACCGGTCTTAGCCAGCGCCTTGACCAAAAAGTACCCGAGCACACCGGCGAGTACCGCACCGGAGATCGAGGTGCACACGAGGTAAATCACGTTGTAGCTCAGGCTCATCGCCAGGTTGCCGGAGGTAAACAGCTCCAGCACGAACGCGCCCACGCCGGCGCCGATGCCGGAGAGCACGGCGACGTCGAGCGAGAAGCGCTTATACATGAAGATGAGGAAGATCAGCTCCGCGCCGAGGCCCTGGGCCAAGCCCGAGTAGAGCGTCTCGATCGCCCACTGGCTGCCCAGCAGCGCCGATACGGAGGCTGCGAGCACCTCGACGAACACCGCCGCGCCCGGCTTGCGGATGATCAGCCCGCCCAGCACACCACCGATGAGCCAGATGCCGTTGAACAAGCCGCCGAGGCCGGGCGTGAAGGCGTCGATAGCCTTGTAGCCCGCGTACCCCACGCCATTCCACAACATGAACAGCAGGCCGCAGGCCACGCCGAGCACGGCCGCAGTGACGATATCAATCACGCGCCAGGAATGCGTCCCTGCTGCAGCACGATTTGTCATTATCCTTCCTTTCGCCGGTATTACCCGGATCAGGTTCGACGGTTTACCGCGTGTTGCGGATTCTCAGCCGGGTGTGCGCCCAGCTCCCGTGTTTTTCAAGTGCGCGAATAGCCTACCCGACGTCGATGCCGAGCTCCTCGCCGGTACCAAGCTCAATGTTAAGGCCTGGCACCGAGGCGATGAGGTTCTGCGTGTACTCGTGCTGCGGGTTGTCGAAGATGCTGTCCGCATCGCCCTGCTCCACTGCGCGGCCTTTCTCCATCACCACGATGTGGTCCGCCGTCTGGCGCACAACCGCCAGGTCGTGGGTGATGAACAGGTAAGACAGCTGGTGCTCTTCCTGCAGGTCCGTGAGCAGTTTCAGGATCTGGTTCTGCACTAACACGTCGAGCGCGGAGACCGCCTCATCGAGCACGATCACCTCCGGGTTCAGCGCCATCGAGCGCGCAATGGCGATGCGCTGGCGCTGGCCACCGGACAGCTCGTTCGGGTAGCGGCGCATGGCCGAGCGCGGCATCTGCACCATGTCGAGCAGCTCCGCCACGCGCGCCTCGCGCTCTTTCCGGTTGCCCACCTTGTGCAGGGTCAGCGGCTCCTCGATGCAGCGGTAGATCGAATGCATCGGATCCAGCGAGCCGTAGGGGTTCTGGAAGACCACCTGCATTTTGCGCCGCATCTCGCGCAATTCCGCGCCCTTGAGTGTGTTGACGTCCTTGCCCTCGAAGCGCACCTCGCCGCTGGTGGGCTCGAGCAGGTTAAGCACCATGTTCGCCACCGTCGACTTGCCGGAGCCGGACTCGCCAACCAGCGCAAGCGTTGTGCCGCGGTGGATGTCAAAGGAGACATCATCGACTGCGCGGAACATCTGCCCCTTTGACTTGCGGCCGCGCGCCTCGAACTCCTTGACCAAGTTCTTCACCTCAACAACGAGCTCACCCGCCTCGCCGGTGGTGAGCTTCTCGGAGGTCTCCAGGCCCTGCTTCTTCGCGGACTGGATGCGTGCCGATGCCAGCGAAGGTGCCGCCTTGACCAGGCGCTTCGTGTAGGGGTGCTGCGGGTTACGCAGGATCTTCAGACTCGGGCCCTGCTCCACGATGCGACCGCGGTGCATCACCACGAGGTGGTCCGCGCGCTCTGCGGCGAGCCCGAGGTCGTGGGTGATGAACAGCAGGGCGGTGCCGAGCTCGTCGATAAGCGAGCGCAAGTGGTCCAGAATCTTCTTCTGCACCGTGACATCCAGCGCGGAGGTCGGCTCGTCGGCGATCAGCAACTTCGGGCGCGCGGCCAGGCCGATCGCGATCAGCGCGCGCTGGCGCATGCCGCCGGAGAACTCGTGCGGGTACTGGCGGGCGCGGCGTTCGGTGTCCGTCAGGCCGGCCTCTTCGAGCAGCTTGACGACGCGCTCGTGCCGCTTGGAGCCCTCCACCACATTGTTGGCGCGCAGGGCCTCCTCGACCTGCGTGCCGATCCGCCACACCGGGTTCAAGTTACTCATCGGGTCCTGCGGCACCAGACCAATCTGGTCGCCGCGCACCTCGCGCCACTGCTTCGCGTTCAGCTTGGTCAGGTCCTGACCCTCGAGGCGGATCGCGCCGTTGGTCACCTTGCCGGTGCCCGGCAGCAGCCCCAGCAGGGACATCGCGGCGGTGGACTTGCCGGAACCGGATTCGCCCACGATCGCGACTGACTGGCCGGGGTAGATCGTCAGGTTGAAGTCGCGGACCGCCTCGACCACGCCGGTGGTCGAAGAGAAGGTGATTTTGAGGTCCTCGACCTCCAGCAGCGGCTGGGTGTCGTTGGAAAGTGCAGTGCTCATCGCTTCCTCGCCTTCGGGTCAAGGGCGTCGCGCACGGCGTCGCCCATCATGATGAAGCTCAGCACGGTCAGTGCCAAAGCAATTGCCGGGTAGAACAGCACCATCGGCTGGGTGCGTAGCGACGCCTGCGCCGCCGAAATATCGCCACCCCACGACACCACCGTGGTAGGCAGGCCGATGCCCAGGAAGGACAGGGTCGCCTCCGCCACGATGAACGTGCCCAGCGCCACCGTGGCGTACACGATGATCGGGGCCGCCGCGTTCGGCAGGATGTGGGAGATGATAATCCGCGGGTTGCTCGCTCCCAGCGCGCGGGCGGCGGTGACGAACTCCTCGTTCTTCACGCTCATCACCGCGCCGCGGGTGATACGTGCGATCTGCGTCCAGCCGAACATCGACAGGGCGAAGACCACCATCCAGATGGAGCGGTGCCCCTTCATCATGGACATGACCACGATCGCGGCCAGCACGAGCGGCACGGCGAAGAAGATGTCGGTCAGACGCGACAGCAGCGTGTCCCAGATGCCACCGTAGAAACCGGCGACCGCGCCGATGAGCGTGCCCAGCAGGGTCACGATCAGCGTGGTAAGCACGCCAACGGTCACAGAGGCGCGCGCCCCGTAGATCGTGCGCGAGTAAATATCGCAGCCCTGCCGGTCAAAGCCGAAGGGGTGACCCGGCTCCGCGGGGTTCAGCGAGCGCGACAGCATGCACTCGCGCGGGTCGACGCTGGCGAACAGGCCGGGGAACAGCGCGATCGCCACGGCCAGCAGAATAAGGATCGCGGAGACCCAGAACAGGGGGCGGCGGCGCAGCACGTGCCACGCTTCGGTCCACTGGTTCGAGGGCGCGCGGTCGTCGGGAACCGCGTCGACTGCGCCGAGGCCGGTCTCATCGGTCCCGGCGACGAAGTATTCCTGGCCGCGCCGGGCCACAGCCCGGTTCGCGTTGGTGTCTGTGTGTGCGTTGTTATGCATAGCGGATCCTTGGGTCGAGCACGGCGTAGAGCAGATCGACAAGCAGGTTGGCCACGATGTAGACAATGACCAACACGGTGGTAAAGGAGACGACGGTGGCGGGCTCGCCCTTCAAAATCGCCTGGTAGATGGTGCCGCCGACGCCGTTGATGCCGAAGATGCCCTCGGTGACGATCGCGCCGCCCATCAGCGCGCCAAGATCCGCACCGAGGAAGGTCACCACGGGGATCATGGAGTTGCGCAGCACGTGGCGGCGCAGCACAGTCCCCTCGCTTAAACCCTTGGCGCGCGCGGTGCGGACGTAGTCTTCCTGCAGATTCTCGCTCACCGACTGCCGGGTCAGCCGGATGACGTAGGCGCACGAGAGCGCGCCCAGCACCACCGCGGGCATGAGTAGCGCCTCAAAGGATTCGTTGCGCCCGACGGTGACCGGAAGCAGCCCCCATTTGACGCCGACGAGGTACTGCAGCACGAAGCCGATGACGAAGGACGGAATGGCGATAATGATCAGCGAAGCCACCAGGATGGTGGAGTCGAAGATACCGCCGCGGCGGATACCGGCGATAAACCCGAAGATGATGCCGAAGATCGCCTCGAAGGCAATTGCCATGAGCGCGAGCTTGATGGTCACCGGGAAGGCGTTCGCCATTACCGACGACACGGGCTGGCCGGAAAACGTCGTTCCGAAGTCGCCAACGAAGATGCCCTTGATGTAGAGCAGGTATTGGACGAGGAACGGCTTGTCCAGGTTGTATTCGGCCTCAATGCGGGCGCGGGCGGCCTCGGTCAGTCCGCGGTCGCCGCCAAGCGCCGCAACCGGGTCGCCGGGCATGAGGAAAACAAGTGCGTAGAGCAGCAGCGTCGCGCCAAAGAACACGGGGATCATTTGGAGCAGTCGCCGCACGATGTATCGCTGCATGTTGGTGCTTTCACGTTTGGAGCGGACGAGCTACGCCGGTTTACGGCGCACAACCCCGAACCGCACGGCGGTCGGGGTTGGGGTGCACAGCTCGAGAGCTAGGGGTTACTGCTTGGTGATCTGCGTGTAGACAGGCATCGACTTCCAGGAGAAGACGACGTTGTCTACTGTGTCCGCGGAACCGCCGTTGACGTTGGCGTACCACAGCGGGATGGCCGGCAGGTCCTCCAGCAGGATCTCCTGCGCCTGGTTGTAGGACTCCGATGCTGCGTCGATGTCGCCAGCGTTCGCCGCCTCGGACAGCAGCTTGTCGAACTCCTCGTTGGAGTAGTCGCCGTCGTTGGAGCCAGCGCCGGTGCCGTACAACGGGCCGAGGAAGTTACCCAGCGACGGGTAGTCCGCCTGCCAGCCGGTACGGAACGCGCCGTCGATGGTGCGGTTGGTCACGTCATCGCGCAGGGACTTGAAGTCCGGGTAGGCGTTGCCGGTGGCCTCGATGCCGAGGGTGTTGCGGATGGAGTTGGCCACCGCGTCGACCCAGGCCTGGTGCCCGCCGTCGGCGTTGTAGGAGATGGTGAACTCGCCCTCGAACGGTGCGATCTCCTCTGCCTCGGCCCACAGGCGCTTGGCCTCCTCCGGGTTGTATTCGAGCACCTCGGCGCCCTCCAGGCTGTCGGTGTGGCCCGGGATGACCGGCGAGGTGAAGTCGGTGGCCGGGGTGCGGGTGCCCTCGAAGATCGTGTCGGTGATTTCCTCGCGGTTGATCGCCATGGAGATCGCCTTGCGGCGCAGCTTGCCCTCCTCGCCAGAGAAGTGCGGCACGGACTCGCCGACGGTGAAGGACTGGAAGATCGCGGCCGGTTGGTTGACCGCGCGCTCGCCCAGCTCATCCTCGTAGGTGGAGAATGCCGAGTCCGGGATCGCGTCGAGCACGTCCAGGTTGCCGGCCAGCAGGTCCGCGTAGGCGGCATCCTGCTGCGCGTAGAAGACCCAGGTCACACCGTCGTTCTGCGGCTCGCGCTCGCCCGCGTACTCCTCGTTTGGCACCACGGTTGCGTCCTGATTGTGGTTCCACTCGACCAGCTTGTACGGGCCGTTGGAGATCGGTGCCTCGCCGTACGCGTCGATGTCGTCGTACGCGGACGGGTGCATCGGGAAGTATGCGGAGTAGCCCAGGCGCGTCGGGAAGTCGGCCTCCGGCTGCGCGAGCTCGATGGTGAAGGTCTTATCGTCCTCCACCTTCAGGCCCTCCATCTCTTCCACGCCCTCTTCGTAGCCGAGGATCGGCTCGAAGAAGTAGGAGGACAGCAGGGAGTTGGCCACGGTGTAGTTCCACGCCTTGACGAAGTCCTCGGCGGTCACCGCCGAGCCGTCGGACCACTTCGCGTCCTTGAGCTTGACGCGGTAGGTCTTGTCGCCCTCCAGCTCGATGGACTCGGCCAGGTCATTGTGGACCTCGCCATCAGCGTCGTAGTACACCAGACCGGCGAAGATCTCGTCGACGATGCGGCCGCCGCCGGTCTCGTTCGTGTTGCCCGGAATCAGCGGGTTCTGCGGCTCCGAGCCGTTCGCCAGGATGACGTTGCCGATCTCCGCACTATCGGACCCGGATGCTGCGTCCGCGCCGGAGTCAGACGAGTCGCCGCACGCAACGAGCCCAAAGGCAAGGGTTCCTGCTGCCAAAATCGCTGTGGTCTTCTTGTTCAACACAGCGCCTCCTTAGTTGTCGCTCTTCCAAATCCACCACACCCGCTTGTGAGAAGCCACACAAGGGGCGGTTGTCTCCCATTCCATCACACTTGTCAGCCGAAAGGGAATCGTTTGGAAAGTTTTTCTTTACCTCGCGGATAATTTTCCTTAACCGAGCACACAGCGAACTGGCAGACACTTCATTGAGGCACAGGTCACGCCGCGAAAAAGGCGCGGGGCTGTCGGCTGGGGCAGCGTGCCGTCGCTAAGCTTGCACTGCCCCCAAAGGAAAGGAACCAACATGGCCGGTGGCCTCCTCGCACTGCTTGACGACGTCGCACTCATCGCCCGCACCGCCGCCGCCTCAACCGACGACGTGGCGGCCCTGACCGCGAAAACCTCCGCCAAGGCCGCGGGCGTGGTCATCGACGACGCGGCGGTGACCCCGCAATATGTCTCCGGTGTCACGCCCGCGCGCGAGCTGCCCATGATCTGGAAAATCACCAAGGGCTCGCTGCGCAACAAGCTGCTCATCATCCTGCCGATCGCGCTGCTGCTCAACGCGTTCGCGCCCTGGGCGCTCGTGCCGCTGCTCATGCTCGGCGGCTGCTACTTAGGCTTCGAAGGTGCCGAGAAGATCGTGCACAAGCTCACCAGCAATGCCGACGAAGAGGCCGAACGCGCCGCGAACAAGAGCCCCGAGGATGAAGACTCGCTGGTGAAATCGGCGATTACCACCGACCTCATCCTCAGCGCCGAAATCATGATCATCGCCCTCGACGAAGTCGCCGACCAGCCGGTGTGGATGGAGGCCGCCGTGCTCATCGCCGTCGGCATCTTGATCACGCTTGTGGTCTACGGCGCCGTCGCGGTCCTGGTGAAAATCGACGACATCGGCCGCGGCATGATCGACCGTGGCCGCGCCCCTGCCGTCGGCCGCGGCCTCGTCAACGGCATGCCGTACGTGCTCAACGCCATCGGCATCATCGGCACCATCGCCATGCTGTGGGTCGGCGGCCACCTGATCGTCCGCGGCTTCGACGAAGTCATCGGCTGGCACTTCCCCCACGAACTGATCGAACGCGGCACCGAACTCGTCGGCGGTGGCGCGGCCGGATGGTTCGTCGAAACTGGTATCTCGCTGCTCTTCGGACTCGCAGCCGGCCTGCTCATCCTCGCCGTCGTGCGCGGCGTCAAGGCACTCACCCAGCGCTCCTAGGGTCCTGCTGCGGGGTGCGCCTAGACTTACACAGGACACTGGACGAGACAAGGAGGCCAGATTCGCCGTGGGACTCCAGCGCTACCCGCTTTCGCCCGCCATCTGGGGCGCGGGCGAGGAAATCCGGCTCACGCACGTGGTGCAGGCGGCCCTGTTCACAGACTTCTCCCCGCAGCGCGCGACACGCTTCATCGACGTCGATCTGGAAGCGAACCCCTTGAGCGGCACGTGGCGCGTGCGCTACAACGGTGCCGTCATCGGCTCCGTACCCGCCGCCGACCGCGCCCGCTTCCCCGACGTCGAGCGCGTCCACCGCTCGCTTTTGCGCCCCGGCACGACCGCTTCCTTAAGTTTCAACGCGGAGACCGGCCAGTTCGACGTCGCCGTCATCCTGCCCCCGCCCCTGCTCGCCGTCCCGCGCAACGACACCCCGGCAGGTGCCTGGGTGCTGCCGCCAGGCGACATGCTCGTCATCGACACCTCCGCGGGGGAGTTCTCCGCCGAGGAGCTCGCGCTGCTCTCCCCCGGCCAGTGGCTCGTGGCGCTGCACCGCATCGATGACACTGTTGTCGCGCTTTACGACGGCCGCGTCCTCGGCTCCTTCAACGGCACCGACGCCGCGGACATCACCGCGGCCGTCGACGAGGCGCTGTCCATGGGCGCGCCCGAGGTGTATGCCCGCGCAGTGTTGTTGGAAGGCATGGCTGGGCTGGATGTCGGCCATCCCGAGGAGGGCATCGTACTTGTCCCGGCGCTGAGCGTGCCGGATGAGCGGCCGCGGCAGCCGTGGTCGCTCGTGGATTTCCCTGACGGCAGCTGGGCCGTGACCGTCGAGCACGACTACGTGGTCGACGACGAGGACGTGCTGCGACCGCTGCACACGGCGCGCTACGTCTCGCTCGCGGGTGGGCCCCGGCCGGAGGAGCTGGCCGCGCCGACGGAGATGTTCGGCGTCGTCGATGACGAACCTGCAAGCACTCCTGCGCCCGCCGAAGCGCCGCTTACCGCCATTCCTGCCAAAGATGTCAAGGGCGCAGGCGACTACCTCACCGAGACGGAGAAGGTTCGCCTGCGCCGCGCAAAGCGCGCCAAAGAGGCGTCCGGGCGTAAGGCCCACGGACGCCACCGCGCGTAATTACTCGGGCGGTCCTGTTGCTGGGATGTGTGCGGCTCGGGCGTGTCTTCGTGCGGGGTCGGTGTGCTTTACGCCGCGGGGTGTGAGATAACCCTTGGGGCTTTGCCACATGATCTGGCCGCCGACCCGCTGCATCCGGCCCCGGTCCGGTCTGCCGTTTTGCCGGTTGTGGTAGGTGCACAACCAGCACATATTCTCAATCTCGGTGGCACCGCCTTTGGACCACTCCTGGATGTGGTGCGCCTCGGAAAAATCCGCCGGCTGGTTGCAGCCCGCCCACGCGCAGGTGGCGCCGTCGGCGCTCATTAGCGCGCGCAGCTCGCGGGTCGCGTGGCGCTCAAATTTCACCGGGTAGAGGTTGACCGGCCCATCCGTGGCCGAGATCAGGGTGATGTACCCGGCCGTGTGCAGCTTCCGGTTGACCAGCTCGGCTCCGCGCAGCCACTCGCCGTTGGTTAGCTGGACTTCGATCTCGCCGTCTTCGCGCATGCGCCATTGGACGAATTCGCCGATGTCCATGTTCAGCACTGTGGTAATCGACGCGTCGCCACCCGTGCGTGTGTCCTTGAGCCACGCCTGGGGGTCGTCTTTCGCCGCCCGGTAGACCGGCAGGATATCCGTGGTGCGCCCGGTGATGTGCACGGTCGACCACCCTTTGTCGTGGAAAGTCACCGACGCCTTCGGCGCACGCGGCGCGGGCGGTTTCAGCTCTTTCTTCAGCGCCTTCGCCCGGTTCATGACGGTGCGCAGATCGCCTTCGGTCTCGCACAAACGCTGGCGGTAGTGCCACCGGTCTTTATCCGAGTCCAGCGACCGCGAAGACCGTGCGATATACGCCAGGGTGTCCAGGCGGTGCCCGTTTTCCCGCGCCGCCGCGACACAGGCGGCCTGTGCTTTCCTATTGCGCACCGACCCGTAAAACACCTCGGCGGCAACCGAGAGTTGTTCGGCGCGGTCGCGGTCCATGCCGCGGGCGACCAGCTCGGAGACGCTCGCCGAAGCCGCGTCAGCAACGATGGCGATGCCGGCGCGGTCCTGGGCGATCAGTGCGTCTACGAGATTCATGCCACCCACAATAAACACCCGAGACCAGCACAAACAAGCAAATGTGAGAAGTATTCCACTTTCGACCCAAAAGGGAACCGAAGCGCTAATTCATGCGTCTAATAAGGGTTATCGCAAAACTCGCGCGGTGCCGTCGACGCGGCGGGTCACCCCTACCGCATCGAGATACTCGAGCAGCGGAATAGCCACGCGGCGCGTCGTGTCCCACGCCTTGCGCGCCTGGGAAGCGGTAAACGGCGCGTCGAGGGGGCGGAGGCGTTCGGTGGCGTGGGTGGGGGCGTCGGCAAGCAGCACGATGTCCCGGTTCGCGCCGAGCCGGATGATGCGGCCGGCGCGCTCTGCCGCGGCGAGCTCCTTCGCGCCGAGCTCCCAGCGCTCGAGATCAGCGGCCTCGGGTGCTTGGAAGGGAGCGCGGCGCAGGTGCGCTTCGAGCGATGCGATGCCGGGGGCGATGGCGGCACTGGTGGTGAGCAGGCCGTCGGCAAGCGTGAGCTTCGCTGCTGCGGCGACAAGCGGCAGCAACTTCGGATCCGGCAGGCCAAGCTTGTCCACGGCCGCGCCCGCGGAAAGCCCCGCCGAGAGCGGATCGCGGCGCGTGTGTTGCGCGACCGCGTCGATGAGCTCGCGCTTCCACTCCATGACTTGGGCGGCGCGGATCCAGTAGCCGGCGAACTCGATGGTGCCCTGCGGCGGCTTCTCCGCCACCGAAAAGCCGAGGCGGGCCAGGTGTGCAGGCGTGACCGCGACGCGGCGGGCGATCTCGTGGGAGAGGTTAGGCAGTGTCGGCAATTCTGCAGCGCGGCGGCGTCCGTCGCCGCGGCGCGGCAGTTCGGGCGGGTCGACGTCCACGGCGCGCACACCGGCGAGGATGTGCTGGGCGCCGGGGGCGCGCAGGGCGAGCGTATCGCCGAGCGTGACCGGCAGCGGGCGCTCCAGAATCAAACGCAGGTAGTGCTCGCCGAAGGGGCGAATCTTCGCCGTAACCTGGGCGGTACCGAGGTGGGCGTGGACTTCGTGTGGGAGTGCGGTGGCGGGTGTGCCGGTGGTGACGTGGGCGTCGAGAAGCGAAGTGTGCTCCCACGCCTCGGGGGTGCACAGCGCGTCGCCGCGGCGCACCTCCTCGGCGCTGATGTCGCGCAGGTTGAGTGCGGCGCGCATGGCGGGGCGGGCGGCGTCGACGGGTGCGTCCTCGGATTGGATGCCGCGGACTTTCACGTCGCGCGCGCCAAGCCGCAGCGTGTCGCCGGGGCGGATGGTGCCAGCGGTCAGCGTGCCGGTGACCACCGTGCCAGCGCCTTTGACGCTGAAGGCGCGGTCGACCCAAAACCGCACGCGAGCGGCAGGGTCAGGTAAAGGTGCCGCGCGCAGCATCTCCACGCAGGCGGCGACGAGTGAATCAACGCCCTCGCCGGTGTGCGCGGAAACCTCGACGATCGGCGCGCCTGCGAGCGTGGTGCCCGCGACCTCGCGGGCGATTTCGGCGCGCACTTCATCCCTGCGCTGCGCGTCGGCGCGGTCCGCGCGGGTCATCGCGATGACCACGTTGGAGATGCCGAAGGCGTTGATCGCCGCCGCGTGGTCGCGCGACTGGGCCATCCAGCCCTCGTCGGCCGCGACAACAAAAAGGACGGCGGGCGCTGGGCCGACGCCGGCGAGCATGTTGGCGATGAAGCGCTCGTGGCCCGGCACGTCAACAAACGCGACGTCCAACGTATCCAGCTTCGCCCACACGAAGCCCAGGTCGATGGTCAGCCCGCGCTGCTGCTCCTCCTCCCAGCGGTCAGGCTCCATCCCAGTGAGTGCCTTGACCAGGGTGGATTTTCCGTGGTCAACGTGGCCCGCAGTGGCGATGACGTACGGCATTAGCGCTCCCCCTCCGCGCACTCGAGTACGGCCTGCGCGATTTCCTCGTCGCGGTGCGGGGGCACACACCGCAGGTCCAACAGGAGCTGCCCGTCGTGGACGCGCCCGAGCACCGCCGGCCGTCGCCTGCGCAAGGGGGCAGCAAGTACAGGATCGAGCGCGACCGCGTACCCAGGCAGCCTGTCTCTTATACACATCTCCGAGCCCACGAGACCTCTCTACATCTCG
>OJLY01000354.1_pt1 | contig 30519 bp, 34 predicted proteins | sample 1597031 | NCBI WGS metagenome assembly OJLY01 (sample SAMEA3904673, study PRJEB24821) | metagenome | biome: Builtin; feature: hospital; material: surface | place: USA | collected 2013-06-03
GGTTACCGCCGGCCTATAACTTCATTTTCTTGTGTGTGGTGGGTTCCATTATTCCCGTTGTGGGGGTGGTGGTACCCACCACACTCTTTTTTGTGTACCCCCACAACAAACAAACAGGGATGGTTGTGTGTGGCCGGTTACCAATTCTGGTCCACAGACATCACCCAAAAGTATTTGCAGAGCTTTGTATCGTCTAAAATGCCGCGTTACCGCGCATAACGCCTAGCCCTGCGAACGCAACGCCGACGGCGAGCGTCCACAGCAGATACTTTGCGCATCGTGCGTACCTGCGCTCTTTGAGCAGCATTCCTGCTTCTTTGGCGAGCGTTGACCATGTAGAGAGCGCACCAGCAAATCCCGTTCCAATGAACACTGCCCACATCGGCGCCATCGCGACTGTAAATCCGAGGACCATGGATGCAGCAGCGTTGGCCGTGAAGGTGCCCTTGTGCGGGGGGAGGGCGGAACTAATCCACCACCGTGTGGCGCCGCCTAACGCGCCGCCAAAGAACACTGCAGGGATAGCAATTGGGTCAATAAACACTATTGATCACCTGCCTCCTTGCGATCACGCATGGCGTCGCCAGCCCACCAGCCAGCGATGCAGAAGACAACACTGGAGAGTACGTAGATGAACGCAGTGATTGCAGTCGTTTGCGATGCGGCGACGGTGAGGGCGGAGAACGTCGTGAAGCCTCCGAGGAAACCTGTGCCGAGTAATGGGCCTGGTCGGAAGTAACCCATTGCGTAGCTGCCCAAGACGTTGATGCCAAGCGTGACCAGAAAAGCGTAATGCGGTGCTGCAGGCAGCACCGCAAGGAGTCCCGCTGTAAGCACGTAGCGTGTAAGTGCTCCCGTGCCAGCTCCGACGCCTACCGCCAGGGGCTCATTCGACTCAATGTTTTGTAATTGCACACTAGAAGTCTACTAGTGCGCTTACTCCCAATTCATGCCTTGCTGCTTTACAAATACTGCAACCTCCTCGGGGCTACGGCGAAGCTTCGGATCGAATTTGAGGTAATCGCGAGTCTCACGGGCGACGAGCCCGGAAAGCAGCAGTAGGCCGATGAGATTCGGGATTGCCATGAGGCCGTTCGCCAGGTCGGAGAACGTCCATACGAGTTCGAGGTGCGTGGTGGCGCCGAGGAACGCTACGGCGGTGAAGAACATCTTGTATGGCAATGACGCCCACTGGCCGAAGAGGGCGGTTGCGGCGCGTTCGCCGTAGTAGGACCAGCCCAGGATCGTAGAGAATGCGAAGAAGATGAGGGAAACGGAGACGATGTCGCCGCCCCAGGTGCCTGGCAGGACCGTCGAGAAGCCGCGTGCGGTCATGACTGCTGCTTCGTCGCGTCCCATGTCCCACGTCCCGGAGGTCACGATGACAAGGCCGGTGATGGTAACAACGATCAGGGTGTCAATGAACGTCTGGGTCATGGATACTAGTGCCTGGCGGGTGGGGTGCTGGGTCTTCGCTGCCGCAGCGGCGATTGCTGCGGAGCCCATGCCGGACTCGTTGGAGAAGATGCCGCGGGCAACACCGAACTGGATTGCCATCATGATGGTGGAGCCGACGAAGCCACCGGTCGCGGCTGAGCCGGTGAACGCGTCGTGGAAGATGAGAGAGATAGCTGCAGGGATCTGGTCTGCCATCAAAGCGAGTGCGACGATGCCGCCACCGACGTAGAGAACAATCATCAGGGGGACGAATGCTGCGGTGATCTTGCCGATGCCTTCAATACCACCCAAGATGGCTGCGCCGACGCCAATGAAGATCAGGATGCCGGAGACAGTAGGTTCGATGCCGAACGCTTCCTGCATGCCTGCAGCGATGGAGTTGCCCTGGGTGAGGTTACCGATGCCGAAAGACGCGAAGATGGTAAAGAGCATGAATGCCACCGCGAGCACGGACCCCAGCGGGCCTGGGATTCCGCGGCGGAGGTACTCGTGTGGTCCTCCTTGTTGGCGTCCTTTGTCGTCGGTGGTGCGGAAGCGGACGCCGAGGTAGGCCTCGGAGTATTTCGACGCCATACCGACGATGCCTGTGACCCAGATCCAGAGCAGGGAGCCCGGCCCACCGATCGAGATCGCGGTGGCTACGCCGACGATGTTGCCGGTGCCGACTGTTGCGGCGAGGGCCGTCGTTAAGGCCTGGTAGTTGCTGATGTCGCCGGAGCCTTCTTCATTCTTATCGACGAACGCGTGGCGGGTTGCGCGGCCTAGTGTGCGGAACTGGATGCCACCCATTCGGACGGTCAGGAAGAGGCCCGTGCCGAGCAGCAGCGGGATGAGCAGGAATGGGCCCCAGACGAACGAGGCGATCGTACCGAGGGTTTCGTTGAGTTGCGCAGCCATCGTGATCCTTTCGCAATAGGGTGTGGGCCAGGTTACGTTTCTCCCGATAACGTGATTGAGATAATAGACACATAACCTCCCGTGTGTACACGGTTTGTATGACTTTTCTGGCGGAAGTTTCCAAAAAAGGGAAAGATGGGTGTGAACGTATTCGAAAGGATGTTGTCGTATGGCTCATGAACGTGCTGGCCAGATTGCCCGCCCGGAAGATTTGATCGATATTGCGTCGTTGGTGACTGCTTACTACACCCGTGATGTAGACCCGCACAATCCTGACCAGCAGGTGGTGTTTGGTACCTCTGGTCACCGTGGTTCTTCGCTGGATAACGCGTTTAATGAGGTGCATATTCTGGCGACCACGCAGGCGATCGTCGACTACCGTCGTGAGCAAAACATTGGCGGTCCGGTCTTCATCGGGCGCGATACGCACGCGTTGTCTGAGCCGGCGATGGTCTCCGCGCTTGAGGTGCTGTTTGGCAATGGGGTTGAGGTGCTTGTTGACGCCGCTGGGCGTTACACACCGACTCCGGCGGTGTCGCACGCAATCTTGTCGCACAACGCGAAGCTTTCTGGCGGGGTCACGGGTACTGATCCGAAGCGCGCGGACGGCATTGTGATTACGCCGTCGCACAATCCCCCGCGTGATGGTGGTTTCAAGTACAACCCGCCGTCGGGTGGTCCGGCTGACACGGACGCGACTGACTGGATTGCGAAGCGGGCGAACGAGTACATCGCAAACGGTTTGGAGGGCGTGAAGCGCTCCGCGGCGTCTGGTGTGCTCGATGAGCGTGCGCAGCGCTATGACTACCTGAATAACTACATCAATGACTTGCCGAACGTCGTCGACATTGCGGCGATTCGTGAATCCGGTCTGAGCATCGGCGCAGATCCGATGGGCGGAGCGAGCGTCGATTATTGGGGTGCAATTGCTGAGAAGCACGGCCTGAATATGACCGTGGTGAACCCGGAGGTCGACCCGACCTGGCGTTTCATGACGCTCGACACTGATGGCAAGATTCGCATGGATTGCTCCTCGCCGGACTCGATGGCGTCGCTGGTGCACAATCGTGACAAGTATGACATCGCTACCGGCAACGACGCTGACTCGGACCGCCACGGGATCGTCACGCCGGACGCCGGTCTGATGAACCCGAACCACTACCTCGCCGTCGCGATTGAGTACCTGTTCTCACATCGCGAAGGCTGGGCGGACAACACCGCGGTTGGCAAGACGCTGGTGTCCTCGTCGATGATTGACCGCGTTGTGGCGTCGCTCGGGCGCACGCTCGTTGAGGTCCCGGTTGGCTTTAAGTGGTTCGTGCCAGGGCTTATCGACGGCACCGTTGGCTTCGGCGGCGAAGAATCCGCGGGTGCGTCCTTCCTGCGGAAGGATGGCACGGTGTGGTCGACTGATAAGGACGGCCTGATTCTGGATCTGCTCGCGGCGGAGATTACAGCTGTGACGGGGAAGACGCCGTCGCAACGCTACGCTGAGCTCGCTGAGAAGTTCGGCTCCCCGGCATACGCTCGTATCGATGCCCCGGCGAACCGCGAGCAGAAGGCGACGCTGAAGGCGCTCTCCCCGGAGCAAGTCACCGCGACCGAGCTGGCTGGTGAACCAATCACCGCGAAGCTGACCGAGGCACCAGGCAACGGTGCACCGATTGGCGGCCTGAAGGTCACCACGGAAAACGCCTGGTTCGCGGCGCGACCATCGGGTACGGAGGACAAGTACAAGATTTACGCCGAGAGCTTCAAGGGCAAGGAGCACTTGGCGCAGGTGCAGCAGGCTGCGAAAGAGCTTGTTGCGCAGGTGCTCGGATAGAATGACCAATCGTGACTGAGACACACGAGACCAAACAGGCAAGAGGCAAGCTGCTGGAAATCGCGTCGGCTGCGGCGCGATTTGGGCTGGCGGCTGTGTGGATTGTCGCCGGGTGGACGAAGATCGGCGCCCACATGGAAGTGGCGCAAAATATCATTGCGTACGAGATTTTCACCCATGAGTGGTCGAATATTTTGGCGCAGTGGATCGGACCGTTGGAGCTCGCCGGTGGGCTGCTCCTGCTGGCTGGCATCAAGCTGCGCGAATGCGGCTGGGTCTCGATCGGGGTCCTGGTGCTATTCATCATCGGGATGTACTCGGCGTGGTCGCGAGGGCTGGTCATCGACTGTGGATGCTTTGGCCCGCAGCCATCGGATGAAGGCACGAACCTCATCGAGACGATCCTGCGTGACTTTGTCTTGATCGCGGCGACCTTGTTCATGATTTATGTGCCGTACAAGAAGTTTGCGATTTATCCATAGCCTCATCCAGCGATTAAGCTGTTGGGCAATTTCCAACGTCAAGGAGTAAATACGTGACTACCCGTAAGGTGAAGAACCCGAACGAGAAGAACGGTGCAGGGTTCATCTGGGCAATCGTTGCAGTGATCGCGATCGCGGCGCTTGTGATCGGCCTGATTTTCGTCAACGGCAAGAAGGGCCGCGAGGCAGCCATGGCCGAGAACATGATTGACACCACTGGCATCACTGTGAGCTGGAACGAGGACGACCACTTCATTCGCCTCGCAGCCGAAGGTGTCGACGACGCCCCGATGGCAGAGCTCTACGAGGACTTTTCGTGCCCACACTGTGCAGATCTGGCGGTAGCGACGGATGAGCAGATGTTCGAGAAGCTGCGTGAGGGCAAGATTGAGGTCGAGCTGCGCCCGATGGTGACGCTCGATGGCCTGACCAATGGCCACTCTACGATGGGGCTGGCTGCGGAGCTGGCACTCGTCGCTAATGATGAGCCAGCGGCGATGATGAACCTCCGCGACCACCTGATGGTGAACCAGAGGGATGTGTACTCGAAGGTGACCGACGATGACCTTGCTGACCTGGCGCGTGACTACGGCGCGAGCGACAAGGCGGTACAGGACATCCGCGATAAGACCTATTACGATGCGGCGCGCGCAATGTCGAACGGCAACATGAAGCTGCAGGAAGAGCGCGCCGGTGAGGCGTGGACTCCGCGCGTCATGGTTGACGGCAAGGACGTTGAAGGCGAGATCGACAACTGGGTCGATACCGTCGCAAACAGCTAACTGTATGTCCGCGTGGGGCCTGGCTGCATGATTTGTGGCCAGGCTCTCTTCACGTGTATGGTGATGAAAGCTCGTAAGAGTTCAAGGGGCTATGGCGCAGTTGGTAGCGCACCACACTGGCAGTGTGGGGGTCACGGGTTCGAATCCCGTTAGCTCCACAGAGAGTGCTCTCCACCGGTTAAGAACTGGTGGGGAGCTTTTTGTTGTAGCAATGAGCTGTGTTGAGGGTGAGTCTGCGATCAATTACTCGAACGAGTTTCACGAGAAGTACTTCTACGACGGCGAGCTCGGCGCGCTCTATACCCCGGAAAAGACCACGTTTCGGGTCTGGGCGCCGACGGCGAAGTCGGTGGAATTCCTGAACTACTCCGATAACGCTGCCGTGACTCCTCTGGCAAGGGGCGAGCGTGGGACCTGGGAACTCACCCTCGAAGGTGACCGCCACGGGCTGGAGTACCGCTACCGACTGGAGTTTGGGGACGGAACAGTCAACGAAGCAATCGATCCCTACGCGCGGGCAGTGACCGCCAACGGAGAGCACACCGTGGTCGTTGATGCGGAACGTATCGTGCCCGAGGGGTGGTCCGGCAAGCGTATGGCGCCGTTTTCTTCGATGCAGGACGCCATCATTTATGAGGCGCACGTGCGCGACCTGACCGTCGGACCGGACAATGGCATCACACACAAGGGGAAGTTCCTGGGACTCACCGAGGCTGAGACCAAGACACAGGCGGGGAACCCATCGGGTCTGGACTACTTGAAGTCCCTGGGTATCACCCATCTGCAGTTGCTGCCGATCTACGATTTTGGCAGCGTGGATGAGACCGGCGACCTGTCGTTTAATGCGCAGTACAACTGGGGTTACGACCCGCAGAATTACAACGTGCCCGAGGGCTCCTACTCGACGAACCCTCAGGACCCAACCGCGCGAATCGTGGAACTGAAGTCCATGATTGACGTGCTGCACAACAACGGTATCCGGGTCATCATGGACGTGGTGTACAACCACGTCTACGTCGCGGAGCACTCGCCGTTGCAGCAGACGGTGCCTAACTATTTCTTCCGGACGGACCCGCAAGGCAGCTTTCTTGATGGGACGGGCGTCGGCAATGAAACCGCGTCAGAGCGGCCCATGATGCGCAAGTACATCGTCGACTCAGTGACGTACTGGGCCACAACATACAACATCGACGGCTTCCGGTTTGACCTGATGGGGATTCATGACGTCGACACGATGAACGCCGTGCGCGAGGCGCTCAACGAGATTGATCCTTCGATAGTTATCCTCGGGGAGGGGTGGGAGATGGGCAACCACCCCGAAGGCGTGCTCGGAGCGAACCAGAAGAACGCCGACAAGCTGCCGGGTATCGCGTTCTTCAATGATCACTACCGCGACACCGTCAAGGGCTCCAACTTTGAGTTGGAGCATGCTGGCTTTGTAAACGGCGCGGATCAGGAGCATCGTTCTTGGGACCTGCTGAACAACATCAAGGGTGCCCAGCACGTGCGGGACTACCTGGGTCCGGAGCAGTCCGTGGTGTACAACGAGGCTCACGATAACTACACGATGTTCGACAAGCTCAAGGGCAGCATGCCGCACGCGTCTGACGAAGAGATCGCGCGGCGTCATGCACTCGCTACGGCAACGCAGTACTTGGCCAACGGAGCAGTGTTCATTCATGCGGGGCAGGAGTTTCTGCGCACGAAGGCGGGCGACCACAACTCGTACAAGTCGCCAGATGAGGTCAACGCGCTCGACTACGACAGAGCAGCTCAGTTTGCAAAGCACGTGCAGTTCTTCCGCGACCTGAACGCGTTCCGCAAGCGCTACGACTTCATGCGCCTGCCGAGCTATGAGGCGATTAACAGCAAGTACACGCACGGAATCGTTGCTGGTGCTGACAACGTGCACATGAATCATGTTGCCTACACCGTGAAAAATGCATTCCCAGGAAATCGCGATGCTTTCGTGTACGTGAACGCCGCGACGGAACCGTGGCAGGCGCCGCTGCCAACCGGTGAGTACGAGGTGATGATCCAGGCAACGGACGTCTACGAGACGCCACGGCCACTCACTTCACACGGCGACGTTACTGTCCCACCGCTGAGCATCATGGTCCTCCGGGCGGCCCCGGTCGCATTTGCCTCGCATTAAACGCACGGTATAAGCTGACACCCACGCGTGTTTTAGCGTGCGCGGGGCTATGGCGCAGTTGGTAGCGCACCACACTGGCAGTGTGGGGGTCACGGGTTCGAATCCCGTTAGCTCCACCACGAAGGCTGTCCGACCGTTTGGTCGGGCAGCCTTTCTCGTATCGTGGGCCCATGGATACTTCAATCGGTCAGCTTGGGGTGGTGACCTCAGCAGGTGCCGTTTCGAGGGTGCTGTTGCCCGGGGATGCAGGGCAGTCGCGTATCGACGACACCGTCACCGCTGCCCTCGCCACCCAACAGATCGCCGAGTATTTCGCCGGGGAGCGCAGGGCGTTCGACGTGCCACTGAACCTGGATGGCGTGACCGAGTTCCGGGCTGAGGTGCTGCGGGCGCTCATGGAGGTCCCGTACGGTGAGACGACGACGTATGGGGAGTTGGCTCGGGCGGTGGGCCGCCCCAAAGCAGTGCGTGCAGTGGGAAGCGCCTGTGCGACGAATCCGCTTCCGATCCTGATCCCGTGCCACCGCGTGCTGCGCAGCGATGGCGCGCTTGGGGGCTACCGTGGCGGGACAGAAGCAAAACGTTTCCTACTGGCATTGGAGAGCATTGATGTCTGACACGTTTGTGAAGCACGGCAGCGCGCCAGGAGCGGCGGCAGCCGAGGCCGCGTACCTGCGCTGGCTGCGTGAGGGCTCGGCTGCCGTCGTGGAGGTGTTGGACCTTGACGAGGAGGCGAACACGCTGACCATCGAGCGGGTCGACAGTGCCCGCCCCACCAAAGACGCAGCGAGACAGGCGGGACGCGAGTTGGCGGCCATCCACGCGATGGGTGCGGATGCGTTTGGTGCGCCGGCAAAAGGCTGGGAGGGGCCGAACTTCATTGGCACCCGCGAGCAGGCCTGTCGGCCAGAGAAACGGTGGGCGGTGTTCTATACCGAGCAGCGCGTCCTGCCGTTCGCGGAAAATGCGGTGCGTGCGGGCAACCTGAACCGGGAAGGACTGGAGACGGTGCGGCGCGTCTGCGACGCACTGGTGCGGGAAGACGGGGAGGCTCCCTTGGCGCGCATTCATGGCGACCTGTGGACGGGCAACCTGCTGTTTTCGCCGGAAGGCCCGCGTTTTATCGACCCGGCCGCGCACGGCGGGCACCCGTTGACCGACTTCGCGATGCTGGAGCTGTTCGGAGCGCCGTACCTCGACGCGATCGTCGGCGGCTACATCGACGCCGGAGGCGAGCTCGGACAGGATTGGCAGCGGCGCATCGCGATCCACCAGATGCACCCGCTTGCGGTGCACGCCTGGACACACGGTCCGTCGTACGGATCGGCGCTGGTGCGGGCGGCAGAAGAGTCCTTGCGGGTTGTTGGGTAGCACACTATCCTGCAATGTAAGACATGTAATACATCGGGAGGTGTCGCATGAACATCGAGGAACGCCTACAGGCGCTGTTAGCGAGACAAGCCGACGGCACCACGGTGTCGATGCGCCAACTAAATCAGAAGACGCGTGCTGTGATCGACCGTGTTTCGAAGGAGGGGGTCACGTTGACCGTGACCGACAGGGGAGTGCCAATCGCGGAAATTCGTCCGGTGAGCCAGAAAACCGGACTAGATCGACTCGAGGAGCTTGGGCTGCTTGCGCAGAAGGGAAAAGTCTTCGAAGAAGGGTGGAGGCCCGCAGCGTCTGCAGTATCGCTTGAAGAGTGGTTGGAAGAAGAGCGCGGGGAAGATCGCTTAGAACGGGTGATGGCGGATCTGCAGGCTCTCGACTTGGCGCGTACCGAAAAGGGCGAAGGGTGATGACTGGGGTGGAGCCGCTTGCATATGTCGATGCATCTGTACTGATTGCCTCCTCGGGCAGGGAGGCGCATAGCGAGTGGGCTTTGTCTGTGCTCTGGGGAAAGGCTTTGGTGAGCTCGGCCATCGTGCGTGTGGAGTTAGCTCGTTTTGCGCATCGAATGGGCTACGGCGCCGAAGATTTGAGCGAATTGGAATCTAGAGTCTCGTTCCTCAGTATCGATGATCGCGTCATTGAGGCGGCAGTTGCAGTGAGTGGAGAAGCGAAAGCCTTGGACGCCCTGCATGTTGGGACTTGGGCAAGGATGCAATCACTAGGGCTGAACTGCCCATTCATTACGGCGGACCGGAAACAAGCAGCAGCTGCACTATCGGTAGGGGCGACGGTGGTTCACCCCTATGGTGGAGATCTGCTCTAGCTGCGCCACCAAGTGTCGGCAGGGCCCGGCGGCATGTGGCGCTTGTGCTGGCCGATGCGCCACAGGTGCTCGAGGCGCTTCTGGGCGTCGGCGGGGATGGTCTTGCCTTCGAGGTAGTCGTCGATGTGCGCGTAGGTGATGCCAAGCGCTTCCTCGTCGGGAAGGGCTGGGCGGTCCTCCTCCAGATCGGCGGTGGGCACCTTCTCCCACAGGCGCGGATCGGCGTCGAGGTGCTTGAGCATTGTCGCACCCTGGCGCTTGTTCAGGCCTGCCAGTGGGATGAGGTCGGCCGCGCCATCGCCGTGCTTGGTGAAAAACCCGGTGACGTTCTCCGCTGCGTGATCGGAGCCGATGACCAGCAGGCCACGCTCACCAGCGATGGCGTACTGGGCGATCATGCGCATACGTGCCTTGACGTTGCCTTTATTGAAGTCGCCGAGTCCCTCCACACCGAGCGCGCCTGCGACGGCTCCGGACAGCGCGGTGGTGGCCGGCTCAATGTCCACGGTTACCGTCTCGTCCGGAGCAATGAACCGCAGCGCCAGTTGCGCGTCGTCCTCGTCGGCCTGCACGCCGTGGGGGAGACGGACAGCGACAAACTCGGCAGCCGAGCCAGCCTCGCGTCGCTTCACTACCGCGAGCTGGGCCAACTTGCCGGCGAGGGTGGAGTCCTGCCCGCCGGAAATGCCAAGCACGTAGCCTTTTGCGCCGGTGCGGTCGAGGTAATCGGCCAAGAATTGCACGCGGCGGTCGATCTCTACGGCAGGGTCGATAACGGGGGACACGCCGAGTGCGGCGATGATCTCGGATTGCATAGCGCTCATCGTATATGGGAGGGGGATACGTGAGGGTTTTGATTCAGCGCGGGTGATGTGTAACATTTATCCCCGTGTTGCGACCCGGCAGTTCGCCGTGCGTCGCTAATTGCAGGTAATCCGAGCAGAAAGGAGCGCCCGATGAAGGTCCGCAAGTCGCTTCGGTCGCTGAAGAACAAGCCGGGCGCCCAGGTTGTGCGCCGCAACGGCAAGGTTTACGTGATCAACAAGAAGGATCCGCGCTTCAAGGCCCGTCAGGGTTAATTGTCGCGAGCAGGCGCCCCGTCACCGTGTGGTGGCGGGGTTTTTGCGTTCCCAAAAACAGGCGAAGTTCTAGGGCGGGATGAATCTATTTCGAGGAAATTACACCCGTGAAACAACAAAACTGTGTGTTGCGGATGAGCGTGCGGACTACATGTAGGTAATTCTGGGCACCTATCCTGGGAATATCACCCATGTAACTACTACATGTAGTAGCAGTTGCCCTTCTCAGCCCCAAGGTATAGTGTCTCTTGGTGTTGCCCCGCGGAGACGGGGACAGAAGAAAATCTCCCCAAAGAACCCGCAGAGAAGGGACCACAAGCGATGTCGATCACCGTTTACAGCAAGCCGGCGTGCATGCAGTGCAAGGCAACCGAGAAGGCGCTGAAGAAGGCCGGCCTTGAGTACACCACCGTCGACATTTCTGTGGACGAAGAGGCCCGCGATTACGTGATGGCCCTCGGCTATGTTCAGGCTCCGGTGGTTGAGGCTAACGGTGAGCACTGGTCCGGCTTCCGCCCGGAGCGCATCAAGGGTCTGCTCGCAGCGGCTTAAGCGTCGCGCGCATACCGACGCCATGAGGCGCACAACTGGCAGTAGCCTTCTGAAATCTGCACAAGAAAGGTAGTGGCCATGCTGGTCGTCTACTTCTCCTCCGCCACTGAGAACACGAAGCGGTTTGTGGAGAAGCTCGGCCTTCCTGCGAAGCGGATCCCCCTGCGCAGAACCGATCCGGAACTCGTCGTCGACGAGCCATACATCCTCATCTGTCCCACTTACGGAGGTGGGGTGAGCGTGAGTGGTGGTAATTCCAGGCCGGTGCCGGCGCAAGTGATCCGCTTCATGAACAATGAGGGCAATCGCACCTTGATGCGGGGTGTGATCGCCGCCGGAAACTCTAACTTTGGTGCGGATTACTGCCTTGCTGGGCCGGTGATCGCTGACAAGTGTAAGGTCCCGTACTTATACAGGTTTGAGCTCATGGGCTCGGCCGAAGATGTCGCGCATGTGCGCAACCAACTGATTGAAAACGCTGAACGATTGGGTTTGCGTGGGGGACCGGAGGTCGTCGATACGCAAGCGCACGTGCAGCAGGCTCCGGATGAGTCGGAGCGATTGGCAAAACTGCGCGAAAAATACGCCGGTAAATACAAAAGAACTACAAACTGAAAGGCCTCGAAGTGTCTACTCTGCCCCTCGGTAAGAATGTCCCGGAGCCGGCTCATGAAAAGGACCAGCTGGATTACCACGCGCTGAACGCGCTGCTGAATCTTTATGACGAGAACGGTCAGATTCAGTTTGATAAAGACCGTGAGGCTGCGAACCAGTTCTTCCTGCAGCACGTGAACCAGAACACGGTCTACTTCCACGATCTGGAAGAGAAGATCGATTACCTGGTTACGAACAAGTACTACGAGCCGGACACGATTGAGAAGTACGCGTGGGAGTTTATTAAGGACACGTTCAAGCGCGCCTACTCTTACAAGTTCCGCTTCAAGTCGTTCCTCGGTGCGTACAAGTACTACACGTCGTACACGCTGAAGACGTTCGATGGTCGTCGTTACCTGGAGCGTTTCGAGGATCGCGTGGCTATGACGGCGCTGTTCCTCGCCGATGGCAACCAGGATCTTGCATTCGCGCTTGTCGACGAAATCATGACCGGCCGTTTCCAGCCCGCCACCCCAACCTTCCTCAACGCAGGTAAGGCACAGCGCGGCGAACTTGTGTCCTGCTTCCTGCTGCGTATCGAGGACAACATGGAGTCCATCGGCCGCGCCATCAACTCCTCGCTGCAGCTGTCCAAGCGTGGCGGCGGTGTGGCGCTGCTGCTGTCGAACATTCGCGAGTCCGGTGCGCCGATTAAACACATTGAGAACCAGTCTTCCGGCGTCATCCCTGTGATGAAGCTTCTGGAGGACGCATTCTCCTACGCCAACCAGCTCGGTGCCCGCCAGGGTGCAGGTGCTGTGTATCTGAACGCGCACCACCCGGACATCATGCGGTTCTTGGACACCAAGCGTGAGAACGCCGACGAGAAGATCCGCATTAAGACGCTGTCGTTGGGCGTTGTCATTCCGGACATCACCTTCGAGCTGGCTAAGCGTAACGACGATATGTACCTGTTCTCCCCGTACGACGTCGAACGTGTCTACGGCGTGCCGTTCGCAGACATTTCTGTGACGGAGAAGTACGAAGAGATGGTCGAGGACCCGCGCATCCGCAAGTCCAAGATCAACGCTCGTAACTTCTTCCAGACCTTGGCGGAGATCCAGTTCGAGTCCGGCTACCCGTACATCATGTACGAAGACACCGCGAACCGTGCGAACCCGGTGAAGACCGGCCGCATCAACATGTCCAACCTGTGCTCGGAGATCCTGCAGGTTAACTCTCCGTCGGTGCTGAACGAGGACCTGACTTACGCGGAAGTCGGCCACGACATCTCCTGCAACCTGGGCTCGCTGAATATCGCAATGGCGATGGATTCCGAGGACTTCGGCCGCACGGTCGAAACGGCAATCCGTGCGCTGACAGCCGTGGCAGACAAGACGTCGATCGAGTCCGTGCCGCCGGTGCGCGACGGCAACGAAGCTTCCCACGCTATTGGTCTCGGCCAGATGAACCTGCACGGCTACCTTGGCCGTGAGCACATCGAGTACGGCTCCGAGGAAGGCCTGGACTTCACCAACGCCTACTTTGCTGCGGTGATGTACGAGTGCATCCGCGCATCCCACAAGATTGCGGTGGAGAAGGGCAGCGCGTTTAAGGACTTTGACAAGTCTGAGTACGCAACGGGTGAGTTCTTCGACCGTTACGATCCGGCTGATTTCGCGCCGAAGACCGACAAGGTCAAGGCACTGTTTGAAAAGTCCAACATTGCTGTGCCGACGGCGGAGCAGTGGGCGCAGCTCAAGGCAGACGTGGCCCGCGACGGCATTTACAACCGTTACCTGCAGGCCGTGCCGCCGACCGGTTCGATTTCTTACATCAACAACTCGACCTCGTCGATCCACCCGATCGCATCGAAGATCGAGATCCGTAAGGAAGGCAAGATCGGCCGCGTCTACTACCCAGCGCCGCACATGGACAACGAGAACATCGAGTACTTCAAGGACGCGTACGAGATCGGCTACGAAAAGATCATCGATACGTATGCAGTTGCCACGAAGTATGTGGATCAGGGCCTGTCGCTCACCCTGTTCTTCAAGGACACGGTGACCACCCGTGACATCAACCGTGCGCAGATCTACGCATGGCGCAAGGGCATTAAGACCCTCTACTACATCCGTCTGCGTCAGATGGCGTTGGAAGGCACCGAGGTCGAGGGTTGCGTCTCCTGCATGCTCTAAGCACGTAGGGAGGGGCTCGGGGGTTGGGGTTCCCGCCTGTAGGAGGCGGGAACCCCGGGGGTTAAATTTCCATGAACTCGTTGACACCGCGCAGGAGTCGTCGAGAAGCATCTTCTGCACGATCCGGATCGTTGTTGGCGATCGCGTCAGCGAGCTCGATGTGAATCTTCATGGTGTTCATCTCCGGATCGTCCGGCATGATGCCGTACTCGGAGCGCCCCTTCATCACATCCATGATCGGCTGGGTCAACTGGACAAACATTTCGTTGCGTGACGCGGTAAGCAGCAACGAGTGGAAGCGGGCGTCGGCCTCTTGGAACTCCTCAGAGTTACCGGCGACCTGACCGGCGAGCTCCACGATGCGCTCGGCGAGGGCGCACAGCTCGCGTGCTTCCGCAGGGGTGGCATTCGTCGCGGCGAGGCGCGCGGCGGACGGCTCGATTGCGTCGCGAAGTTCGCGCAGGGAAGTGATTTGGGCGTGCCGTTGTTCGTCGCTACGCAAACGCCAAGAAATGATTTGGTGGTCGAACACATTCCACTCGGACTGGGGGAGCACCTTCAAGCCCACGCGGCGTGACGACGACACCAACCCCAACTGCTCAAGCGCACGCATCGCCTCGCGCGCGACCGTGCGAGAGATACCGAAACGCTCGGACAGATCATGAAGGGTGAACGTGTTGCCTTCCGGCTGGACACCCGAGACGATCTCTTCCCCTAACACATCCAGGATGGACGAGAGTAGGGGTTGTGTGGGTGAGCGCTTGTCGCTCGAAGTCACAGTGCCCTCCTTCAGGCAGCTAATTGTGTGTAATTCGTCAGTATCTTAGGCCATTGAGACGCTCATTCAATGCAATTTCAAGCCCGATTTCTCTTATAGGGGTCTCGGGTAGGATGGTCGCCATGACTGACGAATACGCGAGTTACCTTGAGTCTCACACCAAACCGGTGAAGGCGATTAACTGGAACAATGTGCCCGACGACAAGGATCTCGAGGTTTGGGATCGCTTGACGGGTAATTTCTGGCTGCCGGAGAAGATTCCGGTGTCCAATGACATTCCGAGCTGGAACACGCTGACTGAGGATGAAAAGGCCGCGACCATGCGTGTGTTCACCGGCCTGACGCTCCTGGACACAATCCAGGGCACGGTTGGTGCGGTGTCGTTGCTTCCGGATGCTACGTCGATGCACGAAGAGGCAGTGTTGACCAACATTGCCTTCATGGAGTCGGTGCACGCGAAGTCCTACTCCAACATTTTTATGACGCTTGCGGATACCCCATCTATTAACGATGCGTTCCGTTGGTCCGAGGAAAACGAGTACCTGCAGCGCAAGGCGAAGATCGTCCTGTCCTACTACGAGGGCGATGACCCGCTGAAGCGCAAGGTTGCATCCGTAATGCTGGAGTCGTTCCTGTTCTACTCGGGCTTCTACCTGCCGCTGAACTGGTCGGTGCACTCGAAGCTGACCAACACGGCCGACATTATCCGTCTGATCATTCGCGACGAGGCCGTGCACGGCTACTACATCGGCTACAAGTACCAGCTCGGTGTGCGCAAGGAGTCTGCAGAGCGTCAGGAAGAGCTCAAGGACTACGCCTTTGACCTGCTGTACGACCTGTATGAGAACGAGAACCAGTACACCGAGGATATTTACGACCCGCTCGGCTGGACGGAGGACGTGAAGCGCTTCCTTCGCTACAACGCGAATAAGGCGCTGAACAACCTTGGTTATGAGGGTTTGTTCCCGGCGGATGAGACGAAGGTCTCGCCGGCAATTCTGGCGTCGCTGTCGCCGAATGCCGATGAGAACCACGACTTCTTCTCTGGTTCGGGTTCCTCCTACGTTATTGGTCGTGCGGAGGATACCCAGGACGACGACTGGGACTTCTAAGCACTGTTTGCTTGTCGACGACGCCTCGCCACCCGGCGAGGCGTCTCCCATTTGCAGACAACGCAGCAGGGTTGCCTGCATGGGTTCACCCCGCAAGGGGGAACAGTATTCGGAGAGGCTGGAAAAACAGTGTGCAGAACGTTATGCTGATCCGGTATCACTCGTGGCAGCTGTGCGTGATTCGAGGCAATTCGGGTCAAGTGCAGTTGTCGAAATCAGGAGGATTCAATGACCGCTGTGGCACCTAGGCTGGACAATCACGTCCCGCCGACACGCCCCGAGCCGACGGGCCATGCCCGCAAGGGTTCGCAATTTTATAAGCAACTCATCACGACCGACCACAAAGACCTCGGCATCATGTACATCATCATGTCGTTCGTGTGGTTCTTCGTGGCTGGCCTGATGGCCCTGCTGATTCGTCTGGAGCTCTTCAGCCCAGGCCTGCAGTTCCTGTCCAACGAGCAGTTCAACCAGCTGTTCACCATGCACGGCACCGTGATGCTTCTGGCATTCGGTACCCCAATCGTTTGGGGTTTTGCTAACTACGTTCTGCCGCTGCAGATCGGCGCCCCTGATGTGGCCTTCCCGCGTCTGAACGCATTCGGCTTCTGGGTCACCACCGTTGGTGTTATCGCCATGCTGGCCGGCTTCGTTACCCCGGGTGGCGCTGCTGACTTCGGCTGGACGATGTACATGCCGCTGGCTGACGCAACGCACACGCCGTCCGTTTCCGCCAACCTCTGGATTGTCGGTGTAGGCGCTACCGGTGTGGGCACCATTGCTTCCGCCGTGAACATGCTCACCACTGTGCTGACCATGCGTGCGCCGGGTATGACCATGTTCCGTATGCCGGTGTTCACCTGGACGGTGTTTGTTACCTCGATCATCGCGCTGATGATCTTCCCGCTGCTGACCGCAGCTGCAATGGGTGTGCTCTTCGACCGTCTCATCGGCGGCCACATCTACGACACCGCTAACGGCGGCACGATCCTGTGGCAGCACCTGTTCTGGTTCTTCGGCCACCCTGAGGTGTACGTCCTCGCACTGCCGTTCTTCGGCCTGGTGTCCGAGATCGTCCCGGTGTTCTCCCGTAAGCCGATCTTCGGCTACATCGGCCTGGTCTTCGCAACCCTGGCTATTGCAGGTCTGTCCATGGCTGTGTGGGCACACCACATGTTCGCCACCGGCGCTGTCCTGCTTCCGTTCTTCTCGTTCATGACCTTCCTGATTTCGGTTCCGACCGGTGTGAAGTTCTTCAACTGGCTCGGCACCATGTGGAACGGTCACCTGACGTTCGAGACCCCGATGCTGTGGGCAACGGGCTTCCTGTTCACCTTCCTCTTCGGTGGTCTGACCGGCATTATGCTGGCTGCTCCGCCGTTGGACTTCCAGCTGCACGACTCCTACTTCGTGGTTGCGCACTTCCACTACACCCTGTTTGGTACCGTGGTGTTCGCTTCCACCGCTGGCGTGTACTTCTGGTTCCCGAAGATGACCGGTCGCATGCTCGACGAGAAGCTGGGCAAGATTCACTTCTGGCTCGTTGTTATCGGCTTCAACCTGACCTTCATGGTTCAGCACTGGCTGGGCAACATGGGTATGCCGCGTCGTTACGCTGACTACCTCGACACCGATGGCTTCACCCTCCTGAACCAGGTGTCCACTGTTGGCTCCTTCATCCTGGGTATCGGCTTCCTGCCGTTTATCTGGAACGTGTTCAAGTCCTGGCGCTACGGCGAGATCGTCACCGTCGACGATCCGTGGGGCTACGGCAACTCCCTCGAGTGGGCAACCTCCTGCCCGCCGCCGCGCCATAACTTCACCTCCCTGCCGCGTATCCGCTCCGAGCGTCCTGCGTTCGAGCTGCACTACCCGCACATGGTGGAGACCCTGCGTCGTGAGGCCCACACTGGCCACCGCGAGGCATAACACCCCAGCCAAGTAGCAACGGACTACTGGCCTCCTGAACTCAGCCCCCGCTTCGGCGGGGGCTTTGTTGTGTCCACTACCCTGAACCACGATGAACGCCGCCACAACCGAAATCACAAGCGCATACGAGCTGCTGCGGGAACGCGTCGCAGATGACTACCGCCAACGCAGCGAGGATCCAAACGACCCATCGACAGTGCAGGCGATGCAACTCGCCATCAATCTGCCCAAGCAGGATCCGCCCAGCCGCAACGCGGTGCTTGTTTGCGCCGCCCGCGCCGTCGTCGCCGTATGCCTCGACTCTCGTGCGGGCATCGATGGTTTCTGGCGCGACGGGGTAGAGCAGTGGTATTCACACCGCATCCGTAAGGTTGCCCGGAGGGCACGGAACAAGGCTTGGGATGACGTGCAGGCGTTACCTGGGGTGACAGTGGGATCGGTACGCGCGTTTGTTCCGTCTGCTGTAGGGGATGTGCCACATGCGATAGCCAAGTTGCAGATCAAGGGCACAGAACTCGAGGAGGGCGAAGACCTGCCGATCGTCGAGGGTGCTCCGTTGATCGCAGTGGACAGTTCGCTTGCGATGTCCGCGGGCAAGGCGGCCGCACAGGTAGGACACGCCTCAATGTTGCTTGCTGCGGCGCAGGACCTCGAGTGGGTGCTGGACTGGGCCGAGCAGGGGTTCCCGCTAAACGTGCGTGAAGTGTCTGCTGATCAGTTCCGTGAGTACTGCGATCGGCCAGGTGCGGTCGCGGTGCGAGACGCGGGCTACACGGAGGTCGCGCCCGGTTCCACCACCGTGGTGGCTATCCCTTAGCCACCAACCTCTTCAACGCGCCGCGAACGACCTCGGGGTCGGTGGTATCCCAGAAGGCGGGGAGGCTGCGGCGGATAAACGAGCCGTAGCGCTTCGTCACCAAGCGATTGTCCAGCACTGCCACGACCCCGCGGTCATTGACGGAGCGCAGCAAGCGGCCGGCACCTTGCGCCATGAGCAGCGCCGCGTGGGTGGCGGAGACCTCCATGAAGCCCGATCGGCCGGCGGCATCGGCGGCGTTTGCTCGGGCCTGCAACAGGGGATCGTCGGGGCGGGGGAAGGGGATGCGATCGATGATGACCAGCGAGCACGAGCTCCCTGGAACGTCGACGCCCTGCCACAACGTCAGTGTGCCGAACAGACATGAGTTCTCTGACTTGGCAAAACTATCAACCAGTACACCGGTGGAGTCCTCGCCCTGCAACAAGATGTCGAAGGGGAGGCGGGCCCGCATGGCTTCGGCGGCCTGTTCGGCGGCTCGTCGAGAAGAAAACAGTGCCAGGGTGCGGCCACCGGCGGCGGTGATAAGGTCCGCGATCTCATCGAGCGTTTCCTTCGCAAGCCCATCGCGGCCCGGGGTGGGCAGGTGCTTCGCGGTGTAGAGGATGCCCGACTTGGCGGGGTCGAACGGGGTGCCAGCGTCGAGCGAGTCCCAGGTGCCCTTCGGCAAGCCCCAGGCGCTGGCCATGGCGTTGAAGTTGCCGCCGACCGTCAACGTGGCAGAGGTAAGCACCACGGTGCGCTCCCCGAAAAGCCGTTCGTGGAGCAGCCCCGCGACCGACAGGGGCGCGACGGAGACGGAATCGCCGTGGCGGTCGGAGCGGGTGAGCCACACAACGTCGGTGTGCTTGGCCGGATCCGGCTCGTCGAACACACCGAGGATGCGCACGATCGCGTCGTGGAGATCCTCCAAGTGGTTGGTCAGGTTGCCACGCTCCGCAAACTTCTCCGGATCGTTCTGGGCCTCACCCTCGGGCGGTTCGCCGATGGACTGGCGGGTCTTCCACAACGCGTCGCGCAGAGCGACAAAACCACCACGTGCCGGGTCGGAAATGGTTTCCCACCGGCCGGGGGCTTCGAGGTCGATGGCGGCAGTGAAGTCGTCGATAACGTCCTCGAGTGTTTCGCGTTTCGCGCCAAGCTTGTCGGCACGGCGAGCTGCCATGGCGAGTGCGCGTGCGGAAATCTCCGCGGTAGCGACCGAGGTGATGCGTCCGTCGAGTTCGTGGGCCTCGTCGATAATCACAGCATCGTGCTGGGGGAGCACGTCCACATCGGCGAGGGCATCGATAGCCAGTAGTGCGTGGTTGGTGACCACGATGTCCACGTCCTTGGTGCGCTCCCGGGCGATCTCCGCGAAGCAGTCCTGGCCGTGCGGACAACGCGTCGCCCCCAAGCACTCACGGGAGGTCACCGAAACTTGGCGCCACGCCTGATCTGGCACACCAGGAACCAGATCGTCGCGGTCACCGGTCGGGGTGTCCTGTGCCCACTCGGCGACGCGCTTGACGTGTTTGCCCAGCCAGGTCAGATCCTCTTCCTCGATGAGGGTGTCGCTGGGGTCCTCCGCAAGCACCTTGTGCAAACAGACGTAGTTGTTACGGCCCTTTTGGATGGCAAAGGTTGGTCGCTGGGGCAGGAGAGGCTCAAGCGCGTCGGCAAGGCGCGGCAGGTCACGGTCGACCAGTTGGCGCTGCAGCGCGATCGTCGCAGTGGAGACCACAACGGTTGTGTCGTGCATCTGTGCATAACGGAGCGCAGGAACCAGGTACGCCAGGGACTTACCCGTACCAGTGCCTGCCTGAACGGCAAGGTGACGTTCGGAATCCAACGCACGAGTGACCGCGTCGGCCATCTTGACCTGGCCAGGCCGGCGCGAGCCGCCGAGCGACTCGACGGCAGCCGAAAGCAACTCACCTGTGCTGTGCGAAAGCGGTTCGTCTGCCACGGCCTACTCGGTGGGCTCCGGAAACCCGATAAAACGGGTCGGGATGGCAACCTCGCCGCGCGACAGAGCGAGGCCCTCCCAGGGCAGGGTGGTGCGTGCTTCGGCGTGCAGCTTTCGGCTGTCCTCGATGCTTGGCTGGTTGTCCAGGACCTCACCGTCGCGGATCATCGGCACGGTCAGCTCGCGGTAGTCCAGGTTCGGCTTGCGGGGGATTTCGGCGCCCATCGGGTGGATAATCTCGCCCACCGCAACGCCGGAGGAGCGGTACGCGCGAAGCGCAGACTTGCCGCCGCCGTAGGTGACCTTGCCGGAAGAACGCTTGGCCACGGGGTGGCCTTCGACCTCGACGAGCTTGTAGACCAGGCCAGCCGTAGGCGCGCCGGAGCCTGTCACCACAGAGGTGCCGACGCCGAAGCCATCGACTGGGTCGCCGCGCAGACCTGCGATGGCGAACTCATCCAAGTCGGAGGAGACGATGATCTTGGTGTTGAACGCACCTGCCTCGTCGAGTTGCTTGCGCACGCGGCGTGAGACGATGCCGAGATCACCAGAATCGATACGCACCGCGCCGAGTTCGGTGCCAGCAACCTCGAGCGCGTTGTCCACGCCCTTGGTGATGTCAAAGGTATCCACCAGCAGCGTGGTGTCCTTACCTAGGGACTTAATCTGGCCGGCAAAGGCGGCCTTTTCATCGGGCTGGCCGTTCTCGTCGACATGCAGCAGCGTCCACGAGTGGGCGGCAGTACCGGACGCCGGGATGCCGTGGCGTAGCGACGCCTCCATGTTGGAAGTTGCGTCAAAACCCGCGATGTAGGTCGCACGTGCAGCCGAAACGGCAGCCTCTTCGTGGGTACGGCGCGAACCCATCTCGATAATCGGCCGGCCGTCTGCCGCGGAGACCATACGCGACGCGGCGGAGGCAATCGCGGAGTCGGCATTCAGGATGGACAGGATGACAGTTTCCAAGATGACGCACTCGGCGAACGTGCCGCGCACCGTCATGATTGGGGAGTACGGGAAGTACAGATCGCCCTCCCGGTAGCCGTCCACCTGGCCGGAGAAGCGGAAGTTGCGGAGATATTCGCGTGCTGCATCGGAAAGGAAATCGGCGGTTGCGATCTGCTCTTCGGTGAAGCGGAAGCGGGTAATTGCGTCGAGGGCACGCGCGGTACCTGCGACGACGCCGTAGCGGCGCTCGTTGGGCATGCGGCGGCCAAAGACTTCGAAAACACACTCGCGTTCGGCTGTGCCATCTTGGATGGCGGCGTCGAGCATGGTGAGCTCGTACATGTCGGTTAAAAACGCGGTAGAGGGCAGCGGTTGGTTCATGGTGTGCAAGCGTACCCTCCCGTCCCCTCCCGTCCGACGGGGTAAGGTGGTTCACATGTTTGCTTCAGCTCGCAACGCTGCCGAACCGGCGCATATGAGTTCGCCGATGGCGACCCCGGAGCTCGACGAGGCCGTCGATGTCGAGGTGGCCACGAGCGAGAACCTGCCATGGTTGTGCATTGTGTGGGACGACCCGGTGAACCTGATGAGTTATGTCACCTATGTGTTCCAGACGGTGCTGGGCTACGACCGCAAGCGCGCCCAGGAGCTGATGATGCAGGTCCACACTAAGGGCAAGGCTGTGGTCTCTTCTGGCGAGAAGGACAAGGTAGAAACCGACGTGAAGAAACTGCATACCGCCGGTCTGTGGGCGACGATGCAGCAGGCAGGGTAGGGGAGACGAATGCAGCCTTGGCGTAAGAAGAAGGGGTTGATGCGTTCAACCCCGAAGTACACGACCACGTTTGATCCGATGGAGCGTGAGGTCATTGGGGATCTCACGGCGACGGTGTCGGAGGCGTTGATTGCACGTGCGCAGTCGGCTCCGAAGGATGAGTTCGCGGAGATGATGGGGGTTTCCACCGGGCACACGGAGGCGCCACAGGATCCGAAGTTGGCTCGTTTGTTGCCCGACTTTGAGCGTGAGGGCGACGAGGAGTTCGAGGGCGACAACGGTTTGTTGCGCAGCTTGCATGAAAACGACATCATTCGTGCGAAGTTGATCAATCTGCAGGTGGTCAACGAGGCGCTCGGCCCCACTGGTGGCGTTGAGGTCACCATCGAGGAAGAAGACGCGCACAAGTTCATCGCTGCGGTCAACGACATGCGCCTCTACATTGCCGCTGACACTTCGGGTGGCGAGGGCGCTCAGCAGGAGCGCGCGATGCTCGTGGAGTGGCTCGCGTACTGTCAGGATTCTTTGCTCGACGCATTGATGGGCTAGCTCGAGCGCATGCGTATCGACGACCCCTTGGCCCGCATCGGCCACACCTCTCTTACCGACACTGGCGTGACCGCGATCCTTGCACCGCACGAGGCAGGCATGGTCGCGGCAGTGGATGTGCGCGGCGGTGGCCCTGGTACTCGTGAGACTGACTTGCTCGAGCCGCACAATACGGTTGAGCGCGTCCACGCGATCATGCTGTGCGGTGGGTCTGCGTTTGGGCTTGCTGCCGCCGATGGAGCGATGGCCGAGCTGGAACGCCGCGGTTGGGGCTTTCCGGTGTTCGGCGAAGACATGCCGGGCCCCCGGGTGCCGATCGTGCCTGCGGCGGTGATCTTCGACCTTGTCGTCGGCGACCCGGACCACCGGCCCACGGCGGCCGATGGTGCCGCGGCGGTGGCTGCTGCCTTCGACAGCAACGAGAAATCAACCGGCAGCGTCGGGGCTGGCTGCGGAGCGACCGCAGGCGTACTGCGCGGTGGGTTCGGCCGGGCCAGGGTGGAAACGGACGGCTACACAGTTGAGGCGTATGTGGTGGCCAATCCGGTTGGGATGGTCGTCGATAAGCGCACCGGGCTCCTCTACGGCGATGGTGCGAAACCCGCAGTGGACCTGGAGCGGTTTAACGCGCTTGAGCGCCCCACACCGAAACTGAACACCACGATCGGTGTGATTGCCACGGATGCGCCGCTGACTAAAGCCCAACTCAAGCGCGTGGCAATGACCGGACACGACGGCATCGCGCGAGCCATTCGCCCCGCGCACTCGCCACTCGACGGCGACACGTTGTTCGCAGTGTCCACCGCTCAACCTGGTGCGCAGCCGGTCAGCGATGTTGAAGCTTTCGGACGCATCGGAGAAGCCGGCGCCCAAGCAGTGCAGGCTGCAATCGTGGACGCTGTAGTAAACGCAACCGGTGACTTTGGTATCACCGCCTGGCGCGACATCGCACGCGCCTAGCGCAGGCAGCTAAGCTGCACCACGATGAACAATAACAACCACCACACCCCTGAAGGCTGGGGCTACGGACGCACCGAACAGCCCGGCTACGGCAAGCCGTTCCAGCGTCCGTTCTCCCACCCAGAGACCCAACCGCCCGCGTTCGGCGGCATGCCTGCGCCGGGTGTGCCACACAACCCCTATACCAACCAGCGTCAGCCGTACGGCCAGCCGGGCATGGGGTTGCAGGGACAGGGTTACCCGGCGAGCAGGTCGCTCAAACGCAGGCAGCAGCGCAAATCCGGGCTGCGCTTTGCAGGTGGCTTCCTGGCCCTGATTTGGGCTGTGTTTATTCTCCAGCTCTTCTTCCCGTGGCTGCAGGGCTTTGGCATACACCCGCTGGACATCAACGGTCTGCCGATGATTTTCACCTCGCCGCTGCTGCACGCGAATCTGGAACACATCATTTCCAACTCGCTGCCGGGTGCTCTGTTTGCCTACCTCATCGGTTACTCCGGCAAGCGCGTGTTTTGGGAGGTGACAACGTTCGTTCTGCTCATCGGCGGACTCGGCACCTGGGTGTTCGGCGGTATTGGCACGAACCACATTGGCGCGTCCGGCCTGGTGTATGGCTGGTTGGCGTACCTGTTGGTGCGTGGCTTTTTCAACCGCTCGATTGGTCAGATTCTTACCGGCTTAATCCTCGGCTTCTTCTACTCCGGTTTGATTTGGGGTGTGCTGCCGGGCACTGAGGGTGTCAGTTGGCAGGCGCACCTCTTCGGCGCGATCGGTGGCATTGTCGCCGGCATGATCATCACGTCTGACGATCCGCCGGAGCTCGCCGCGAAAAAGCATGCGAAGAAGCAGGCGAAGGCTGCGGAAAAGCAGGCGCGCAGGTGAGTAACCAGGTAAGCAACCAGGTAAGTAACAACGCGCCGATTGGGTTGTTCGACTCCGGTGTCGGCGGGCTGACCGTGGCGCGTGCGGTGATGGATCAGTTGCCGGGCGAATCCTTGATTTATATCGGCGATACCGCCAACAGCCCGTACGGTCCGCAGCCGATCGCGGATGTGCGCGCTCATTCGCAGCGCATTGCCGACGATCTGGTGGAACGTGGCTGCAAGATGCTTGTCATTGCGTGTAACACCGCCACCGCCGCGTTTCTTCATGATGCCCGCGAGCGCTACAGCATCCCTGTCCTCGAAGTGATCCAGCCTGCAGTACGCCGTGCGATGGCGACCACCCGAAACAACAAGATCGGCGTCATTGGCACCGAAGGCACCGTCACCTCTGGTGCGTACCAGGACTTCTTCGCGGTCAACCCGAATGTGGATGTCACCGCTGTTGCCTGCCCTGATTTCGTCCCCCTCGTGGAGCAGGGCGTGACCTCCGGCAAGCATGTGCTCGAGGTCGCCCGCGGCTATGTGGAGCCGCTGCGCGAAGCAGGCGTGGACACGCTTGTGCTCGGCTGTACGCACTATCCGCTGCTCTCCGGCGTGATCCAGCTTGCCGTGGGCGATGATGTCACGCTCGTGTCCTCAGCGGAGGAAACCTCGAAGGATGTGTTGCGCGTGCTCACGGAGAGCGATTTGCTTAGCGACGACACCACCGCCCCAATCCGCATCTTCGAATCCACCGGAGATCCTGGCACATTCGATGAGCTCGCCCGCCGATTCCTCGGCCCTCAGGTGCATGCGGTGGGCAACAGACTGTAAAACTCGCCGTGCGCTTCGGCGATCCAGCGTGAAATTAGGGCGCATTCATGGCACAGTGTTTCCATGAAGTTGACCATCCTCGGGTGCTCCGGAAGCCTTGCCGCGCCGGGGAACCCCGCCTCCTCCTATGTCATTTCGGTGCCGGGTGAAACCGATGTGGTGATGGACTTTGGTCCGGGGGCGCTCGCCGCGATGCAGGAACGGTTCGATCCTGCTGCGGCCCACGTGATCTTCAGCCACCTGCACGCTGATCATTGCTCGGATTTCCCGTCGCTGTTGGTGTGGCGCCGATACCATCCGGAGGCACCTGCGCAGCAGCGCCACCGCCTCATCGGGCCTTCGTATGCGGTTGAGCACTTTGGCCGCATGAGCGCCGATGGTCCGGATGATGTCGACGATTGCACCGACACATTCGAGTTCACCACCTGGCGTACCCGCGAGCCGGAGACGTTGAGCGGTCTGACGGTCACGCCGTTTGAAGTGGTCCACCCGGCCCAGGAGTCGCATGCGCTGCGCGTGGAGGACGCGCACGGCAAGGTGCTGACGTTCTCGGGCGACTCGAGCTACACGCCGTCGCTTATCGACGCCGCCCGTGGCGCCGACCTGTTCCTCTGCGAAGCAGCCTGGGGTGCGTCGTCGGAAGGCAAAGCCGAAGGCATGCACATGTCTGGCAAGGAGGCGGGACGCCTCGCCCGCGAAGCCGGGGTGAAGACGCTGGTGCTGGTGCACATTCAACCGTGGACTGACCCGCACAGTGTGCTTGAGGCAGCCCGTACTGAGTTTGATGGCGAGATTCTGCTGGGGCAGGCCGGCGCCGTCTACGAGGTGTAAGGGTCGGGCCTTACTGCGTTACCCCTTTTAAGGGGTGGAAGGTGACCTAGGGGGTCGGGTGCGCTAAATTAGCCACCACAACGACCGGTTCCGCTAGGCTACATCTTGAGTAGTCAGTCCAGGGCCGGTTTTCAAAATCTTGGGGGTAGGGGATCGTGGTATCCACGAAACCGTTTCAGAACTATGAAGACTTGCTCACGCTATTGGGCGAACGGGGGATGCGAATTGCAGATCTTGCGTCTGCGGAAGAGTCGCTGCGAAACATCGGATATTACCGTTTGAGCGGATACTGGTACCCGTTTAGAGAGCCATTCCCGAATCAACAAAAACTTCACGGATACGAACTCACACGCAAGAAAGAATTCCGTGAGGGAACGAATTTCGACGACATCATTCGACTCATGAGGTTCGATACCCGATTGCGTAAGGCAGCCTTGAGTGCGTTGGAGCCCGTGGAGATTTGGCTCCGTAACGCCATTGCACACGCGATTGGTAGCGTGCACCCGCTGCTTCATCTTCATCTTGACGACCCGTCAATGCTTGACCTGCAGATGCAGCCTCCCATTAAGGAACCGAACCAGGTAGAGCGGTATGCAAAGTGGTTGGACCGCTTTGACGCATCTATTGGTTACTCCAAAGAGGATTTCGTACACCACTACCGGGATCGCAACGAAGATCTTCCAATTTGGGCTGCAGTGCAGACCTTCGAATGGGGAACGCTGCACAATCTGTACGATCTGCTTCCAAAGTGGATGCGCGAGCAGATCGCTGCTGATACCGGGCTCACGTTCAAGGAGCTCGGGTCATGGCAGCGATCGCTGGCTTATTTGCGAAATACGTGTGCACATTACGCGAGGCTGTATAACCGTGTAGACGATGCACCGCTTGTGCCAAGAAAACCAAGTTCCACACTCAGCTGGATTCGGGCGTATCCGGAATCGTTGCGAGACCGGACATTCTTCAAATTGTCCATGTTGCAGTACCTGCACGGTGTGATCGAAGGAGAGCCACATTTCGGGCTCACCAAAGTTGCTCACGAATTCCTGATGGCCAATTTCTCGGGACACGATCTTTCGACGCACTCACACTCGTTGCCCATCCTCACCGCAATGGGGTGCCCTCCGAACGTGATTAATAAATCGCCTTGGGTCTAGTTGGCTTGCAGGGACGCGACGCCCGCCTGCGTTACGCTTGGGGCTATGACTGATTTTTCGCGTTTTGACGGTCGCGCCGTCGACGAGCTTCGCCCTGTCCGTATCACTCGCGGTTTTACTTCGAACCCTGCTGGCAGCGTGCTGGTGGAGTTCGGTAACACCCGCGTGATGTGCACCGCTTCGGTGGAGGAGGGCGTTCCCCGTTTTAAGAAGGATTCCGGCGAAGGCTGGCTGACCGCCGAGTACTCCATGCTTCCTTCCGCGACGCACGAGCGTATGCCGCGTGAATCGATGCGTGGCAAGGTAAAGGGCCGCACGCACGAGATTTCGCGCCTGGTGGGTCGTTCCCTGCGCGCTGCGGTGGATCTTTCTGAACTCGGTGAGAACACCATCCAGCTCGACTGCGACGTGCTCCAGGCCGACGGTGGTACCCGTACCGCGTCGATCACAGGCGCGTACGTCGCACTTGCGGACGCGATCGCTGTGCTCAAGGAGCGCGGCGTGGTGCCGGGTGAGCCGCTGCTGAAGCCGGTAGCGGCGATCTCTGCCGGCATCATCGACGGCCACGTCTGCCTCGACCTGCCGTACGAGGAAGACTCCCGAGCGGAGGTGGACCTCAACGTGGTGATGCAGGAGGGCGGCAACTTTGTCGAGATCCAGGGCACCGGCGAGCACGGCCTGTTCGGCCGCGAGCAGCTCGGCGAGATGCTCGACGTGGCAGCCAAGGGCTGCGAGGAGCTTTTCGCAGCCCAGAAGGCGGCGTTGGGATGGTAAAAGTCCTCGTCGCGTCCCGTAACCCGGGCAAGGTCCGCGAACTCGACCAGGTGCTGCGCGAGCTGGCCATCGAGGGAGTGGAGCTTGTGTCGCTTGATAACGCCCCCGCCTACCCCGACCCTGTCGAGGACGGCCTGTCCTTTGAGGAAAACGCAGTGCTGAAGGCCCGGGCTGGTGCTGCCGCGACTGGTCTTCCGTGCGTCGCTGACGACTCCGGCCTAAGCGTCGAAGCCCTCAACGGCATGCCGGGCATCCTGTCCGCTCGCTGGTCCGGTAACCACGGCGACGACGCTGGTAACAACGCTCTGCTGCTCAAGCAGATGGAGGATATTAACCAGCGCCGCGCAGCGTTTGTGTCCTGCTGCGCGCTTGCCACCCCAGAAGGCGACGTGCACGTCGCGGAGGGACGCTGGGAAGGGGAACTGCTTCGCGAGCCCCGCGGCGACAACGGTTTCGGCTACGACCCGCTCTTCGCGCCGGATGACGCGCCGGGGCGTTCCTCGGCGGAACTGACCTCGGAGGAGAAGAACGCACGGTCCCACAGGGGCAAGGCGTTGCGGGAGTTGGCAAAGCACATCGCAGCGCTGGAGTGACGAAAATCGTTACAGTGGCGGTATGAAGAAAACAATCGCATTCGCAGCAACTGTTCTCGCTTCCAGCGCGCTTCTGACCGCGTGCGGGCAGGACGGTGACTTCGACGGCACCTGGTCGGGCGACGTCACCGCAACCCAGGAGGGGACCGGTGGTGGTCATGCCACCGTGACTATTGACGGTAAGGATTGCTCCTGGGAGCTGACCGAAACCGACGGTGAGACTAACGAAGCGAACTGCCTGCGCGACGATAAAGAGTTCAAGCTGGAAGATCCGCTGACGCACCAGGATCTGGAGTACGACGCTGAGCGTGCTGGCGACACGTTGACGCTGTCGCCACAAAACGATCAAGCGGAGAAGGTCGGCGTCATGGTGCTAACAAAAACCGACGACGAATAAGTTTCGCCGCCGGTTTCATCCCCCGAAGTTCCAGTTCGCCGACGTTAGGCGAGCTGGAACTTTTCTTTAACTTCCTTGCGACGCTTCTCTTCGACGAAGAAGGACATAAACGGCACAACACCGGAGATAGCCGTTGCTACCCAGGTGCCGCCGGACCAGCGAGCCTTTGAGCCGAGGTTCAGCGACGTCATCAAAAACGCGACAAACGCAAAGCCGTGCACGCGCGCAACCCAGGACAGGTAGTCGACGTTCATGTCGAAGCCGTACTGCATGATCATGCGGGCAATCAGCAGAAGCAACAGGACACCGGTGATCCACGCCGCGATGGAGAACCACAGCAATGCCTGCTTGACGCGGCGCTGGCGCTCCGGGTGGATGCGCTCTGGCTGTGCTGCTGGCTGAGTTTGCTCGGTCATGCGTGTTCACCTTTACCTTCCGGGTGGGTTTCGCGGCGCGGTGCCACAAGTTTGTTGTATTCGTCGACGTCGATCTCCGGACGTGCGGGCAGGAAGTCCTCGTCGATTTCCGTGACGGGCTTGTGCTTGCCGTAGCGGGCGAGATCGGCCTCGTACAGGTCATCCATGGTCAGTCCTGCGTTCTCGGCGTCAATCTTGTCGTTTTCCATGCGCATACCTACGCGGTAGGCGTAGATGAAGAACAGTGCGAAGCATGGCCACTGCAGGGCGTAGCCCAGGTTCTGGAGAGTGCCGGTGCCGGATTGGTAGCGTTCCCACTGCCACCGGGCGAGCAGCAGGCACGTCACTGCGGCTGCGATGAGGAGCAGGATGTGCCACCATCGCACGCGGAGACGCTCACGCTGCGGAATCGGGGTGGTCCCGTCCGCGTCCGTGTGTTCCAACTTTTCGCTCACGAGTGGTGATCTTACCCGGTAAAACCATGGTGCCAAACTAAAGTTTGATACCGCGGTTTCTGTGGATGGGGGCGCGGCGTGTAATATCCGTTCTCGACGCGCCCGTGGCGGAATTGGCAGACGCGCTGGATTTAGGTTCCAGTGCCTTATGG
>OJLY01000356.1_pt1 | contig 30223 bp, 25 predicted proteins | sample 1597031 | NCBI WGS metagenome assembly OJLY01 (sample SAMEA3904673, study PRJEB24821) | metagenome | biome: Builtin; feature: hospital; material: surface | place: USA | collected 2013-06-03
CGGCGGACATCGCCGCTATCCTCGGCTGCGCCATCCTCACCGGTGGCGGCGCCGTGCTCAACGAGATCGACCCGAAGCCGGAGGACAGCATCGCTGTCGTCGGCCTCGGCGGCGTGGGCATGGCTGCGATCATCACCGCCGCTGCGCTCGGCGTGAAGGAGATCGTGGGCATCGACATGCAGAAGGACAAGTGCGAGAAGGCGCTCGAAATCGGCGCCACCTCCGCCATGACCCCGCAGGAAGCTGAGGAGTCCGGCAAGAAATTCACCGCCGTCGTGGAGGCCGCCGGCCACCCGAAGGCCCTGGAAACCGCATACAAGGTCACCGCACCGGGCGGCCTGACCGTTACCGTTGGCCTGCCAGCACCGGGCTCCACCATCACCATCGACCCGCTCGTGATGACCGGTGAGGCACGCCGCGTGCACGGCTGCTACTTGGGTTCCTCCGTTCCGTCGAAGGACATTCCGAAGTACGAGCAGCTGTGGCGTGAGGGCAAGCTCAACGCCGAGGCCCTGATCTCCGATCACATCAAGCTCGAGGACATCAACGCCGCCATGGACCGTCTGTCTGACGGTGCGGCCCTGCGCCAGATCATCGAATTCGACTAAACGGAGTTCGGCTAAACCTCAACCACTTCACCTTTCCTCACCAAGCCCTGCGTGGTTCGCGCCCGTAGGGCTTGGTCCCTTTTCTTTGAAAGGAGGCCGTCATGGCCGAAACCACTGAAGCCACCGAACCCGAAGATCAGGGCATCGGTCAAGCTTCGCCCCACTGGAAGATGGGGCCCTTTGATGTCCGTTTGCCATTCGTGCACTACCGAATGGAATGGCCGGACTTCGCCCAAGGCTTGTTCATGTGCGTGGTCGACCTGGGCGCTATCCCACTCATGACCGAGGCCCTCGGCATGCCCTACGAAGCGGCACTGGCCGTCGTTATGCTCAACGGCCTTCTCTACCTGACCCACCACCTCTTGGGTGACCCGGTTGTCCCGGGCTGGATTACCCCGGCGATTCCGTTGCTGACGGTCTACATCCAGACCTTCCCGGAGGGTGAGGAGCGTATCTGGGCCCTGATCAGCTTCCAGCTGATGCTGGGCATATTCTCACTAACGTTGGGCATAACGGGATGGGCGTCAAAGGTCGTTCGCCTCATCCCCTCGGGTTTGCGCTCCGGCATCGTTCTCGGCGCCGGTATTGCCGCCATCATCTCAGTATTTAAGGAGGATGGACGTTTCCACTCCTTCCCTATCACCATCACCATCGCGGTAGCCGTAGCTTTCTTCCTCATGTATTCACGAGGTTTCCAAGCCCTACGACAGAAGGCCGCCGGTTGGCGCTTCCTGGCTTCGCTAGGCATCCTGCCTGCCATCTTCGTCGCGGTCTTCGTCGCACCGCTGGCTGGCGAGGCTCCCTGGCCGGACGTGGAGTGGGGCTTCTCCAAGCCTGACTTCATCACGCTGTGGTCTGAGTACACGGTCTTCGGCGTTGGCTTGCCGCCGGCGCACATGTTCCTCACTGCCATCCCCACGGTGCTGGCTGCCTACATCGTTGTTTTCGGTGACGTCCTGCAGGCTAACGCCGTTCTCAAGGAAGCCGACCACGTCCGCACGGACGAGGCCGTGGTCTACAGCCCGTCGCGCGCGCACCTGCTCTTCGGCGGCCGCAACATGCTGATGTCCATCATCGGCCCGGACATCGCCATGTGTGGCCCGCTGTGGGCGGCGATGCACGTGGTCATCGTTGAACGCTACAAGCAGGGCAAGCGCGCCATGCGCACCATCTTTGGCGGCGCGGGCTCTTTCCGTTGGGGTACCAACACAGGCCTCCTCCTGCTGCCGATTACCTCCTTCGTGGAGCCCATCCTGCCGGTGGGCTTGGCACTGACGCTCATCATTCAGGGCTTCGTGTCTGTGCGCGTGGGCATCATGGAGGCCAAGAACCAGAAGGATCTGGGTATCGCGGGCGTTACCGCCGGCGTGCTGGCCACCCAGGGTGCTGCATGGGGATTCGCCGCCGGCATCATCATGGTTCTGGTCATCTACGGCAAGGACATGTTCAAGGACGAACGCGACGGCACCATCCGCAACTTCGATGAAATCGATCCGGAAGAGGGCTTCGCCGACGCCCAGGCGGACTTCACCGAGCTGGCTGAGCTCAACGATCTGGACGCTGAGGGACGCCCGATCGATCCGAACACCCCGAGGCCGAAGGACACCAGAAGCTAGACACCCAGAAACTAAACAGCGCGACACAGTGCCTGTGAACAGGCCTGAGTGCAAGACAATGCTCGGGCCCCGAACACGGCGCCCGCGCTGCTTAGCCTCTCCTCTTTAGATGGTCCCTTTACTCTGGTCTCTTAGCAGAGTGAAGGCAGGCGCCGTCTTTCTCTGGTTTCAGCACACAGATGGTCCCTCATCCCAGATGAGGGACCAAAGTAGAGAGACCAAACGAATAAGACCATCTGCGCAGTAGCACCCGTGCGGCGGCACCTGTACGACGCCACGTGGTTAGCCAAACGCCTGCTCCCCCGTCAGCACGCGCCCCAGAATCAGCGTGTGAATCTCATCGGTGCCCTCGTAGGTGCGCACCGATTCCAGGTTGGCGGCGTGGCGCAGCGGCGAATAGTCCGCGGTGACGCCGTTGCCGCCCAGGATGGTGCGGGCCTGGCGGCAAATCTCAATGGCAGTGCGGCAGTTGGCCAGCTTGCCCACCGAGATTTGATAAGGCTCCAGCGTGCCGGCGTCCTTGGCGCGGCCCAGGTTCAGCGCCAGCAGCTGGCCCTTGTTCAGCTCCACCGCCATATCCACCAGCTTTTGCTGGGTGAGCTGGAAGGACGCCAGCGAGCGGTCGAATTGCTTGCGCTCCTTGGCGTACTTCAGTGCTACCTCCAAAGAATCGCGCGCAGCACCCAAGGCACCGAAGCTAATGCCGAAGCGTGCCTCATTGAGGCACATGAACGGGCCCTTGAGGCCAGGGTGCTTGGGCAACAGTGCATCAGCAGGCAGGGTAACTTCTTCCAGTTCAATATCGCACTGGATGGAGGCGCGCATCGATAGCTTGCGGGTGATTGGGGTAGCCCTAAAACCCGGCGCGGACGTCGGCACGATGAAGCCGCGCACGCCCGCTTCCACCCCAGCCGCAGCGGCGTCCTCCTCAGAAACCTTGGCCCAGATGATGGCCACCCCTGCCACGCTTGCCAGGCCAATCCAGCGCTTCGCACCATCCAGTACCCATTCGCCGGAGCGATAGCGGGCCATCGTCGCCATGCCCGCCGGGTCCGAGCCCGCGGTTGGCTCCGTCAGACCGAAACAACCAATGACCTCACCAGCGGCCATCTTGGGAAGCCACTGCTTCTTCTGCTCCTCCGAGCCGTGCTTATAAATCGCCGACATCGCCAGCGATCCCTGCACCGATACCACCGTGCGGATGCCGGAGTCCCCTGCTTCCAGCTCCTGCATGGCTAGCCCGTATTCAACCGCGGAACGCCCGGCGCAGCCATAACCTTCCAGGTGCATACCGAACAGACCAGCCTCCGCCAGTACCGGGAAGATCGACTCCGGCAACATCGCCTCTTCGTACCACTGCCCCACGTGCGGGCGGATGTGTTTATTCACGAGTGCCGCGACGCGGTCGCGCGTTACTTTTTCTTCTTCGCTCAGCAGAGCATCGATTCCCAGAAGATCTGTCATGGCATTCTCCTCAAGAGTCGGGTGACGAACCACAATTCGTATGTATAGTAATGTGCATCACTCTACATGCTCGCACCAGGAGGAACAATGCGCGCGCCCGCTAATGCCATCCCCATAACCCTCGCGCTGCGGTGGTCTGACCAAGACGCGAACGCCCATGTCAACAACGCCACCATGGTCACCCTCCTTGAGGAGGCGCGCGTCCGAGCGGCCGCCACCCTCACGGGCCCTGTCGCCACTGATACCTATGCTCACGTGGTGCGATCCCTCGAAGTGCAGTATGACGCCGAGCTCACCTACGCCGATTCCATCGAGGCGCGGGTATGGATCTCCCGGATCGGCACCACCTCCTATCAAGTCGCCCACGAGCTCATCCAGGACGGCACCTCGTGCGTGTTCGCTACGGCGACGCTGGTGCTTATCGACGTCTCCGCGCGTCGCCCCATCCCCCTGTCCGATGACCTTACCGAGCGCCTGCGCGCTCATTTTTCCGAATAGCCATTCACCAACGTAAGTTCACGAATCCATTCATCACTCCCCACACTTTCCCCACCACGAAGGAGCACCACCCTCATGATTTCCACCCGCGTTACCGAGATGCTCGGCATCACTCACCCCATCATCCAAGGCGGCATGCAGTGGGTCGGCCGCGCAGAGCTCGCCGCTGCTGTATCTAATGCCGGAGGCCTCGGTGTTATCACCGCGCTCACCCAGCCCACCCCGGAGGATTTGCGCCACGAGATTCGCCGCACCCGCGAGCTCACCGACAAGCCATTCGGCGTCAACCTCACCATGCTGCCGGCAATCACCCCACCACCCTATGCCGAGTACCGCGACGTCATCATTGAGGAAGGCGTGAAGATCGCAGAAACTGCTGGCAATAACCCTAAAGAGCACATGCCGGCTTTCAAGGATGCTGGCATCACCGTCATCCACAAGTGCACCTCGGTGCGCCACGCGCTCAGCGCGCAGAAGGTCGGCGTGGATATCGTCAGCATCGACGGCTTCGAATGCGCCGGCCACCCTGGCGAGGATGATATCCCGGGCCTCGTCCTCATCCCCGCCGCCGCGGATCAACTCGACATCCCCATCATCGCCTCGGGCGGCTTCGCGGATGGCAGAGGGCTCGCTGCCGCCCTGGCACTGGGCGCCGAAGGCATCAACATGGGCACCCGCTTCGTGGCCTCCACCGAGGCCCCGGTGCATGAGAACGTCAAGCAAGCCATCGTGGAACGAAACGAACTCGATACCCAGCTCATCCTCCGTGAACTGCGCAATTCCACCCGCGTGGCCAAGAATGCCGTGAGCGATGAGGTAGCCGAGCGCCTCGCCCAAGGCGCCGAGTTCGGGGATATCCGCCACCTCGTCGCCGGCAAGCGCGGCCGTGCGGTCTATGAGACCGGTGACTTGGACGCGGGCGTATGGACCTGCGGCACCTCGCAGGGGCTTATCCATGACGTCGCTCCGTGCTCCGAGATCGTCTCCCGCATTTCCGCCGATGCCCAGCGCATCATCTCCTCCCTCACCGAGCTCGTTAAGGACTAACAATGACCGACGCCATTCTCACCCGCCGCGAAGGCTCCGCACTTATCGCCCAGATCAACAACTCCGCGCGGCGCAACGCCATTGCCAAGGAACACTGCGAAGCACTTTCGGCCGCGCTTGGCGACGCCTCCCAAGACCCCTCCGTCCGCGCCCTCATCATCACCGGTGATGAGACGGCCTTTTGCGCCGGCGCGGATCTGGTCGCCGCCGCACACTCAGCAGCCGCCGCGCAGGCCGCGGGAAAAGCTCCTAACCCTGCCGAGTCCACCATGCTGCCGCAGCTCAATGCGCTTGTCACCGAAATCCAGGCCGCCGAGATTCCCGTCCTCGCCGCCGTCGAAGGCGCGGCCGCTGGCGCAGGTGCCTCGCTAGCCTTCGCCTGTGATCTCATCGTCGCTGGTGAAGAATCCTATTTCACGCTGCCTTTCGGCAAGATTGGCCTCATCCCCGACGGCGGCGTAAGCCTCACCGCGCTCGCCTCCGTCGGGCGTCACCGCGCACTTGCACTGGCACTTCTCCAGGACAAGCTCGGTGTCGCCGAAGCGGAGGCAGCTGGGATCGTCGCCCAACGCGCGCACCAGGGCCACGCCCTCGAGGCCGCGCTGCAGCTAGCGCAGCGCCTGCACATCGCGCCGCGCGATGCCCTGGCCAAGGCCAAGGAGGCCATCAACCGCACAGCCCTAGGGCAGCTCGATGAGCAGCTCGCGTGGGAGGAGCCCACGCAGTACGCGCAGATGGATTCGGACGGGCACAAGGAAGGCGTCATGGCTTTTCTGGAGAAGCGTCCCGCACGCTTTGATTAGGGCCAGTTTTGACTAGCAGAAAACTGCCAGGGAGAGCACAAGGTGATTCCAGCGTCGCCCGCCATACTTTGTCTTGTGCGTTTGAGAGAGCGCATGCGAGAGAGAGAACCCCTCACCCTCCAGAGGGCGGCCAATGGCTGATAGTTGGAGGGACTTGATAGAGACGCCGTTGGGCCCCTCCCCGAGGAATCGGAGGACGGGGCCCAACGGTGTTTTCACCTAGTCTGGTTCACATGAACTCCTGCTCAAGCGGCTCCAGCGCCCTGGACCTTCACTCCAGTGCCACCGCCCACGCCATGGAACTCCCTGGCGCCACGCTGACGCATCCTTTTGGACCAGACTGGGACGTGTTTAAGGTGCGCGGCAAGGTCTTCCTCCTTCTCACTGCGGTCACTGGCCGCCAGCAGGCCATCCTCAAGGCCGATCCCCTGGATGCAGAAGCGTTGCGTAGCGAGCACTCCTTCATCACGCCCGGCTACCACATGAATAAGAGACATTGGGTGTCGGTGCACCCAGCTCCCCAGCTGACCCCGAAACTTCTGGCCGAACTCGTGACGGACTCGTACCGCCTCGTAGTAGAAAAGCTCCCCCGTTCACAACGCCCCATCGATCCCTCCACCTTTGGATAGAGTTGCCGCTATAAACATTTGCGGCCACCAACCCCGAGCTCTTAGGCTTGATCACGTGACGGATTTTGACCTCATCGATGAGACCATCGCGGAATACCGCCGCTTCGAGCGCGCCCGCGCGCGCTTCGATACCGAAGCACGCCGCGAGTACGGCATCACCGGTTCGCACCTTTCGCTCCTCCGGCTGATCGATAAAAAGAGCCCCATTCCCATCTTGCAACTGCGCAAGGAGCTGGGTTGGCAGCCCGCCACCATCGGGCAGGCGGTCAAGCGCTTGGTGCGTGACGAGCTCATTGCCATCGACGATGATCCAGAGGACCTGCGCCGCCGCCTGTGCAGCATCACAGAGGAAGGCCGGCGCTTCCTGCTCCACGTCCCCCTCACCGGCCCGGCGCGCCTGCGCACCTATGAGTTCAGCGAGGAAGAGTTAACCACCATGAAGCGTGGGTTCGAGACCGCGCTGAAGGCTTTCGGGTATGTGCCGTGGAGTGATGAGGACTAGCGCGGATGACTAGTGCAGGACCGCGCTAGGGGCCTAATCCTCCCCGCAACCGTTTTCCACGAGGCGCTGCGCCACGTGCGCCAGCACGTCCAGCCCAGCCACGCAGTCTTCCTCCGTGGTGAATTCCTTTTCGTTGTGTGAGATGCCGTCGACGGAGGGGATGAAGAGCATGACCGTCGGCACCACCTCCTTGAGGTTGGTCGAGTCATGGCCGGCCACCGTGTAGATCTCCTGGTGCGAGTAGCCCAGCTCCTCCACGACCTCCTGGGCGAGCGCCACGCCGGCTGCTGGGTAGGGGTTGAGTGCCCACTCGTGCGTTGGGGATAGCTCGACCGAGGTGCGTGATTCCTCCTCTGCTTCGGCGATAATCTCCTGCAGGCGCGCTTGGGCTTTCTCCAGCACCTCCGTGGAGGGTGAGCGCACATCCACGTTGAAGCGCACCTCGCGGGCGATGGTCACGGGCGAGTTCGGCTCCAGTGTTAGCTGCGAGACCGAAGCCTGCAGCTGGCCTTCGGCAAATTCGTGGGTGAGGCGCTCTACTGAAGCAATGATGAGGGAGGCACCGAAGAGCGCATCCTTCCTATCGGCCATCAGAGTGGAACCGGTATGGCCCTGCTCACCGGAGACCACCGCCTGGAATTTCTTCGCACCCCACGTGGCGGTAACCAGGCCAATCGTGTTGCCGGCAGCTTCAAGTTCCTTACCTTGCTCGACGTGGATCTCCGCATAGGCCGCGAGCTTCGGGGCTTCACCGCGCGGGGACCAACCGGCTTCCTCCTGGGCCTGCGCCACGGTGACGCCGGCAAGGTCGGTGGCGGAGTGGGCGCGGTCAAGCGCCAGCGTTCCCACAAACACGGAGCTGCCCATCATGGAGGGCGCAAAGCGCGAGCCCTCCTCGTTGAACCAGTTGATGACCGCCAGGTTATAGCGCGCCTTGGCACCCGACTGAGCCACGCGCCCGGCAGCATGGGCTGCAGCCAGCACGCCATAAGCACCGTCGAAACGGCCGGCCAAGGGCTGCGAATCCAGATGTGAGCCCAGGCCCACGTACTCGGCGCCGGGGGCAAGCTCGAAGAGTCCGTACTGGTTGCCAATCTCGTCATAGATGACGCGCGCCCCGAGGGACTCTAGGACCTCGTGGAACCAGGCGCGGTTGAGGTTATCGCCGGCACTGGCTGCCTGTCGCTCCACGCCACCGCCCGGAGTGGCACCGTTGGCGGACATGGCGTGGAAATCGGCCAGGAATTGTTCGTTGGTGGTTGCTCGCATTTCTACTCCTTAAAAGCTTCCGTAGCGCAGCTCGCCGCCCACAATGGTGGCGGCCACGTCGATGGTGGAAAGGTCATCAGTCTGCAGCGGGTCCTGGGAAAGCAGCACAAAATCCGCCAGCTGCCCCGGCATCACCTGCCCCTTGCGCCCGGCCCAGCCCGTCGCCGCGGCCGAACCGGCGGTATAGGCGTAGAGCGCCTCGGCTGGGGTCAGACGGTCCTTAGGCCCGTAGTCCCGGCCCGAGGCGGTGCGCCGCTCCACGAAGGCTTGCATGACCTCCAGGGGCACCCCGGGTGCCACAGGTTGATCGGAGCTGCCGGGGAGAATGAGGGAGGCGTCGAGAAGCCGCTTGCCCGGGTAGCTCCACGCGGTGCGCTCTGGGCCGAGGGCATCCGCCATCGCGTCACCGAAGGCCTGAATGAACAGCGGCTGTGGCACCACCACGATGGGCTTGCCGCGCAGGCGCTCAATCTGGTCGGGGCGCACCACGCCGCCGTGCTCAATCCGGTGCGGCATGGCGGGCACGCCATGCTTGTCGAGGGCCTCCTCCAGCGTCTCTATCGCAAAATCCACCGCCGCATCCCCAATGGCGTGGATGGCCAGTGACCAGCCAGAATTCGCCGCTTGCAACGCGCGGGTGCGCATCTGTTCTGGGTCACCCTGGAAGTAGCCGTGGTGGGAGCAACAAGCATAGTTTTCACTCAGCGCAGCAGTGGTTCCCAGCAGGGAGCCATCGCTGAAAATCTTCACTGGTCCGATCTGCAGCCACTCATCGCCGAAACCGGTGCGCAGCCCGCCATCCAGTCCCCAGCCGGTCCCGTCGGAGGCGTGTCCGGAAATCTCGTGGAGCACATCCATGGTCACCATCACCTGCATGCGGGTGTGCAGGGTGGCGTTCTGATAGGCCGCAATCTCGCGCGGGCTGTGCCCAATCCAGCCGCCAGCCACACCGGCATCCGTGACAGAGGTCAGTCCACGTTCGAGGTAGCGGCGCGTGGCCAGTTCCAGGGCGCGGGCAATCTCCTCGCCGGATTCCGGCAGTGTCACCTCTTGGATAGCGCGCATAGCGTTTTCGTCGAGCAGCCCAGTGCAGTGGCCATCGGCATCGCAAACGAACTCGCCGCCTTCCACCTCCGGCGGGTTGGCGGGGTCAACGCCTGCCGCGTGCAGGGCCGCGGTGTTCACCGTGTAGGCATGACCCGAGTTGTGTTTGATGAGCAGCGGAGCCCCGCCGGTCACGCGGTCAAGCTGCTCTATCTCCACCGGCGCATCCAGCCCGGAGGGACGAAACCCTGCTGCTACTACCCAGCCGTCGGGGTTGGGCTCGGCCTCGTGCAATGCAGAGTAGACATCCTCTGGCGTTGTGGCCCGGGAGAGGTCGACTTCCAGCAGCGTTTGGCCGAACCACACGGTGTGGGAATGCACGTCATTAAAACCAGGGCTCAGCGTGCGCCCGCCGGCATCGCACACCTGGTCAGCGGGCAGGTCGCGGGCGGCCTGCCCCACTGCCAGGATGCGCCCGTTGGCAAAGGCCACCGCATCCGTGACTGGCCGCGCAGGGTCTTGGGTCAGGATGTGGGCGTTGTCGATGCGCGTGATCATGCGTCCTCCTGTGTTCTCCTGTTTCTCCAACGAACTGCACGCGGTACGTGCTGTGTCTGCCCCCACAGGTTAAACGTAGAAGTGATACACCTCCCCGCAGTGAGGGCAATTCACCAGTGACCACCGTGTAGCGTTGTGCACATGCACGAACAACGCTGGCACGATATCGTTGCGGAGGTCCAGGGCACCATCCCCCGGCTGGTGGAGGATTTCCTCACCGCCTTTAGCCGCTCAGGGCGCTATGGCGACTCACTAGTGAGCGAGGACGAGCTACGCCTTACAGCCTTTGAGGTCCTCGCTCGCATCTCCGATGTGCTGGTCGGCGCGATGGATGAGGAGGAGCTGCGCGCCCACGCGCAGAGCCTGGGTCGGCGGCGCGCACACCAGGGCGTGGAATTAGCAACGCTGATCGACGCCATCCAGCTCGACTTCACGGTCCTCTGGGAGCATTTACGCCGGGCCGCCGGCGCGGACCAGGAAGTGCTCATCGACCACGTGACCCAGCTGCATTCCGTTGTGACGATGTACAACCTGGTGGTACGCGACGCCTACCGCCTAGAAGAAGCGCGCGGGCAGCACGACGTGCACCGCGCCCACGCCCGACATTTGGAAAGGCTCTTTGCGGCCGAATCACTGGGCACGCTCGGCATTGCGGAAATCACCCGCGCGCTCAACCTGGATGCCGATTGCCACTTCGATGTCGTGGTGGCCCATCCCACTGCGGCGGTGGAGTTGCGCGCGCTTCTCCACGAACCCATCTCCTCCGGCAAGGCCTTCGGCCACGGTGTGCGCGGGATGTTTGTGGCCTTTTGGCCCAGTGAACAGTGCCCCATCAGCCATTCCACAGGACGCAGGACCAAAGAGTTGGCAGATATTTCCGGGGTGCTCTTTCGCAACGTCACCGGACTAGCCGGAGCGCGCGCGGCTGCGCATCAGGCACCACGCATCTTCGACGCCACCGGGCCGCTGAGCCAACTCACCGAAGCGCCCGATGCACTCTGGGCCGTCGCAGGAGATGCCCTCGCAGACTTCACCGCCAGCGGCATGACGGAGCTCACCCAGACAATCGCCGAGTTACGGCTTCACCACGCACCGCTCTACCTGACCATCACCACCTACCTGGACTGCGGGTCCATCAAGGATTCCGCGGAAGCGCTGCACTGCCACCGCAATACCGTGCTCAACCGCCTACGACACGTCAACGAGCTCACCGGTCTTGACATCACTCGCCCAAAGGATGCCGCGCGAGCTTTGCTAGCACTCCATCGCACTGCCCGATAGCACTTGTGCATAGACACAACCACAGCACTCAGCCAGTGGGGCAATGCATAGAAAACTCTCCACCCCATTCACCCCAAGGTGACGCGCACCTAATGTTCCATAGAAAGGTAATGCATTTCACATAAGGAGCACCTCGATATGACTACCCATGCAGCGCCGGCCGCCTCGGCCCAATCCGGCGCCGAGGAAATCAAGGTCGACTCAAAGGACGTCTTCCGCATCGCCAGTTCCGCATTCGTCGGCACAGCCCTCGAATGGTATGACTTCTTCCTCTTCGGCACCGCCGCCGCGCTCGTCTTCAACGAACTCTTCTTCTCTGGAATGTCGGGCACCGGCGCCACCCTCGCCTCCTTCGCCACTTTCGGCGTAGGCTTCCTCGCCCGCCCACTCGGCGCGGTTATTTTCGGGCAAATTGGCGATAAGATGGGGCGCCGACCAGCCCTTATCATCTCCATCGTCGTTATCGGAGTAGCCACCGGAGTCATTGGCCTCCTGCCCACCTTTGACAGCATTGGCATCTGGGCACCTATCACTCTGGTCATCCTGCGTCTGCTCCAGGGAGTCGCCGTCGGCGGCGAATGGGGTGGTGCAACAACCATGGCTATCGAACACGCGCCGGCAGAAAAGCGCGGCCGTTACGCAGCCTTCGTGCAAATCGGCTCCCCCGCCGGTACGTTGCTCTCCTCCGGCGCCTTCGCGCTTGTACTCATGCTCGATAATGACGCGGTGAGCTCATGGGGCTGGCGCATCCCCTTCCTCATCGCTTTCCCCTTCCTGGCAGTAGCACTGTGGATTCGCTCGAAGGCTGAGGAATCCCCGGTCTACAAAGCACTCGAAGAGGAGGCCGAGGCAGACGAAGCCGCGCACCAAGGCTCCCTGAAGGAGCTTTTCACACAACACTTCCCACAACTATGCCTCGCCTCTGCGGCAGCTTTCCTAGGCATCGGCGGGTTCTTCGTCATGAGCACCTACGTCCTCTCCTATGCCACAACCACGCTGGACTTCGAGCGCCAGACCGTCGTGAACGCCACCCTCCTCGGCGCTGTGTGCCAGATCTTTATCAACATCATCTTCGGCCGCCTCGGCGAAAAGATTGGCCCCGGTCGCGTTATCGGATACGGCGCGCTTGCCACCGCCATCATGGCGTGGCCGCTGTGGGCGATGATCGATACCGGCAATGCTGTACTACTCACGCTTGCTGTTTGCATTGGACTGTCCCTAGTTACAATCACCTATTCCGTGTCGGGCGTCCTACTCTCAGAGATCTTCCCGGCTAACGTCCGTTATTCCGGGGTGGCCATTTCTGCCAATATCGCGTCGGCAGTATCGGGACTGCTGCCTTTCCTCGCTACCGCGCTGAACGCCTCCAATGACACGCCTAGCTCTACACCGGGAATTATCATCCTGGCCGCCACCGCGCTCATTACAGCCTTCGGTGGCTTCGCCGGCGAAAGACACCGCCGCGAGGACGACGTCACCATCGTCGACTAATACACAACCGCTCATAAGAAAAATAAGTTGGGACTCGGCGTCGCAAAGCAAGCTATGGCCTAGCCGGACTCATCCTGATTCCTGCCGTGGCATCCTATGCCATGGCCATATGGAAGATCGTCACTGGCGCCGTGCCCGAGCCGCTCACGCTTTCCGGCACGGCCGTAGCCGCCATGCTCATCAATCTGCTCTGCGCGGTGTTATTGCTGCAACTGCGTCACGGCAGCGCGCTCACGCGCGGTGCTTGGTTGGCCGCGCGCAACGATGTTGCCGCCAACATTCTCATTCTTGGCACCGGCCTTCTCATGCTGGCATGGGCAAGCCCGTGGCCGGATATCGTAGTCAGCCTCATCATCGGCACCATTAATCTGCGCGCCGCGGCAGAGGTCTTCGAGCAAGCCCGTTCGGAAGACCCGGAGATCGAAGAAGAATGACGCAGCCCCTTTAAGAAATCCCTTAATTCAGAAGCCTACGGCTGCGCCCACATCCCTGCCCCCTCAGGGCCAAACCACCCGCCGCCCATCCCTAACGCACCCCCTAAACACCCCTCGATGGGGTCATTCTTTAGTTTGTGAACGAACGGTCAAAGAGACGTTTTCCCAGAATACGGTCTACTGGGACAAAACCAAGGTTGGCGCAAATTTCTTAGTGAAATGTTCACTTCAGACCCACCCGATCGAAATGTACTTCCATGGGCAAAAATATTAACAATTCTAAGGGTGCGCGATCCTGAAAAGCGTCTTATCGTTGCAACACGTCACGCACTGGGCACAACAGCGCTCCTACAGCGCCACCGCAGTGCGTCACCACATTGCCCCAAAAATTTTCATCCAGGAGAACAACAATGACCAAGCGTCGTCGCACCGCCGGCCTCATCGCCGGCCTCGCGATTACAGGCACTGCCCTCATCGCGCCGGCTGCCTCCGCAGCTACCCAGACCGAGTCCTACCCGGAGACCCCGGCCATCAACGCCAAGCTCCCCATCGTCCACACCAGCCACGGCTCCGACCACATGAAGGCCAACGTGCTCAACCCGCGCCCGGTGTGCAACCCGTGGGAGGACCACCGCACCGTGGTCTACAAGGTGACCGATAACTTCATGCCGGCAGGCACCATCTCCACCACCAACCAGACCAAGAAGGACATCCCGCTGCAGCAGGACCTGTCCAAGTCCCAGTCCATCACCCTGTCCGTCAACGGTGACCGCACCGAGACCACCTCCATGAACGCGGGCGGCAAGGGCTCCGGCAAGAACTCCGAGGGCTCCTTCGGCATCTCCCACGAGATCGCCACCAAGCTCGGCGCTTCTGCGTCCTACTCCCTGTCCTGGGAGGCTGGCCAGTCCATCGGCCCATACGATGTTCCGCCGAACCACACCGGTGAGGCCACCTACGGCTTCCGCGTTCTGAACATGACCGGCACCCAGCAGTACTGCAAGCCGAACGGCACCTGGTCCACCCCGACCTTCTGGTCCGCAATGCAGCCGATGAAGAACGAGGTTCGCGTCAAGCTCTACGACGACATCGCTGATTCCTACGCTCCGAACAAGGACGCTCAGAACACCACCGACGTCAACGACCCGAAGGTTGTTGAGGAGGAGAAGTCCCCGGAGGCTGACGCTGAGGTCATCAAGGACAACGAGGTCGCTCCGGAGGAGAAGGCCGTGTCCGAGGCTGAGGGCAAGAAGGAAGAGGAAGCCGACAAGAAGGTCCAGGAGGACGTCGAGAACGGCAAGACCGATGAGGCTAAGCAGAAGCTGGACCTGAAGCCCGTTCTGACCACCTCCGGCGCTAAGCACGCAGGTTTCGCTGGCACCGTTGCTCTCCGCCTGGAGAACGTCGGCACCGAGCGCTACTACGGCGACTTCCCGGCTGTTCAGTACCGCGTTGACGTCAAGACCGCCGAGGGCCCGAAGGGCGTTGACCGCCTCATCACCCCGCGTTCCTCCAACGGCGCGCACATCCGCGACCTGGGCTTCGACGAGAAGACCTCCACCCGCTCCTTCGAGGTCACCCTGGCCAACCCGATTAACGCTGGCGAGTCCGCTCGCGTTGCCAACCTGGACTTCGGCGACGGCAACACCAAGGAAGGCCGCCTGAAGAACTACATCGAGGTCACCCAGATTTCCCGCCTCGACGGTGACAAGTCCACCGACAACGACCAGAACGTTGACTCCCGCGAGATCACCGTGAAGGACACCGGCAAGAAGGCTGAGGGCCTGTTCTAAGCAACACCCCTCGCCCACTGCAGAGAGTGCACAGCCCGCCGGTGCTTCATCCGGCAATGAGAGAGTGAGAGGACCCCGACCGCCACGCGCGGTCGGGGTTTCTTTATGCCCAGAGACTCTTTCACGAGGCTCTCATAACGCAGACGGCATTTCGCGGTACACAATTAGTTGGCTATTGTGAACAAATGCATTTCTCTCGCACCGCACTCGCGGTCCTTCTTTCTGTGGGGCTGGTCCTTTCCCCCACTCACACGCAGCCGGCACACGCACAAACACCGGATACGATGAGCAGCGATATCGCCAACATCGATCAACACTCCAGTGCCCTCGATCCCATAGCACTGGGCCCACTAGCCCCAGTACTCTTTGCCGACAATATCTTCGCTGCCTGGGGGCAGTTGCTTCAGCAATTGAGAATCCCGACGGTAGCACCGGACGCTACGCGCCCACCGGCGACCACCGCACCGGCACAACTGCGCGAGCTGCGACATATCCAAGACAACGTGTGGGAACTTAAGGCCTATTCACCGGCCATGGACCGCGTCATCACCAACGACATCATTCTTCCTCCGGGAGGATTAGACAATACTCAGCCTCGCCCGACCTATTACCTCCTGGGCGGCGCTGGTGGAGGCGAGGACGCACTGTGGTGGGACGGTGGAGGAGCTTCCGAGTTCTTCCGCGACAAGCACGTGAATGTCGTATCACCCCGCGGTGCTTATGGCTCGATGATGTCCGACTGGTCGCAGCCCCATGACACCCACGGAAAATACAAGTGGGCTACCTACCTGACCAAGGAGCTCCCGCAGCTTATCGACGCCGAGTTTCACGGCAACGGCCGCGACGGCATCGCGGGCGTGAGCAACTCGGGTGGCCCAGCCCTGGAGCTCGCCACATATGATCCGCGCTTTAAGGTGGCTGGTTCCTTCTCCGGCTGCCCTGCGACCACAGGTATCCTTGCGCAGTCTTTCGCATGGGTAAGCGCGGCTTTCTACGGTACGGACCCAGCGCGTTCTTTCGGCGCACCATGGGATCCGGCATGGGCACAGCATTCGCCGGTTCTCAATCTCGAACAACAAAAGGGGCGGAAGACCTTTGTCATCGTCTCCCGCGGTGGCCCAGCAGACTTTGACGTCGATATTGAGGACTCACCACTCCCAGCCTTGGGCCTCAACGAACGCTTGGATTACTGGTGCAGTTCCTTTTACGCCAAGCGAGCCACCGCCGCTGGCGTTGATCTTGACTACTACGAGCTTCCGGCCGGGCGCCACACGTGGGGGCTGTTCCGCCGGGAGCTAGCCATCAGTTGGGCCACGGTGGGCCCGGCACTCGGAGTGAGCTAGCACCGGCGATCCCGCACACAACTGAAGCGTGTGAGCTCTAGATCACCACGCAGCGCACACGTAAAATCAGCATTCATGAATGTCATGGATACTTGGGAGCCCACGCTGGGCACCGGACCTCTACTTGGAATTGCGGTGGCGGCCATTGCCGTCATCCTCATCCTCGTCATCCACTTCAAGGTGCACGCCTTCGTCACCCTTGTCACGGTCTCCGCGCTCACCGCTTTGGCAGCGGGAATCCCGCTGGATGGCGTGGTTCCCACCATGACGAGCGGCTTCGGTTCGACCCTCGGTTCCGTGGCCTTGTTGGTGGGCCTGGGCGCCATGATCGGGCGCTTGGCAGAGACCTCCGGTGGCGCCAAAACGCTTGCCGACGCCCTCGTGAAACTCTTCGGCGAAAACAAAGCGCCCCTGGCGTTGGGCGTGGCTTCCCTCATTATGGGCTTCCCAATCTTCTTCGACGCAGGCCTCATGGTGATGCTGCCGGTCATCTTTGCCGTTGCCAGGCGCTTGGGTGGCCCAGTCCTGGCCTATGGCATTCCCGCGGCCGGTGCTTTCTCCGTCATGCACGTCTTCGTGCCACCTCACCCAGGCCCCGTCGCAGCAGGTGAGTTCTTCAGCGCGAACATCGGCCTGATCCTTATCTTCGGTCTCCTCGTGGCTTTGCCCACGTGGTATCTCTCCGGCTACCGCTTCGGGCTCCACCTGGGCAAGAAGTACCCCTACCGTCTTGAGGAGGCCATAACCGGCGCGCTGGTCAGCGATGCCGAATTGCCGGATCGCCCCGCCTCCCCGGCTTCAGTAATCAGTATCCTACTCATCCCTATGGTCCTCATCTTCGGCAATACCGGGTTGAGCACGCTGGGAACGGCTGGCGTTGTCGATCCTTCTGCTACATGGGTGCGCTTCCTCATCTTCCTGGGGCAAACGCCGATCGCGCTCATCATCACCGCGCTTGCAGCGATGGCCGTGCTGGGGTTGCGCCGCGGGGAAGACAAGAGCGTCATTGAGAAAACCATGGAGTCCTCGCTCGGACCGATTTGTTCCGTCATCCTCATCACCGGTGCCGGCGGCATGTTCGGCGGGGTGCTGCGTACCAGCGGCATTGGTGATGCGCTCGCGGATTCTATGTCCAACCTCGGTGTCCCCGTTATCTTGGCCTGCTACCTCATCGCGGTAGCCCTGCGCCTGGCACAAGGCTCAGCCACCGTTGCGCTCACCACTGCCGCCGCGCTCATGGCACCCGCCGTCGAAGCTGGTGGCTTCAGCGAAATCCAGCTGGTCCTCATCACACTGGCCACCGCGGCTGGCTCCGTCTTTGGTAGCCACGTCAATGACTCGGGCTTCTGGCTCGTCGGCCGGCTCATGGGCATGGATGTGTCGACCACGCTGCGAACGTGGACTGTAAACCAGGCGCTCATTTCCTCTATTGGCTTCGGCATTGTCCTTATCTTCTACGGTGCCGCCGCGCTGCTTTAGCTAGCTCTGAAGGTACTTTGCCGCCGCGGCGGCCAGCTCCTCCGGCCTAGCGCTGACATCGAGCACTACTCCTGCTTCCTCTGGGCGCAGTTCCTCCAGCGTTTCGAACTGCGAATCAAGCAGGGATACAGGCATAAAGTGCCCAGAACGCTTACTCATGCGTTCTTTGAGCAGATCATAAGAGCCGTGCAGGTGCACGAAAACCGTATCTGGCGCTGCGGCCCGAATGAGTTCACGGTAGGAATGCTTGAGCGCGGAGCAGCCGACGATGGCTCCATCTTCTTGGTCCGCGAGGAAGCGCCCGATGGATTCGAGCCAGGGTTTCCGGTCATCGTCGTCAAGCGCCTGCCCCGAGGCCATCTTCTCGATGTTCGCCGCCGGGTGCATGTCATCCCCGTCCTGAAAGGGGAGGCCGGTGTGCTGCGCCAGCAACTCCCCGACCGTAGACTTGCCGCAGCTTGAGACTCCCATGATCACGACATGTTTGCGCATCATTCCTCCTTCACACGCCACCAGATTTTAGGCGCTATGCACTACGTGACAGAGCACGGCTGAACACAGTTCGGCTTAGCCCAGTGGCCCGTAGCCAAAGTCGCCACGCTGGACCTCACCGCGGGATTGTGGGTCGAAGGTCGCACACAGGGCAGCCGCGACGTAGCGCACGCCGCCCGCCGGCGAGGAGGAGCCGACGCGCTCGGCGCAGTTCTGGAGTGTCGGCATGCCGATGCTCTGCCCCGGCTGCGTCATGGAGAAGAAGGAGGCGGCCATCATGGTGTTGCCGTCGGCACGCACATACTCCGAGGAGCCCTTGATGGCTTGCCAGGCAACTGCCCCGACGGGATCGGTGCGGAATTGATCCCGCTCGGTCTGGGTCAGCTCGGCGTTGGCGGCGGGTACGGTCAGTGTGGTGATGAACAGCGCTGCGGTTGCAGCGAGGAGTGGAAACTTTTTCATAGGAACACTCTATCCCCATACCACAGGATTGTCTCGGCATTAACCAGACGGCTTAGCTGATGGCCTTGCGCAACTGCCGAATCTCCGCAGGGCCAACGCGGCAACAGCCGCCCAGCACGTTGACTCCTGCGGCGCGAAGTTTCAACGCCGCTTCGGGCAAGCTCATTTCGCTAGCCGGAGCAGGCTGCCAGTCGTGGGCACTAAAATCCCAGACCTCACCACTGTTGGGGCAGGCCAGAAGCGGCTTATCGATAGCACCGCGCACGTGCGCCACCACCCCGCATGCCTGCGATGGGTTGACGCAATTTACGCCCAAGGCTCCCAGACGGGGTGACTGGTTGGCCAGCTCAATAACCTGCGAGAGCTTCGCCAGGCCCGCCGCGATGGCGCCGGTAATGCTTAGTGCAAAAGGCTTAGGCTGTGCTTCAAGGAGTTCGAGCAGTGCTGCGGCCTCCTCGACGTTGGGAATGGTTTCCGCAAGAAGGAAGTCGGCATCAGTATCCGCGAGTACCGCTACCCTGCGGGCATGCCAGCGCTGCAGCTCATCACGGCGCAGATCATAAGCGCCGTCATAGTCCGTCCCCTTCCCCGGACCGGCACCATAAGGACCGATGGATGCGGCGACAAGCAGTTCACCGTGGGCAGCGCGCTTGTCGACGGCCACTTGCGCCGCCCCACGAGCCACTCCGACGCTGCGACGCAGAAGCTTCTCCGCTTCTTCACCAAGCACATCAAAGGTGACTTGGTAGGAGGCCGTGGTGGCCACCTGAGCGCCGGCGGCGAAGAAGTCCACGTGCGCAGACTCAATGAGCGCGGGGTTCTCCCGCAACACCCGCGCCGACCACAGCGGGCCTGCGATGTCATGCCCCTGGGCTGCAAGGTGGGTTCCGAGGCCACCATCTAAGAGCAGCGGCCCATCAAAGAGTGCCATGGCGCATCAGCCTAGCAACGATTCAGCAACCACCAGGCACCGTCAGGATAGCCCGCCTTAATGGTTCGATTGAATTTCTTAATCCTCAATCTCCACTACAAAGCACACACAGCCCTTCTGCCTGCTCTTCGCCGCGCTTGCCGACGCCTCCTCCGCCAACACCTCCCCACAGATGGATAAATGCAAACTATATTTTGCGCGAAGCAATATAAACGCACAGACAAAGCTTAAAACCACTGGTCAAACGGATTTTGCACCCGATTAGGAGCTTTAATTTTAGGTGAAAGTACCGCTCGGTACGCGGCCACAATGCCGCCACTTAGCCCCTGAAGTAGAAAGAGGTGCCCAGCCATGTTCCGCCTTTCATTCGGACATAAAGCCACAAAGATCGTCACCCCGATTGCTGCCGCCGCAGCACTCTTCGCCGGCTCCCTCAACGTTCCTGCTCAGGCCGTAAGTTCCTTCGGCTCTTCCACGCCAGCCGCGTTCATCAACGCCATGCCCTCTGCTGCCGGCCCGGCGGCTCCAGCTCCCCGCGCATCCGCCTGCGTTCAAGGCATCATTAAGCAAACCAATGCCCAACGCGTGGCCAATGGCCTCGCACCGCTGCGTGTTGACCCGAATCTGACCAACTTGGCACAAGATTGGGCCAACACCTTGAGCCGCGATGGCAAGACCCGTCACCGTCCGAACTACTGGACCCACTACCCCGCCGGCCTGCCAGCCGGTGGTGAGAATGTTCTCCAGGCATGGATCGACTACTCCGACGCCCGCGTTGTTCAGCTGTGGATGGACTCCCCTGGCCACCGCACGAACCTGCTCGATCCCCGCGCCAAGTCCGTGAGCATCGGCATGGCCGTCGGTGCTGATGGCAGGCTGTATGCTGTGCAGAATTTTGGGCGGTAGGATTCGTACAGCCCGCGGCTAAGGCGCCCCATAGAGAGATGGTTTTCTCTTTACGGGGCGCCATTTTGAGAGTTTTTGGATAGGCAGCCCCAGTTCGCGCCCACGATTCCAGTGTTCGTGAGCATCACTCACAGAGGGATTCGGTTAGTTTTCTGCTGGACCACGACTCAACGCGGTCATTTTTCATTCCGCTGAAAGCGGTCTTAACCACGGCATCTAATTGCTCTTCAACCTCTCGCCACGGTGCATCAAGGTCCAAAGCCTTCGCATAGATACGGTGACCAGTAATCGAAGCAGAAAAATTGGGGGCAATATCCTCATTAGTTTTTGCGTAAAGCAACAGGCCCGAAACCGCCATGTCACTTTTGTGGGCAAGGTTAGTCACATAACTCAATAGCTGGTAGAGATGCTCAGACCGAAGCGTTACTTTACCGAATCGGGACCGCTGAAAGGATGACCCATAGTACTTCGCATCAATAACGAGAGCGCAAGAACCATTTGTCAGCACCACGTCGGAGCGCATAACAGGCAGTTGTTCTTCTCCCTGCACGTCCCCGCCCAAATCCCAAGATATGTGAGGAGCGGATGGTTTTAGTTCCGGGTTATGCCGCTGGTAGTAGCGGAGTAGAAATCGCTCATACAACCTACTTTCTGCTTCTTCCCCCAACCACGAGGCTAATTGGATTCCGTCTTTTGATTCACGTTGCAAAAGTCCTTCAAGAACCATCCAACAAATTCCGTGCATTAGCTTGTATTCAGTAGTCAAACGTGTGTAGTGCACATCGCGCCAACGGATAGAACGCGGTGAAATTGAACGAACTTCGTCAAATACGTGTAAAGCATCCTCGAGCCTGCGCCGACGATACTGGTCCAACTTCCCCTCCGCGAGAAGCAGTTCCATTACCGACTTGAGAATCCTATTGTGCTGGGTATCAAGCAAATACTCATCAAACTCGCACACAATCGCACCACGACTACGAGCGGCGGTTGTAGTCGTGCTTGCAAAATCTATTCGGCCCCGCACGGTCCTCAGTTCATCCCGTATACGCAGATAGTCGCGGTGCAAGCCTCGCATAGTCTGCGCTTCAACGCCTTGGATGAGGATCTCTGCGCACAGCTCATGGAGATTCTCAAACTCTTCGCCAGAAAATGAAGAAGTTTCTATGCGGCTAATAGAGTCAAAGGCATAGGCCAACATGACATAAATATTCCGAAGAACGCGTGAGCTCTTCGCCTTTGATGAGTCGGCTGGCACTATTCCACCGCCGCTCGCAGACGACTCGACCACGAATCTACAAGCTCAGGTTCATCAAACCAGTATTCTTCCAACAGCGGAACAAGGTCATCCTCGACGACTGAGTAAAGCCAATCGTCTTCGGTCTCATCCCCACTCGAGCCTTGCACGATGTAACTGTGGCCAATCGCAAATCCGCGCCCCAACCTGGGATCATCTGCGATTACGCCGTTTAGATCGGTGATTACCCGCACCAACGCGTCAAGTGAATCGCTTTCCTGTGCTGCCTTCCAAGACTGAAAGCCGGCAGATTCAAAGGCTGGCGGCATGTTGAAAAATCCAAAACGCCGACGCAAAGCATGATCCATTACCGCGAGACTTCGGTCTGCGGTATTCATAGTTCCGATGAGATACACATTCTCGGGAACGCTAAAGATCTCGTCGTTGTAGATAAGCCGTAGCCCTTGGCCACGTTTGTCAGATTCGATGAGCATCAGTAGCTCTCCAAAAATCTTCGATACATTGCCGCGGTTAATCTCATCAATAATGAAGAAGAAATGACGGTCGGGTTCCTCTCGGGCCTTCTCGCAGAAGGCGTAGAAAGGCCCATTCACTAAATCAAAGCCACCATCTTTATTGGGCCTGAAACCCATCATAAAGTCCTCATAGGAATAGCTTTGGTGGAACTGAATCTGCTCAATTCGCGAAGAGTCCTTTTCCCCCATATCTGCAAAAGCGATTCGGCGCGCGACATATGTCTTGCCAACGCCAGGCGGACCGGTCAAGATGACATTCTTCTTGCGACCAATCAATGACAGCAAACGATCAAACTGGTGTCTGTTGAAGAAAACTTCATTTAAGAATTCTTTATCAGTGTATGCCTTAACTGAGGAAACGGGACTTAGCTCGTCTTCTCGCTCTACAGCGAACAGAGCATCGAGCTGATCGATCAGGCCACGCTTATCGGTGATCCGTGTCAGTGATTTTTGGATAGCGTTCAAGGGGTATTCCCATTCTCCAGTGAACTCCCATTCCACATCACGCACATTCTTAAACTCGCTGCGGTTCTTTTCGTAGCGCGGGGCAGAGTCAACAACCCCTCGTCCAAGAACTTTGTTCTTGCCACGGCGAGCAAAAACAATGTCTCCAACTTGGATCTCTCGTTGAAACTCCCAAACGGCCAATGGCTGATTGCGAGAGATTTTTACAGAATCATCCTTCTGCATCTCAGCTTCAATAGCTGCACGATCTGGATATACACCAAAATCCCCTAAACTATCCCAGCCGAGCCCGATGAGCCCCTCACTCATAAACTCGTCCCACCGTTGCTGGCTGTCACCGGGATCGTAGAGCCAATAGTTCCGGCGTTGAGGTTCTTCTGATTCCTCCTCGTTCCACAGAGAAAAGACAGCCGGGGTCCAAAACCCAAACTCGCCCTCGACTTCCTCTGTTATAGCCGCTCGAATGGAATACAAGTCACGGTCGATGGCCTGCGGCGTTTCTCCCGATTTACCGTCGATCATCGAGCAGAGCTCACCGACTATCCTTTCCTTCAATCCTTGCGCCGAAATTGCTTCAAAAGCTTCTGGGAACAGCAGAAACTGCAAAATGTTCCTGATGTCTGGTCGGTCATCAACAGCCAGGTTAAGCATAAAGTCCTGCAGCTTAGCTGGATCGCGCAAGATAGCTCTTCGTTCGGATTCAGACTGCTGACGGAATTCTTCTACAAAGCCAGCCATCCATGAAACGTGTCGCCACATGTCTCCGTTGAAAGCTCGGCCTGCCTTAAGGCCAGCAACACCGGACTTCCGATTCATCCACTCAAGCATGCTGTCTGGGATCTCAACTTCCCCTCCAAGACGCTCAAGCACAAGGTTGACATGCTTAATTCGAGTCGACGGGCGAGCATTAATGAGGGCATGCTCACGAAGAAAGACAAGCTCAGCTGCTAGAAGTGTTACTTCTTTCGAAGCACCTTTTAGCTGTACGTCGAGCTTTTCCCATTGGGTCATGCTGGTTCCAACTATCGGGTCCTTGACTAGCCTCTCGCGGACTTCAACAGCTGCTTCAGGCGTCCAGATAATTGCCGAAGGGTCGATGATAGATCGCCCTTCGCCCAAGAGATTCTCCACGATCGGTTGGATTTCATGAGCAATCCTCAAATCATCAGACAAGCGCGAACGCGTAACCCGGGGCTCTAACTCAAACTCACCTAGATTCTCCATACGTCAATTATCCAGTAAACAGTTCTGGTTTCTAGATATCGCGCTACAAATCAGCATTAACGCTAGCTGTTAGATCTCTCTGCAGTTCTGCAGAATTCGATCGCAACTCCAGCCCCCTTCAATACAGGAATGTATACTCCCGGTTTTCTTGTTACTCTTTTTCTCTCGTGAGGTTCCTGATATGGGATTTTTCAAGGTTGTCGCTGGGCTCTTAGCTGCCGGCGGAGTGGGCTACGGTGCCTATTCCGTGCTAGGGCCAGATTCCTCCAATGACGTCATCACGGTCCAAAACGTCATCGATGGCGACACCATCGACGTAGCGCAGGACGGTGAGACCACGCGTATTCGACTGCTCAACATCGATACCCCGGAAATGGGCAAAGAGTGCTTGGCTAAGGAAGCAAAGCAGTACATGGCTGGCCTTCTGCCAGTGGGCACGGTGGTGACGTTGGAGTACGACGATGAGCGCGAAGACAACTATGGCCGCACGCTGGCCGGAGTGTTCAAGGAAGGCTCGCTGGTCAACGCTTCCATAGCAGAGGAGGGTTTAGCCATTCCAATGAAAGTGGGCGGCAACACCCGCTTTTTCTCGGAGGTCTCCGCCGCCGCGGACAGGGCACGTGCTGAAGGCAAAGGCATCAACTCAGCCGGTCCGGAATGCGTTTTTGGCAACGACATCACCTACCGTTCCTACCAGGACGCGCGCTCCACCGTTGATGAGGCGCAAAAGTTTCAGTTTGATGACATGTGGAATGACGAGCAATTCAACGGCGCTCACGTTCACGTTTCCCGCGTAGCCGATACAAAGAAGTCTATTTCCGCGCTGGAAAAAGCGGTCGCGGAACAATCTGATTTCCAGAAAGAAGCATTCGGGCCTAAGCAAACCGAACTGCTAGAAAAGCTCGATAGCGACGCCACTGAGATCGAAACGCTCTTGAACCGCAAGATCACGTACGCCTCAGACGCACGGGGTAAGAAGCAATCCGAAGAAGAAGCAGCGCGCAAAGCTGCCGAGGCCGCACAGCGCGAAGCAGAAGAAGCTACTCGCCGTGAAGAGTTGGAGGCGGCTGAAGCTGCCCGTCGCGCGGAGCAGGAAGCACAACAAACTGCACCCGATTATCAAGCGCCGGCTGCGCCGGCGCCGAGCAATCCTGTAGACAACTACACAGGTTGCCGTGCCTACAACGGAAATTACGCAATGACCAGTATCGACAAAGAGGGACGACCATACGCCAAGATTGACTGCACCACGCGCGTACAGATTGGGTAGCCTGGCCAAAGGTCACTCTTAGCGTTAGGACACACAATGAATGACACTTATACGCTCGTCACTCCCCGGCTCAATTTGTCGGTACCAACGGACGCCGATATTGACTCCGTCTTTGCCATCCACTCGGACGCTCGCACCTACGAGCACCGCCCTGAACTAGCCATGAAGACCAGGGAGGAAGCCGTGGAGCTAGCACGCTCGTGGCAACAGAATTGGAGTGAAAAGCAACTGGGATACTACGTGGTGTCCACACTCGATGGCACAACCATAGGCTTTACCGGTGTGCGCCATAGCGAAGAAGCCGGTGAAGAAGTGCTCAACCTCTACTACCGCTTCGCACCCGAATCGCAAGGCCAGGGCTATGCCAAGGAGGCCGCAGCCGCTGCGATTGCCAGTGCGCGCAAGAGATTCCCGCAGCTACCTGTCGTCGCCATTATCGACCCCACGAACGAGGCGTCGATTGCTCTAGCCCTAAAGCTTGGACTTCAGCACGTCCCCGGTGCGGGCGTGCCGGATGACTACGAGGTGTACCGACTCTCCTAGGTTTCGGCGTGCCACGGCACCAAACCCCTAGTCGGGTACCGCGAGTCGATGGTGAAACGCTGACACACCACCTGGGTGTCATCGTTGATATCTAGCTCCCCGATATATTCAACGAACTCGGGTGAACGCCAGAACTGCTCATGCCCGGCGCGCCATTCACTGGCATCGGCGTATCCCTCGCCCTCGGCGATGGCGTGCTCGTCGCTGACGTCCGCAAGCCGGCACACGTAGACCTCGGTGGTGCGGATGACGCACACCACGTTGTCGTGTGAATCGAGGACGGCCTCAAAGGTGCCCACATCCTCACGCGGGTCATGGTCGCGCGGGTACTCAGCCAGCAAGGACGTCGTGGTGGTCTTGGTGCCGTCCAGGATGGCGGTGACGAGGGCATCGCGAAGCGGGCCGGGGAAGGCGAACTCGCCGCGGGGCAGTTGCGATATAGGTTCCAAAGCGTCCTGAGCCATACGTTTACAGTACGTTGCTCATTAATGCTGTTGACCGTGCACGTGCTAGTTTGCCGTTTCGTCCAACTGGACGTTCGACCCGCGCGTTCGAATCATGCGCAGCCATGTCCAGCTCCACTCCTAATGTCAAAGATTCCCCTACATGGAAGACGGAATCCGCCCTTCTTCCCTATCACTCCGGGGCCGCGCTGCCACTTCCCATTGCCTAGCGGCGCGGCCCCTCTTTCAAACTTCACAGCTCTTCATAAACTTCAAAGAATTCACAAAATTCATAAACTTCACAAGACTTCAAAAGCTCTTTGGGTTGGATTCATGCAACGGGTCGTGGGAGAGCATGAGAAAATCTCCCCTTTCTACTATTCGCGCAGAGTTTTCATTCCCTCCGCATTTATACATCCGTTCACTAGCTGGGGCTCGATGGCCTTCGGTGTCGGTGTTGCCGCAGTGGTGGAGGGGTGGACGTCGGCAAGCGCTGCATGGAACCGCACCACGTGCGCGCCAGGACCGTGTGAATAAACGCAGATAATAGTATGCACACAGCCGCAAAAACTGCATCTACGTGGACTTTCCTCACCCTCGGAAGCTTGAAAAAGTTCAAACTCATCTTAGAATTGTCATCTAGTTCACAATCAGCTCTTGCGGTGCTGCCACTCACTACACACGTGGCTAACACGGTGCACCGCACGCAAAGAAAGGTTCACGCAGATGACAACTCCCCCGCTGGGCGTGTGGTCCGAGGTTGGCAAGCTCCGCCAGGTCATGGTGTGTGCGCCGGGACTCGCGCATGAACGGCTGACCCCCAACAACTGTGGGGAGCTGCTTTTCGACGACGTCCTCTGGGTCGACGAAGCCAAGAAGCATCACGCGGAGTTCGTCGCCAAGCTGCGCAGCTACGGCGTCGAGGTGCTGGAGATGCACACCCTCCTGGAGGAAACGCTAGCCACCCCGGGCGGGCGTGACTTCATCTTGGATTTCAAGCTGTTGGATAGGAACGTTGGCGTGGGCATCGGCGGCGAGCTGCGCCACTGGTTCAACGAGATGTCCAACGCGCGCCTGGCGGAGCTCCTCATCGGCGGGCTGCCTTTCGCTGAGATTCCGAAAGGTCTCGGCCACGGCACCATCGACGCCATGCGCGAGGTCTACGGGCCTTCCGCTTTTGCGCTGCGCCCGCTGCCCAATACGCAGTACGCGCGCGATAACTCGGCCTGGATTTATGGCGGGGTTTCGCTCAACCCAATGCGCATGCCGGCGCGCCACCAGGAAACACTCCTAACACGGGCTATCTACAACTATCACCCGCGGTTTGCGCAGGCAGATTTTCAGTTCTGGTACGGAAATAACGATGAGGAGCCGGGGCTGGCAGCGCTGGAGGGCGGCGACATCATGCCGATTGGCAAGGGCATCGTCCTCGTCGGCATGGGTGAGCGCACCACGTGGCAAGGTGTGAGCCAGCTGGCCATGCGGCTCTTCGAGGAAGGCGCGGTGGAGAAGATCATCATCGCGGCGATGGCTGCCGACCGCGCCTCGATGCACCTGGATACCGTCCTGACCTTCCTGGATGCGGATAAGGTCACCGCCTACCCCAAGGTTGTGGACACCATCCGGCCCATCGTTCTGCATCCCTCGACGAGCACGGCGCCTTTCGACGTCGAACTACCCACCGACTCCTTCCTTGAAGTCGTCGCACAGGCACTCGGCATTGGAAGCTTCGAGGTCATCGAAACCGGCGGAGATGTTTATACCGCCGCCCGTGAACAGTGGGATGATGCCAACAATGTCGTGGCCATTGAGCCCGGCGTGGTGGTGGCCTATGACCGCAACAAGCACACCAATAAGAAGTTGCGGGCTGCCGGCATTGAGGTCGTCGAAATCGGCTCCGCGGAACTAGGCCGCGGGCGCGGTGGCGGGCACTGCATGACCTGTCCGATTGTTCGCGATGCGGTGGATTATTAACAGCCCTATGGGAATATACTTTCGCATCACCCAGCACACACCCTGCCCTACATAAGAGAGGACCGCGAGGGAGACGAGGGGGACGTCGCCAAGCGCAGCGCCATTTGCACCATAGTGCCTTCCGCGCGTTTCTCACCCCGGGGTGAGAAATGCGGACATGGCAATACCCTTCATCCCCCTCAATCTCACGGTGGAAGATACACAGAGTGAAGCCCACTGCCAGCAGGTTTGACAGAAAACTGTAGGTTTTCAACTCCCCCACATAGGGTCGACCAAATTATGGTGCACGAAAGGTCAAAACACTGGCAGTCATCATATTGGCATCGCTAACCTCCCCACCGGCCTAAGAAAAGTCATTCCTCCTTTTCCTAGGAGTGCGCTTCTGACGCCTAGGATTGTTTCAGGCTTAAATTAGTTCCACATCATTCTTTGAGATTCTTTAAGGACGGTATCCAGGTGCACATCAAGGGATTGCGTGCGCTCGCGCCGCTGACAGCTACTGCCGCGATGGCAACCGCGGCCTTCATCGCGCCCGCAGCACAGGCGGCCAGCATTCCGCCCATGCCGCAGGCCTACCCCATCACCAACCTCTACAAGAGCTGCAGCGCAGCAGGTGAAGACAACGCCACTCCCGAGTGGCACTTCGCAGAAACCGGACGCCGTTATTTGAGCGACGGCACCCTGCAGTTCAAGAACACCACTGACCAAGAGGTGCCCTACACCGCCTCGGTGGAAACCGGCACCAACCACAAGATTGAGGCCAACTCCAAGGCCGCGATGCCCTCCGGGTGGGACACCACCGCCAAGTCCGATATCGGCCTGAAGTTGAGCAACGGTTGGCAGGAGAAGGAAACCTTCGGCCCCATCACGCTCAAGCCGGGCGAATCCTTCCGCGTGGAATATGGCGTGGTGGAAAAAGACTTCATCTCGATGTTCGTCGGTTGCAATGACGACCGTCTGGAGAACCTCCCCGGCGCCAACGTCATCCGCGGCAAAGGCCCGGCCGAGCGTTATGCCTTTGCCTACATCATCAAGGCCGATGGCTCCATTTCGGACCTGGCCATGGAGATTCCTTCCCGCTCCCCGGGCGCGAACTCAAAGCCCATCGAAGGCAACTACACCTCCGTATCCGGCCCCAGCCTGGAGAAGATCGCGGACCCGAAGAAGGATGAAATCATGCAGCCTTCCGAGGACTTGCAGCGCGACCCCTCCTGGCCGAAGGAGGGAGAGACCTGCGAGAGCGGCGATAGCTCCTGGTACCCGCTGGATATCACTGCCGTGACGCCGAGCTTCCGCAAGCCGGGCTACTCCACGGACTTCCTCAACTGGTCCAAGGGTGACTACGAGTATGCGCCGGTCACTGACTTCGTCGTCGGTGCGGAGCACTCGCCCTACACCAACTGGCAGGGCAACCGCGGGGATATCCCGAAGGGCTGGCTGGAATCCGTCGGCGCGGTCAAGCGTGCCTACATGCCGGTGGGAACCGAGCTCGAGCACGTCGACCTCGCTCCCGGCGAGCGCGTTCGCGTGGAGTACGGCACCACCATGACCCGCATCAACTACCGCGAAATCCACTGCGGCAAGGACGGAAAGTACAGCCTGACCTCCAACTACAAGCAGACCACCGCTCCCAGCGGTTTCTGGGCGGAGGCCACCATCACGGGCAAGGACGGTTCCACCCGCACCGAAGACGTCACTCCGGAGGAGTACCGCGACCTCCCGGTCCCGACCCAGACCATCTACTAATCCACCTTTAATCCCAAGGAGAAATCACCATGTTCAAGACCAAGATTGCTTCCACCACCGCCGCCGTGGCCATCGCCTGCGGCCTGATCGCTACCCCGGCCGCTAACGCCCTCCCGGCACGTGACCTGGGCCCGGCCA
>OJLY01000357.1_pt1 | contig 30130 bp, 22 predicted proteins | sample 1597031 | NCBI WGS metagenome assembly OJLY01 (sample SAMEA3904673, study PRJEB24821) | metagenome | biome: Builtin; feature: hospital; material: surface | place: USA | collected 2013-06-03
TGTCCGTGTCCGGACGAAACCTAGATGACCGCAAGGTGATCCATGACTTCGTCAAAGCCGCCGACCGCGCCATCAATGCAGGGGCGACCCCTGCCGATTATGGCGCCTTCCTGCCAAATTAGGGAGCGCATTCCCTCGTCAGAGGTTCTGCGAACAAAAGTGGCGGGGATGGTTGGTGGTGTCTATGTCCGGTAGCACGATTTCGTCCATCTAAAACCCTGTTTCCGTCAACGGTTGTAGTGTTTTAGATGGACGAAATCGTTGAAATCGCAAAAATTAAGACCCCGCACGCTTGGGATTTCTCCGAAGCGAGCGGGGTCTGCGTTTGTGGACGGTTAGCGCTGCAGGCTGGTGATGAAGTTCTTTACTTCCTGCGGCAGCATGCCCCAGATGGGGGCCGGGATGGTCTTCTGGAGGTTGCCGGTCACCGCGAGGAAGCCGGGGATGGCGATAAGGCCGGCGATGGCCGCGATGGCAGCGGCGATACCGGCACCGACGGAGCTAGTGCTGGAGGTGGAACCGAAGCCAGGCTTACCGGGCTTTTCTGAGGGCTTGTCCTCTGGCTTATCGGAAGGTTCATCGGAAGGCTTATCCGCCGGATCATCCGCAGGATCGTCTGGCTGGCCAGCGGAGTCGTCTGCGCCGAGGGTAAAACCGACCTTGACTGGGTCATGGTCAGAAGCGCGGAACGGGGAGTCATCGTAGAAGTCGACGATGTTGTAATTGCGGCGGGAATACTCGAAGGCGACGGGTTCGTCGGCATTGATGTTCCACACTTGGGCGTCGTCAAGCGTGCCGGTGGCAACCTCGTTGGCCAGCACGTGATCCAAGGTGCCAAGCAGGCCGGAGAACTGGTAGGAGGGATCGGCACCATACTTTTCGGCGGGGACAGTGAAGCCGTCGTTGCGGAAGACGTCGAGCGCGGTCTCGTGGGTATAGGTATTGAAATCACCCAGGGCGAAAAGCGGCTTGTCCTTCCAGTCTTCCTGCTTGTGGAGGGCATCGAGGACGGCCTGGGCCTGTGCGTTGCGGACGTTCGGGTTATTGCCCTGGCCGTCGCCGGAGTCGGCGTCGCCCTTGGCCACCGAGCCCTTGGATTTGAAATGGTTGGCTACGGCAACGAAGGACTCCTCGCCCTCCTTTAGCGGTTGGAATTCCTGGGCGAGAGGCTCGCGGGCGGTGCCGGTGAAGCGATCATCTTGGAAGATGCGGGACTCGCCGACGGGCTTGACCACATCCTTGTGGTAGATGAACGCGGTGCGGATGACGTCTGGGGAGTCCGGTACGGCGTCCTGGGAAGGCGAGGGGACAAAGGCCCACTTATCGGAGCCGGCGGCCTCGTTGAGCTTTTCCGTCAGGTGCTTCAAGGCCTTATCGCGCTGGGCGAAGTCACCGGTGACGGCGTAGCCATCTTCGATTTCGGAAAGGCCGATGACATCGGCATCGAGGCCGTTAATGGCGGCGACGATTTTGCGCTCCTGGTCTTCCAGCGCGGATTGGGTATAGGCGCCGCGGGTCTTGCCGCGGTTGACGGTGACCTTATTGCCCTCGCGGTCGGTGTAGGCGCTGCCGCCGAATTCCTCACCCAGGGAGGTGAAGTAGTTCAGCACGTTGAAGGCGCCGATGGTGTACTCGCCCTTGACGTCATCGATGGCGTGGAGCTCGGCCGCGCGGGAATCTTCCCAAGAGATGGGCAGGTCCGCGCCCTTGGTATTGCCGGTGACTGGGGTGGTGGGCTGGAAGCGCCACTGGTCGTGGGAAAAGCCCACGATGACCGGGTGTTGGAAGGACACGGTATCGGTGGTGCGCAGGGACTTGATCGTCTGGGCATCATCCTGGGCGATATAGGGCAGTGGGGTGTTCTGGTCGGTCTTGAGATAGTCGCGGGTGCGGCCATCGTCCAGGGTGACCAACTTATCGGCGTTGTCCTTGGTCAGCTTCTGAATATCGGAGTTGGGATCCGTGGAGGGGGAGAAGATATCGGAAGGCTGGCGGAGGGCTTCCTTGCCGGGGGCGAGTCCGACCTCGCCGTACTGGTTGAGGGCGTAGTTATTGGTCACGGTGTGCTCGCCAGGCTGGATGAGCATGTGCTCGAAGGGCTCGCGGGCCTCGGCGCCATCGGGAAGCTGGTCCACCTTGAGTGGGGTGACCTTCTCCAGCGGGGTATCGAGCTGCGTGACCGTGGAGGCGGTGAGCTGGGTGGAGCCATAGAATTCGGAGACCTTGCCGGTGACCTCAACGGAATCTTCCAGGGCTGGGTACTGGTCGGCCGGCTTATCGCCCATGTAGACAAAGATGGCCTGGGAGGCGTCGGTGGACTCGGCGCCGGTGCCACCAGTCTGGATGGTGAAGCCATTAAGGCCGCCTTCGGTCCACACGCCGGTGACGACGCCCTCGGTGGCCACGGTCTGGTCCTTGAGCGGGGATTCGGCGCCGGTGCCCTGGATATCCGCGATGGCGGTTATGCCCTCGGGGGCAGGCTGCGCGGGCTCGGCCGGATTCTCAGGCTGCGGGGCGGGGGCCTCGTTACCGGAGTTGGTCGGGGTAGGGGCGCCGCTGGTGAAATCGGCGGCGTTGTCATCGCTATCGGTGCCCTCGGTGTCGCGGGAGGCGGACTTGGCATTGGACAGGCCCGCGGCGGCGGTGCCTTCCTTGAGGGAAGCGGCGCCGTAGCCGATGGCATCGATGGGGGTACCGGTGGCGTCGGCAAGCTGCACGGAGCCCTTGGAACCGGACATGTTGAGGTTGCCCTCGGCGTCTGGGGCAGGCAGGGCCTCGCCCGCGCCATTGCCGGCCGCGCCCTGCACCAGGAAGTAGCCGTGCGGCGCGATCGTGCCGGAAAGCTTCACCTTGCCACCGGTATTGCCGGAGGCGGAGAAGTACTCCACGGTGTAGCCGGTCAGGTCAATCGGGGCATCGGTGGGGTTATAGAGCTCGATGAAGTCATGGGTGAAGGCAGCGCCCTTATTCCCGCCGCCCCCGTAGACCTCGGAGATGACGGCAGCGGAGCCATCGATTGCGGCCGTGGCAGTAGGAACGGCAAGGGCGGCAGAAGACAAGGCGGTGGCAAGTGCCAGCGCGCCGAGGCGGCGAGAAGACATAGGTTCAACCTTAAAAAGAGAGCGACAGTGTGCGTCGTCTATTAGTAGAGCGCCGCGCCGGGCCAGGCTGGAGCGCACGCCGAAGTTTGCCAGAGCGTCGTTTGGGGTTCACGTAGAGTTTGCCCAACCGGGGTGAAACCCACACTGCGGGGGTGAGTCTAGGTAAAAGGCGGGGGTGCCAACTAAACTAAGCCGCGCAGACCAAAGCCCCATACAGTAAGGCAAATATTTCATGGCTCGTGTAGTTGTCAATGTCATGCCCAAGGCGGAGATTCTGGATCCGCAGGGCCAAGCCGTCGTCCGCGCGCTCGGTCGCATCGGGGTATCCGGTGTGAGCGATGTGCGCCAGGGAAAGCGCTTCGAGCTCGAGGTCGATGACTCCGTCACCGCAGAGGACCTAGATAAGGTGGCCGCCACGCTGCTGGCCAATACCGTCATCGAAGACTACGAGGTTGTTGGGCTGGAGGTCAAGTAAGTGACCGCCACAATCGGAGTAATCACTTTCCCCGGAACCCTGGATGATGTGGATGCCGCTCGCGCTGCCCGCACCGCCAGCGCAGAGGTGAAAAGCCTCTGGCACGCAGATACCGATCTGCACGGCGTGGATGCGGTAGTAGTGCCGGGCGGTTTTTCTTATGGTGACTACCTGCGCTCGGGCGCGATTTCCGCGCTCGCGCCGGTGATGCAGTCCGTTATCGATCGTGCGAAGCAGGGCATGCCGGTGCTCGGCATCTGCAATGGCTTCCAGATCCTTACCGAGGCGGGCCTGCTGCCAGGCGCGCTGACCCGCAATAAGGGACTGCACTTCCACTGCACCGATACCTACCTCGAGGTGGCCAATTCCACCACCGCATGGACCAGCGAGTTTGGGCACGGCCAGAAGATCCTGGTGCCGGCCAAGCACGGCGAGGGCCGCTTCCAGGCCGGCGATGATGACATCGCTCGCATCGAGGGCGAGGGCCGCGTGGTCTTCCGCTATACCGATAATTACAACGGTTCCGTCAACGGCATTGCCGGTGTCAGCGATGAGTCCGGCCGCATCGTCGGCCTTATGCCGCACCCCGAGCACGCCATTGACACGCTAACCGGCCCATCCACCGACGGACTGGGACTTTTCGTATCCGCCATCAAGGCCGTCGCCCAGGCGCCGGCGGTTTAAGGAGGCCATTTTCATGACCGTTCATAATGACACCGTAGAAAAAGCGCAGTCCACCCCGGACGAGCAGCAGCCCTACGCGGAACTCGGCCTGAAGGACGACGAGTACCAGCGCATCCACGATATCCTGGGCCGTCGCCCCACCGATGCGGAGCTGACCATGTACTCCGTCATGTGGTCCGAGCACTGCTCCTATAAGTCTTCCAAGACGCACCTGCGTTACTTTGGTGAGACCATGACCGAGGAGATGGGGGAGAAGATCCTCGCCGGCATTGGTGAGAACGCCGGCGTGGTGGATATCGGAGACGGCAACGCGGTGACCTTCCGCGTGGAAAGCCACAACCACCCCTCCTACGTGGAGCCGCACCAGGGTGCGGCCACCGGCGTGGGCGGCATCGTCCGCGACATCATGGCCATGGGCGCTCGCCCGATTGCCGTGATGGACCAGCTGCGCTTTGGGCCTGCCGACGCCCCCGATACCAAGCGCGTCCTTCCCGGTGTGGTCTCCGGCGTGGGTGGCTACGGCAACTCCCTGGGCCTGCCCAATATTGGTGGCGAGACCGTCTTTGATGAGACCTATGCCGGTAACCCACTGGTCAACGCCCTGTGCGTGGGCACCCTCAAGGTCGATGACCTGAAGCTGGCCTTTGCATCTGGCAAGGGCAATAAGGTCATGCTCTTCGGCTCCCGCACCGGCCTGGACGGCATCGGCGGCGTGTCCGTGCTGGCCTCCGATACCTTCGAGGACGGCGCCGAGCGCAAGCTACCGGCCGTGCAGGTGGGCGACCCCTTCGCAGAGAAGGTCCTCATCGAGTGCTGCCTGGACCTCTACCACGCCGGCGTGGTCGTAGGAATCCAGGACTTGGGCGGCGCGGGCCTGGCCTGCGCCACCTCCGAGCTGGCTGCCTCCGGCGATGGCGGCATGGAGGTCAACCTCGATAACGTGCCGCTGCGTGCGCAGAATATGACCGCGGCCGAGATCCTCGCCTCCGAGTCCCAGGAGCGCATGTGCGCCGTTGTGGCTCCGGAGAACGTGGCGAAGTTCCGCGAAATCTGCGAGCACTGGGACGTCACCTGCGCCGAGATCGGCGAGGTCACCGAGGGTAACCACCTGGTCATCCGCCACCAGGGCGAGGTCGTCGTGGATGCCCCGGCCGGCACCATTGCGGACGAGGCTCCGGAGTATGACCGCCCGTATGCCCGCCCGGAGTGGCAGGATGAGCTGCAGAAGTACCAGGGCACCGACAAGCGCGGCCTGGTTGAGTCCCTGCAGAAGCTCGTGTCCTCCCCGGCGCTGTGCTCGCGCGATTTCATCATGAACCAGTATGACCGCTACGTGCGCGGCAATACCGTCCAGTCCCACCATGCGGATGCCGGCGTGCTGCGCATCGATGAGGAGACCGGCCGCGGCGTGGCCGTGTCTGCCGATGCGTCCGGCCGCTACACCAAGCTGGATCCAAACATGGGCGCCCGCCTCGCGCTGGCTGAGGCCTACCGCAACGTCGCCGTCACCGGTGCCAAGCCCGTGGCGATCACCAACTGCCTGAACTACGGCTCCCCGGAAAACCCCGACGTGATGTGGCAGTTCCGCGAGTCTGTGCATGGGCTTGCCGACGCCGCCGTGGAGCTGTCCATCCCCGTCTCCGGCGGCAACGTCTCCTTCTACAACCAAACCGGCGAAGAGCCGATCCTGCCCACCCCTGTGGTGGGTGTGCTGGGCGTTATTGATGACGTGCACAAGGCCATCGGCAACGAGCTGGGCACCGTGGGCGAGAAGGAAGTGCTCATCGCCCTGGGCGAGACCAAGGACGAGTTCGGTGGCTCCATCTGGCAGCAGGTCAGCGCCGATACCTCCGAGGCTTCCTCCCTCAACGGCCTGCCGCCACAGGTGGACATGGCCAACGAGAAGCGCCTGGCCGAGTTCTTCCATGGCAATGAGCTGCTCACCGCGGCGCACGATATCTCTGAGGGCGGCCTTGCCGTCACCGCCTTTGAGATGGCAAAGCGCGCCGGTGCTACTGCCGACGGCGCCGGCCTCGGCCTCAACCTAGACCTCACCGCGGTCCACGAGGACGAGTTCGTCGCCGCCTTCTCCGAGTCCGCCTCCCGCGTGCTCGTGGCCACCACCGCCGACCGCGCCGATCAGGTCCTCGCCCGCGCCGGCGAGCTGGGCATTCCTGCCGCCATCGTTGGCGAGACCACCGAAACCGGCGCCCTTACCCTCGGCGGCGAGTCCGTCGCCATCTCCCAGCTGGTCTCCGCCTGGTCCGCCACTCTGCCGGACCTCTTCGACCATGCCGTGGGTGCTAACTCCGTGGTGGAATAAACCGCTCCGCACTCCCGTCGCACAATGACGCGGGTACGTGAAAAGCCCAGCTTCGGCCGGGCTTTTCTTCTGTGCAAGGCCACTTAGTGGAGTCCTTTATTCTCATCAACCCACTGGTCAATGCGCTCAAAGATGGCATCCGTGAGCGCATCATTGTGGTACTTCGAAAACATCGTGGTTCCCTTGCGCATCTGGCCCAGAGCAAGCTCGCGTGCCGCGAGCAAGATGGCATCATCCATCAAGAATTCCTTGATGAGGAAATCGTCCGTGATTATGGCCTTGATGGGACCAGCTGAGCGATAGCTGCCCGGGTACACAAAATCACGCATATATGGGGGCGGCTGGTAAGAATCGGCCACATTGAGAGTGGCCAAAGGCACCCATTCTCCGGACTCGTAATCGCGCACGAGCCGGAGGTACATCATTTCCACGTTATTGACGCTGAGAGTAGCCACGCGCTTGTCCGTAGGGCGCCTATTGGTTGAAGGCATGGCGGTGACAGTCCAGGTCTTCTTTTCGGTCAGGTGCGGGTAGGGAATGACATAGGCTACGTACGCAGCAAGAGAATTGAGCGCCTCCTCGAAGTGAGGTTGCTGCTGTAGCTCAGCAAATTTCTTATTGGATAGGGTGCGTCCGCGAGCCACTTCGGCCCTGTCTCCGATGTGGATTTCTTCGTCATCGGTTGCTGCAACGTTGAGCCATGCCGCTTGCTCTTGCTGGTCGATAAGATCGTCCAAAGGAGAATCGCCCAAAGGCTGCGCTAGGAGCGTTTTATTACGCAGAAGAATTCCGGATCTACGCCGCCGTTGAATTTCTTGGTATTCCGCCATCTTCAGGTCCTTTGCAGCAACCTCAGCAAAGTTGATGGCGATAATATCCGGGTAGGTTCTCCGGTGTTTGGCAAGGCGGATAGGGAAGTGAATTGTTTGTCCGACGTATTGCTCGCCGTTGGCGAATTCCAGCACATAAATGCCGCATTCGCTCTTCAAGGACAACACCGCAGAGGGAGCTAGATCCGACGTAAAGTTCCATCGTTTGAATCGCAGTGTGTCCATAATCTAACTCCTTGAACATCCTTAAGTAGCCGACCTAATTTTTGCCGAGTCTTGGTCATGAGTGCAACAGAATTCAGGCACAATACTTGTATGTCAAAATTCTCTGAGGTACTGGATCAACTGCGCGAAAACCAACCAAAGGCGAAGTATGGCATAGCTTTTGAAAAGCTAATGGTCAACTATTTCAAGACCGATCCCACGCTGAAAGCACAGTTCGATGAGGTCTACCGGTGGACTGATTGGCGCTACAACGGTGGCACCGCTGATACCGGCATCGACCTAGTCGCCCACCGCGTAGATGACGGCACGTGGATGGCCATCCAGTGCAAGTTCTACGCTTCCAACGCGCGTATCCAGAAATCTCATCTCGATTCCTTTTTTGAGGCCTCAGGGCATTCCTTCGAGACCGAAAACGGCAGCGAATACTTTGGCAGCCGCATGATTATCTCCACCACGGATCAGTGGTCTTCACATGCGGAAGCGGCGTTGGCCAACCAGATGATTCCCACCAGCCGTATTGGAATTTCGACCATTGCGGAGTCTCCGATTAACTGGGATGTGGCGTTCCCGGGCTCTGAGGTTCAGGACAAGAATATCCAAATTAACCTTTCGCAGCGCGAAACTTTCGAACCACGCTCGCACCAGCAAACGGCCATTGATAAAGCCATTGAAGGATTTAAGACCCATGACCGCGGCAAGCTCATCATGGCCTGCGGTACCGGCAAGACTTTTACCGCGCTGCGTCTGGCGGAGCGCGTCGCCGAAGAGAATGGTGGCAAAGCCCGCATTCTGTTCCTCGTTCCCTCCATCTCCTTGTTGTCGCAGACACTCAAGGAGTGGACCGCTCAAGGTCGCCTAGACATGCGTGCCTTCGCGGTGTGCTCGGATTCCAAGGTCTCAAAGAAGGCGGAAGACATTGCGGTCTATGACCTCGAGGTTCCTGTATCTACGGACGGTGAGGAGATTACGCAGCGCTTTGCTTCTGGCAAGCGCGCTAAGGGCCTCAATATCGTCTTTTCTACGTACCAGTCCCTGCCGGCGGTCCATGAGGCACAGCAGCAGGGTCTAGATGATTTTGATTTGGTCATCTGCGATGAGGCCCACCGCACCACCGGCATCACCTTGGCCGGTGAGGATGCTAGCAACTTTGTACGCATCCACGATGCTGACTACATCAGGGCTTCTAAGCGTCTCTACATGACTGCCACCCCAAGGCTTTATGACGACGCGGTAAAGGGCAAGGCCGCCGAGCACTCCGCTGAGTTGACCTCCATGGATGATGAGGGCATTTACGGTCCTGAGTTCTACCGCCTTGGCTTTGGGGAAGCAGTCGATAAGGGCTTATTGACTGATTACAAGGTTCTTGTCATGACAGTTGATGAGTCGGTGGCTGCGGAAGCGATGGCTCGCAGCGACGACAACCAGATAAACCTCACCACGGCTTCGGCGATGATTGGTGCGTGGAACGGTTTGGCCAAGCGCTCTGGTGAATTGCAGGGTAAGAAAGGAGGCTTTGAGGAAAACGCCCAGCCTATGCAGCGCGCCGTGGCCTTTGCCAAGGACATCAAGTCCTCACAGCTCATCGCTGATACCTATCCTTCGCTCATTGCCACCCACCAAGAGCTGCTCAAGGATAAGGCAGTGCTGAACGATGTCTCCTTGACCAACGTTGATTTGCGGGTTGCTGCACAGCACGTTGATGGCGGTATGAATGCCATGGAGCGTGGCACCAAGCTTTCCTGGATTGAATCCCCGGCGGATGAAAACGAAAGCCGCATGCTTACCAATGCCCGCTGTCTGTCCGAGGGCGTGGATGTGCCTGCCTTGGATGCGGTTGTATTCTTTAATCCACGCAATTCTATGGTGGACGTGGTCCAGTCCGTAGGCCGCGTGATGCGTAAATCTGCGGGCAAGGATTACGGTTACATTATCTTGCCGGTGGCGGTGCCACCGAATGTTTCGCCTTCGGAAGCGCTTGACGATAATCAGCGCTTCAAGGTGGTGTGGCAGATCCTTAACGCGCTGCGTGCCCATGATGATCGCTTTAACGCCAAGGTGAATTCGATTGCGCTTAACGGAGCGAATGCGCAAGATGAACTGCCCATTGATGTCAACCACGTGTCTGGTGACAAAGAGAAAAGCGATAAAGAAAAGCTTGATGGGGCAGATAACACCAAGTCCCCTGAGGCATTCGACGATGCCACGGCCATGACGCAGCAGATTGCATTGTTCTCGTTAGAGCAATGGCAAGAGGCAATCTATACCAAGCTGGTGGATAAGGTCGGCACCCGCACCTACTGGGAAGATTGGGCCGATGACGTGGCCACCATCGCGGAGAACCAAATCACCCGCATTAAATCCCTGCTGGAAGGTGTAGATGGCACACTGCGCCAGGAATTTGATGACTTTGTTGAAGGCCTACGCAATAACCTCAACGATGGCATTACCGACGACGATGCTATCTCGATGCTCTCGCAGCATCTGATTACGGCGCCGGTTTTCAACGCTCTGTTTGAAAACCATGACTTCATTACCCACAACCCCGTGGCACAGGTGATGGAGAAAATGGTTAACGCTCTGTCCAAGGCCAACCTCGACACGGAAACAGAGTCTTTGGAGAAATTCTATGAATCCGTGCGCGTGCGTGCTTCTGAGGTGACCTCCGCTTCCGGTAAGCAGCAGGTGATTAAGGAGCTGTACGAGCGTTTCTTCCGCAAGGCTTTCAAGAAACAAGCTGAGGCGCTCGGCATCGTCTACACCCCAGTCGAAATCGTGGACTTCATCCTGCGCGCTGCCGACGACGTATCCAGGAAGCATTTCGGTAAGGGGCTTACCGATGAGGGCGTGTGTATCCTCGACCCCTTTGCCGGCACCTCCACCTTCACTGTTCGCCTCCTACAGTCGGGACTTATCAAACCGGAGGACCTCGCGCGCAAGTACGCCAACGAGCTCTTCGCCACCGAGATCATGCTGCTGGCCTACTACGTCTCCGCCGTCAATATTGAGACCACCTACAACGCCCTGCGCGAGGAAGCCGCGCAGCGCAACGGTGAACCAATTCCGGACTACGTACCTTTTACCAACATCGCTCTAGCGGATACCTTCCAAATCCATGAAGACGGCGACATTCCGGATCTCAACGTTTTCCACGAAAACAACGAGACTATCGAACGCCAGAAGAACGCACCCATCAACGTAGTAATTGGTAACCCGCCATATTCCGCCGGTCAAAAGTCCGCCAATGACCTGAACGCCAACCAAAAATATCCGAGCCTGGACAAGCGGATTGCGGAAACCTATGCGGAGAAGTCCACAGCCACTAATAAGAACTCCTTGTACGACTCGTACCTGCGCGCTTTTAGGTGGGCCACCGACCGCATCGGCGACCAGGGCGTAGTAGCCTTCGTATCAAATGGCGGATGGATAGACGGCAACACTGGCGACGGCGTGCGCTTATCGATGGCCGAGGATTTCACGGACCTTTATGTGTTTAACCTTCGCGGTAATCAACGCACCGCAGGTGAGCAATCACGAAAGGAAGGCGGCAAAGTCTTCGGATCTGGTTCCCGCAGTACTGTAGCCATAACGGTCGGAGTTAAAGATCCAACAAAGTCAGGCTTTGCGCTGCACTACCGTGACATCGGCGACTATCTCACCGCCGAGGAAAAGCTTGGTATCGTCGATTCTTCTTCAATTGAAACCATTGACTGGCAATCTATTACACCAAACAAAGAAGGTGACTGGCTGAATCAGCGCTCAGAAGAATTCGAGACTTGGCCTGTTATCGGCGAGAAGAAGGGAACAAGTAGCAAAGTTTTCAATGTGTTTTCTGCAGGGCTTCAAACTAACCGTGATTCCTGGGTTTATTCTTCTTCCACCTCAGCTCTTGAGAAACAAGTTGCTACGTTGAGGAATACGTATTCTCAGGCGCTCGAAGCAATCAAGCCAGATCAGAAGGCGAAGGACTTCCTCAAGCGAGAGCCGTGGTTTATCGACTCTACGCGCAGTAAATGGTCCTCCAGTTTAGAGAAACAGTTGGATAGACGGTTAGAGCTGGGGCAGACCGGTTTTACCGTTTCAAGTCTCTATCGACCTTTTCACCGGCAGATTGTCTATTTTGACAGCCAATTGAATCATCGACGCTATCAACTCCCGTCAATGTTCCCAACCCCTGAACACCGGAATATTGGGTTCGTAACGGTAGGTGCTGGTGAATCAGTGGGATCAGCTCTGCTGGCAACGGATCTTTTGCCTGATTTGCATGTTATTGCTACGTCGCAATTCTTCCCCCGCTTCACCTGGGCCCCAGCAGAGGCCGACGATGGTGGCTTGTTTGGTGAGGGGGACGTCGCCAAGCAGGGCGAAGCCAGCATCTATGGCAAGGTCGGTGAGGTTGTTGATGGGTATGTGCGCGTGGACAACATCACTGATGAAATTAAGGCTTTGTATCGCGATGCGTTGGGCGCTGATGTCACGGGTGATGGCATCTTCCACTTTGTCTACGGCAAGCTGCATGATCCTGGTTATCGCACGAAGTATGCGGCGGATTTGAAAAAGATGCTGCCGCATATTGAGACGCCATCCTCGCGTGCGGAGTTCGATAAGTTTGCTGCGGCTGGTAAAGAATTGATGGGCCTGCACGTGAACTACGAGTCCGTGGAGCCGTGGCCGCTGGATATTCAGGTCAAGGGTGATGAGTCTGACCGAGAGATTTGGCGCGTTAAGAAGATGAAATGGGCCAAGCGTAAGGACTCGGAGACTGGCAAAAACGTCAATGACGTGACCAAGCTGATCTACAACAAGCAGGTGACTATCGCTGGCATTCCTGCGGAGGCGGATGAGTATATGCTGGGCTCGCGCTCTGCGGTGGCGTGGTTGATTGACCGCTACCAAGTCAAGAAAGATAAGGCCTCCGGTATTGTTAACGACCCGAATGATTGGGCCGATGAGGTGGGCAATCCGCGCTACATCGTGGACTTAATTGGCAAGGTCACGCGCGTGGCGATGGAAACGGTACGCATTGTTGATGGGCTGGCAGAGGAAGGTTCTGCTGTGGAAAGTTAGCAGCATTTCGAGGCGATTTTCCTTGAAGCCCTCCGGCCGCGTCAGTAGACTTACGGTATCGTAGGTTTCTTGTTCGGGTTCGTTGCGGCTAGCAGAAGGGAAGTACCTCGTGGCACAGATTCATGCGGATAGCGCGCCGGGGCCGGGCCTTGTCCAGCGCACTTATTGGATGGCCGATCGAGGGCCAAGGCCGCTAAGCCGTGGCTGGGGACATGCGATTGCAGCATTGCTGTCGGTGATTGCCTCCACCGTGCTCATTACCTATGCGTGGATGACGCTGCAGTGGTGGCAGGGGCTTGGTGTAACTGTTTACGGAGTGGGGCTGGTCGGGCTTTTCGGCGTCTCGGCGCTCTACCACCGCTACCCCTGGGCTAGTGCGCGTGCCGTGCAGTGGTGGCGGCGAGCGGACCACGCGACCATCTCGGTGTTTATTGCCGCGACATATACGCCGCTGTGCCTCATCGTGTTATCGCCGGTACAGGCGGCATGGATGCTAGGCGTTGCCTGGGGTGGGGCCATTTTGGGTGCGGTGCTCAACTTGGTGTGGATTAACCACCCGCGCTGGTTGGACGTGATGGTCTACCTAGCGCTGGGCTGGCTGGTGCTGCCGCTTCTCCCCACGCTGTGGACGCAGGCGGGGGCCGCTGTGGTCTGGCTGCTCTTTGCCGGCGGCGTGGTGTACTCGCTAGGCGCGCTGGTCTATGGCTTTAAGTGGCCAGGGCGCAATGCGCGTTACTACGGCTACCACGAGCACTTCCACACCGCGACCATCGCGGCTGCGGTGGTACACCTCGTGGCGGTGTGGATGGTCGTCGTCTAGGGGTAGGGCGACATTAGCAGGTCTATCTCCTCCACCCAGGAATTGCCGGACTGTCTGTAAACTCCTTTTTAAGTGTAAGGGGGTACACATGCTGACGCCGCTACGGTGGGTATTCACCTAGGAGTCATGAGACTCGAAAACTCAACGTGCTTTTGCCCAGCCGATCACGGCTGCGCCGATAGTAGCCCACATGACGTGGACAAGAAGTAGCACTAGAAGCGCGGCGCTGATGGTATCCATCCAGCCCATTCCCAACGTCAGTGCTGCAGGTTGGGTGGACAAAGTATGAGTGCCAAGACAGCAGGTACCTACGGGAAATGTGCTAGCCCACCACGTGGGGTTATAAGACATGGGGGTGCTTCCTAGGGCCGCTCCCCAGTGCTTGCGGATGGCGTAAATGGCCAGCGGGATGCCAAGTCCGAGCATCGCTACACCGTAGACCATTGCGCGGAAGTGCCATTGTTCACCTGCAAGCAATTGTGCTCCCGCGGTAGATTGGCCTACCAGCCCGAGCGGGATCCAAGCAGTAGCAGCGAAGCTGGTAGGAACTTTCGGAATGGTACGCAGGTAAACGAAGGCGAATGTAGGCACTCCTGTAAGCCATGCCAATGCAAAACTGATTACGCCGATGCTGTGGACTATCGATCCCCACTCGCCGGCGTGCGGTGCCAACTGAGCTGAGGAGGTAGCCGCAACCATGGGGGCGACCAGCGGTAGTCCCCAGGTGAAAGCGGGGGCTGACGGGCGATCGCAGATGAGAAACATGAGAAAACGGATGCACGTCACCGCGCCGAGAACCGTTCCTATTGCCCAGCACAAGGTATGAACCGACCAGGCCTCATATATGAGGGAGTAGGCGCTACCCAAAGAAAGTATGCCCATAGATACCATGCCCCAAGCGGGCATGTCAGCGGCGTAAAATCCCGGATTGTGGTGCTTTAGAAACCCAAATGCGAGCGATACAGCAAGAATTGTTGCAGCCCCAAGCATGGCTTTCGAGGGGGCCGGGCCTAATAGGGGAGTTACGTGTACGTCGATAAGAGTAGAAGAGATTCCGAGGCCCATAACGGCCCCGGCCCAGCCTGGGCCGAGCGGGGGAAGGTCTATCTCGTTCTGAATTTTTAACATGCGCTTGAGGCTATGCTTTACGGCAGAATTGCGGGAGGGCGTTCATTCTGGTCGGGGTTACAATGAAAATATGTACCCCTCGCGAATCGGTAGTAGTGATGACTTTTTACCAGTTCGGCGCGGATTTGTCCCCGATGCCCAGACAGTCGACGCCGTACTTGCTGTGGCACGGTATGGGGGTATGAATCAGGCCGCCATACACCTGAATGTCTCCCAACAGTCGGTGAGTAATCGCATTGCCAATTTTGAAAGGCATCTAAATCAACGCATTTTTTGGCGTGGAGCTGCGGGTAGTTTTACTACGGAAGTCGGCTCCCAGGTTGTCCGGGTACTCGAGGTGCTAGAGGAGGCCTTGAACGACTGCGCGCGTGGTCTTGAGAGAGCCATCGGTGAAGACGTCACCGAGGAAATTAAATTGGTGGTCTCGCATACAGCCGCCGAGGTAGATTACCCGCGCTGGGCTGCGGCGTTTCAACGTGCTCACCCGAAAACATTTCTGCGTATGCGCCAGCTCAATAGCCGGGAGGCCCAGCGCCATGTAGTACAGGGATTGGCGGAATTGGCCATTGTGGAAGGCAACTGGGTATCCCATGAATTGCAACAGCGTGTAGCCGGACACGATGAACTCGTTGTTGTCGTCCCCGCAGGCCATCACTGGGCTCGGGTGGATAACCGAGATGAAGCTGAGACTTCTACAGTTTCAGCACCATTGAAGGGGATGACTGCAATAACTAAAGAGGAGCTGCAGACTACTCCTTTGGTTCTGCGTGAGCAGGGAAGCGGCACGCGGGAGGTAGTAGAGGACATTCTGGGGTCACTCGCTCCTCCTGCAGGAGAATTTGGATCTCTGGGGGCGCAACGCGCTGCTATAGGTGCCTTAGGCGCTCCAGGGGTTATAGCCAGGCGAGCAGTGGAGTCGCAGTTGTCTACCGGCGAGTATGTAGAGGTCCCGGTAGCTGGGATCAAGTTTGACCGGCCCCTACGTGTGGTGTGGAGCTCGCAGAACCGACTCCCAGAGCCGGCTCACCGGTTTCTTCGCTTCCTGGCGGACTATGCGCACGGAGACGAGGTCGAAACTAAGCGTGGCTGATGAAAACTCGTTCATTAATGTTGTGTCTCCACCAGCCGGTGCTCCAAGGCGAGTGTTTATTCAGCGTGGGCGAAGAGATCTTCAGCATCGGTGCCGGTCGTAATCGCAGCGGCTAGCAGCATACGTGCTTGGGGAGCGCGTAGGGTGCCGGAGGAGATAACGCCGGCGTCGGCAAGCGTGGCACCGCCACCGGCACCGCCGTAGATGCCCTCCACTGGGCCGTGATCCACACGGGTGGTGAGCACAACCGGAACCTTCTTGGCCGCGGCCTTAGCGGCTTGGGCTAACTCGTCGCCGATATTGCCGGCGCCCATTCCCTCAATCACGATGCCTTCGGCGCCGCTGTCCAAGGAGCGCTGGATAAGGTCGGCCGGCGCGCCGGGGTAGGCGGCGATGATATCGACGCGGGTATTGCCCAGCGGCTTAAACTTCAGGGCCTTCGGGCGCTGAGGCTGCTTCTTGCCATTGTTATTGGCAAAGCCATCGGCTTTGGTGGTGTCGGATTTGAAAGCACCACGGGCCGGGATGACGTGATCCGCGAAGGCGATGAAGGTACCGCGGCCCTTGTTGGAAGGGTCGGTTACGGTCTTGACCGCAAGCGCCAAGTTGTCCGGACCATCCGGATCCGGGTCATCAAAGGGGCGCATCGCTCCGGTAAGGGCTACCGGCTTATCGCTGTCCTGGAAGGTATCGACGGCGATGGCGGTCTCTTCCATGGAATCGGTGCCGTGGGTGACCACCACGCCATCGACATCATCGCGCTGTAGTTCCTTATCTACGGCCTCGATGATGGTATCGGTATCGTCCAAGGTCATCGCGGAAGAATCCAACTTGGCAATGTCTTTGACCTCTAACGTGAGCTTGTCCTTGTCAAAGGTGCCGGAAAGAGGCTCCACCAGCTTGGAGCCGGTGACGGTGGGAACCACCGCACCTGTCTTATCGTGCGTGCTGGCAATGGTGCCGCCGGTAGAAAGGACCACCACGTGGCCCTCGGCAGTGGCGCGTGGACCCTCGTGTTCCGCTGCAGAGGTTTCGGTAGTTTCTTCCGTGGTTGCAGACGTGGAACTGGCGGCGCTCTGCGGGGCGGAAGACTCGGGTGCCGCGGCCGAAGTCTCCTCCTCTGGGCGGCTATCCGGATTCTGGCAGGAAGCCAGGAGGCAAGCAGAAGCGACTAGAGCAAGGCCGGCACGGGCCGAGCGACGCATTGTTGAGGTGTGCATAGTCCCTCGTTTCTGTGTGTGGGAGGCGAAAGCGGGCGGCGGGAATCGTCGGCCGCATATACGTCTATCTAACGCAGAAAGACGGGGAGCCCGCTGCCACTATGGACTTGCTAACACCGAAACGAGGGGAGAGCGGCTAGTCGATGTGCTGATTCGACGGCGCCACCACTAGCTGTACTGCTCGGGGACGTTGATCAATCGTGAGAACGGCGGCTGGTTGTCGCAGGCCGTGTGCGGGCGGTGCTGGTTGTACTGGTGCAGCCAATCCGGCAGGGCGTCGCGTCGTTCTTGCTCGCTGGTGTAGCAGCGGGCGTAGGCCCACCCGTCGGCCATGGTCCGGTGGAAGCGCTCTACCTTGCCGTTGGTCTGCGGCCGGTACGGACGCGTCCGCTTCGGGGTGATCGAGAGGGCCTCGCAGGTGTCCCGCCACAGGTGCGAGCGATAGGCGCCACCGTTGTCGGACAGCACCCGCTCCACGGCGACGCCGCGATCGGCAAACCACGCCACAGCCCGATGCAGGACCCCGACCGCGGTGACGGCGGTCTCGTCGTCGTGGACCTCGGTGTACGCGACGCGGGAGTGGTCGTCAATGACGGTGTGCACGAACGCGTACCCGAGCCTGGGGTTGTGCCACTTGCTCTTCGGCTTACCCGGTGTCGCCGTTCGGTTGTGGTCGCCCTGGCGGCGGCCGACGTAGCGCCAGCCGCCGCCGTCGGGGATGTTCCCGAGCTTCTTCACGTCCACGTGGACCAGGGAGCCGGGGTGGGGGTGTTCGTACCGGCGGATCGGTTCGCCAGTCTCGCGGTCCATGTAGGAGAGCCGGTTCAGTCGGGCACCGGCCAAGATGCGGTGGACGGTCGAGGGCGCGATGCCGAGTCGGGCGGCGAGCTGCACGGGGCCCTCACGCAGCCGTATCCGCAGGCTGACGCACCGCTTCGTCGTCGCCTTGTCCGTCTTGTTCGGTGAGGTCTTCGGCCGGGACGAGCGATCCTGCATCGACTCGCCGGCGCGATAGCGGTCGACCCACCTCTTCACGGTCGGCCAGGAGACCTGGAAGCGGGCGGCGACTTCGCTGATGGGCCAACCGTCGTCGACGACGAGCTGGGCCACCTTGAGCCGGTGGCGAGGTGTCAGGGTGGCGTTGGCGTGCATCACTCCTCACCTGCTGCGACGGGCGTCGTCCGCGGCGTTCGGAGTTGCCCCAGGACTGCAAGGAGGATCGTCGTGGCGAGCGGCACGAGTCCGGCGGCGATGAACAAGCTGGCAGCGGCGATGTGTCGGCTGAGGAGTCCGGTGAGTGCGATGGACAGTGGCATGAAGGCGATGGAGATGAAGAAGTCGAGGCTGGCGACTCGGCCGAGCATCTCCAGCGGTACGTGTTCCTGCAGGACCGTGCCCCAGATGACCATCCCGACTCCGATCGACGCACCGTAGACCGCCAGTCCGGCGCTGATGATCCACGGATTGTTGGTGAGTGCGGGGATGGCCAGTGGAAGGCAGCCGAGTACCCATGCGCCGACCATTACGGGCAGGAAGTGTGAGGGGGTGGGCCATGAGCCGGCGACGAGGGAACCCACCAGGCCGCCGACGCCCAGAACTCCGAGGACGACTCCGTACACAGCCGGACCGTTGTCATGGGTCGAGCGTATGACCGCGGGCAGGAGAACTTCCAGCGGACCGGTCACGGCCAGGCCCATGGCGGCCGCCAACAGCACGCTGGAGCGAACCCAGCGCGTGCGGGCGACGTAGCCGAACCCGTCGAGCAGGTCCCGCAGCGCAGAGGTGGCCGGAGCTTCGGCGTCGGTCTCGGCTGAGCAAGGGGCAGGAAGCCGCAGGGCGGCGATCAGGGCGAGTCCGAGCGCGCCGGCGATGAGGTACCCGCCCGCGGCGGGCATGCTGGCACCGATGACCGCTCCGACGGCGGCGGGCGCAATTGCCTGTCCGACCAACGGGCGGGCGGCGCCTTCGAGGCCGTTGACGGCCATTAAGTCGTCGCCGTCCACCAGGACTGGCACCAGCGCCGTGTAGGCGGGGAAGAAGAATGCGGTTGAAGTGCCAATGATGAACGCGGAGACCGCGAGCATCCAGAAGGTGACAATGTCGAGGATTGCTGCCGTGGACGTCGCGGTCGCGATGGTGAGGTTCAGGGTGAGCACGCTCACGATGACGGACTTATTGGGGAACCGGTCTGCGATTACGCCAGCTGGGAGGGATCCTGCAAGCAGGCCAATGCCGCTCCAGACTACGACACCCGACAGGGCGGCTGGCGTGGCGCCCAGGTCGAGGGTCTGCATGGCAAGGTAGAGGGCCCAGGCACCCTGGGCGAAGATGGTCAGCACCATCGCTGCGAACAGCTGACGGTACGTGGGGATGGTCAAGGGGTGAAGCGGGTTCATGGCATGTCCTTCAGGTCAAGGTTCAGGTGGGGCCAGTCGGCCAGGTCGTGGAGCATCTGACGGTCATGCGTGGCAACGATCACCGCGCAGGAGGTCTGCAGCAGCTCGGTGGTGATGTCGTCGACGAGGCTCGATGACAGATGGTTGGTGGGCTCGTCCAGGAGCAGCAGGTCTGGATCCTGGGCCAGACACATGGCCAGGTGGAGACGGCGTTGCTGTCCTTGCGACAAGCGCCCCACCGGCGTGCCGGTTGCGGAGGCTTCGAGCAGCCCGAGCGAGCCGAGGGACGGCGCCTGAGCTCGACGGCCTAGCTTCGCCAGGTAGGCCTCATAGACCTCGTGTGCGGGGCTGGAGCGGTCCCAGTCGGGGACCTCTTGGGACAGCAGAGCGATGCGCGCTCTCGGATTAACTCGCACATGTCCCGTGGTGGGGGCCAGCCGCCCTGCGAGAAGTGCCAACAGGGTGGATTTTCCCGCGCCGTTCGGTCCGGTGACCACCAACCGGTCACCGCCGTTCACGTCGACCGAAACCGGAGCGTCCAATCGGCCCTTCACAGTAACCTGGGTGGCGTTCATGATGCTCTGTCCGGCACGGGTTGCCGAGGCGGGCCACGCAAGACGCAGTGGCGGCGCCGGGACGCCGATTTCATGACTTTTCAGGTCTTCGATACGTCGGTTGAAGGCTTGGACCACTCCAGCAGCGCGTGTGGCACGTTGGTGCTTGCCTGTGCCCTTTTCAGGTCTCCATCCACCCTGGGACAGGCGGGAGCGTGCGTCGGCGGCGGCGCGGGTCAGTTCCTGATGCCGGGCGACCTGGGCGGCATGGTCTTGCTCCCAGGCGGCCCGTTCTCGTTGCCGCCCTTCGATCCAGCCCTCGTAACCGCCCGCGTAGGTGCGCGGAAGGCCATCGCGGGTCGGGTCGAGGTCCAGGAAGCTGGTCGCCACGTCGCGCAGCAGGGCGCGGTCGTGGCTGACTAAGGCCAGGCCACCGGGGTGGTCCCGCAGGCGCTCAGTCAGGAAGGACAGCCCTGCAGCGTCCAGGTGGTTGGTGGGCTCGTCCAGCAGCAACAGGTCAGGGGTCGATCCGAGGGCGACCGCCAGCCGTACCCGGTACCGCTGGCCGACCGACAAGGTCGACAGGACCCGATCGCGGTCGCTACAGGCGTTCAGGCCCGCCAGGGCGATGTCAACACGGCGGTCTGCATCCCAGGCGTCCAGCCGCGTGGCCGCCTCGAGTGCGGCGGAATAAGCGTCGGCCGCGTCATCGCCCGCGGCCAGCGCCGCGGTAGCCACGTCGAGGGCCTGCAGAGCGGCCCTGGATGGGGCGGTCGCCTCGGCAATGAGGTCACCGACCGTGCGATCGCCCTCGGTGGCCATGTCCTGCTTGACCAGGACGAGGGAACCCACCCGGGTCACCACTCCCGAGTCGGGTTTCAAGATCCCCGCCAGTATATGGAGCAAGGTGGTCTTGCCCCGGCCGTTGTCGCCGACGATCGCCAGTCGCGACCCGGTGGAGACGGTGACGTCAGTCCCACTCAGCAGCGGCCTGTCGCCGAGTGTCAGGTGGAGTGATTCAGCGCGGATGTGTGCAGCGGGCCCTTGGGATGTCCCGATCCAGGCACATGATCGTAAAGGTTCTGTGGTTGGCATTGCGTACTTTCAGCTCGTCATGGAGCCGGGCACCACGAAGCGGCCGCCCGGCAGATGGCCAGGACGGCAGACGAGAGGTCATAAGGGGTCCCGCCGCCGTCAGCGGACGGAACGCAGCTTCATCGAGGCGATGCCTGAGTACATGCGGCCGAGGATACAGAGCCCGGGCGATGCCACGCAAGTCAACTAACGTCCCCGGTCAGTACAACTAGCGGCTTTGGCGAGTACTTGGCGCGCAGCCCGCGCAGGAGGGTGGCGTGCTCGGCAAGGCGCTTGTCTTCCTCGGTGTGCGGGTGGAAGGGGCGGGCTACCTGCGGCTGGCCATCGTGGTCCAGGGCGATATAGGCCACTGTGGCATGGATGGCGGTTTGCAGGTTATCGCGGCCGCCGCGCGGGTTGCCGGAGCGGACGTGGATGGACATCTGCATGGAGCGGGTATCGGTGCGCATCATGCGGGCGTCGACCTCGATGAGGTCACCGATGGAAATAGGGCGGTAGAAGCGGATGCCACCGGCATAGACGGCTACGGTGCGCTCCGCGGACCACTCCATGGTGCAAGCTGCACCGGCCTCATCGATCCACTGCATGGCGGTGCCGCCGTGGACCTTGCCGCCCCAGTTGACGTCGGTGGGCTTGGCCAGGAAGCGGTTGACCATGCGCGGGGCGTCGGAAGGCCCGTTGTAGGTTTGCTTTTCCATCTCCGCCTCGATGGCCTGGCGCAGCTCAATGCGGGATTTGGCGGCTTCTTCTACGCGGCGCTGCTCGTCGGTCTCCGGAACGAAGGGCGGCACCGGGGTGGACTTGCCGGTGGCAGGGTCCTTGGCTACGAAGATAACCAGGCAATCGCAGGCGCGGGTAAAAATGCCTTCGCGCGGGTCGGCCGAAAGTACCTCGTTGACGATGTGCATGGAGGAACGGCCGGTCATAGCGATGCGGGAGCGCACCTCCACGATGTGCCCGGAAGGGATCGGCCGAGTGAAGTGGATATGGCCCACGTAAGCGGTCACGCAGTACTGGCCGGACCACTGCACGGCGCAGGCATAGGCGGCCTTGTCAATCCATTCCAGAACGCGGCCACCGCTGATGCCGGTGGCGCCGGCCATGGTGACGTCGGTTGGCGATGCCATAAAGCGCAGCGTCAGCGCCGGCGATTTCTGTTTTTCCGCAACGGAAGGCGTAGGTGACATAAACAACAAGATAACAGTAGCTATGATGTAGCTATGAAAAAGCCCGTCGATCCCGCAGCCACCCGCGCGGCCGTCATGGCCATCAAAGACTGGATTGCCGCCCCGGCGGAGCACGATAAGCCTGGTAGGGCCCTGCTTGCCGACGCCGTCCGTCGCACCGCCCGCACCCTCGAGGCTGACGCGCCGGGCCATTCCGTGGAACTGCGCGTACCCCCATTTGTTGCGGTGCAATGCATTGAAGGACCCCGCCATACCCGCGGCACCCCACCCAATGTGGTGGAGACCGACCCGGAAACCTGGCTGCGCCTTGCCACCGGATTGGCGGACTGGGAAGAGGCCGTAAACACTGGTCGCGTCGATGCTTCCGGCTCCCGCGCGGGCGAAATTGCGCAGTGGTTGCCGCTTATTCCGTTAGTTTCCGGCGGCGCGACAGGCTAATATAAACGCCGTGGTAGAAGTACATACTCCTAGTATCACCAATCTTGACGATCAGAATGAGCAGGAGCCCCGCGAAGAATGCGGCGTCTATGGCGTTTGGGCTCCCGGGGAGGAAGTCTCCAAGCTGACCTACTTTGGTCTCTTCGCCCTGCAGCACCGCGGCCAGGAGGCTGCCGGCATTGCGGTGGGCGATGATGACCGCATCGTCGTCTTCAAGGACATGGGCCTCGTAGCCAATATCTTTGATGAGTCCACCCTGTCCGCCCTCCAAGGAAACGTAGCGGTGGGCCACACGCGCTATTCCACCGCCGGCGGCAAGGAATGGTCCAATGTCCAGCCGATGTTTTCTACCTCCTCCACCGGGGTAGACATCGCCCTTGGGCACAACGGCAACTTGGTCAACTACCTGGAGCTGCGCGAAGAAGCCGTGCAGCGCGGCTTGATTAAGCCCCATGAGGAGTCAGTATCTGACTCCATGTGCCTGTCTATGCTGCTTGCCGACGGCGTGGATGAAGACACCTCCGTCTTCGACTCCGCCCGAGACCTGCTCCCGCGCGTGAAGGGCGCATTCTGCCTGACCTTTACCGATGGTCACACCATGTACGCCGCGCGCGACCCGCACGGCGTGCGCCCGCTGGTCCTCGGCCGCTTGGCCAAAGGCTGGGTGGTGGCCTCCGAGACCTGTGCGCTCGATATCTGCGGCGCCCAGTTCATCCGCGAGATTGAGCCCGGCGAGCTCGTCGCCATCGATGAGGCTGGCATCCGTTCCGTGAACTTCGCGCCGGCCAAGCGCCACGGCTGTGTCTTCGAATACGTCTACTTGGCCCGCCCGGATAGCGATATCAAGGGCCGTTCCGTCAACGCCTCCCGCGTGGACATTGGCCGCCGCTTGGCCCGTGAGTACCCGGCCGAGGGCGCGGACTTGGTCATCCCGGTTCCCGAATCCGGCAATCCGGCCGCCGTGGGCTATGCCCGCGAATCCGGCATCACCTTCGCCCACGGCTTGGTCAAGAACGCTTATGTGGGCCGCACCTTCATCCAGCCCACCCAGACCCTGCGCCAGCTGGGCATCCGCTTGAAGCTCAACCCGCTGCGTGAAGTCATCAACGGCAAGAAGCTCGTCGTGGTGGATGATTCCATCGTTCGCGGTAATACCCAGCGCGCGCTCATCCGCATGCTGCGCGAGGCCGGCGCCGCCGAGGTGCACGTGCGCATCGCCTCCCCGCCAGTGAAGTGGCCGTGCTTCTACGGCATCGACTTCGCCTCCCCGGGCGAGCTGATTGCCAACGCCAGCCCCTCCGACGATCCGGAAACCGTCTGCGCCACTATCTGTGACACCATCGGCGCCGATTCCTTGGGCTTTGTCTCCATTGAGGAGATGGTGGCCGCCACCGAGCAGCCCCGTTCCGAGCTGTGCACCGCCTGCTTCTCGGGCGAGTACCCTCTTGGCCTGCCCGCCGGAAACTCCAATGCAGACGCCGTGCGCACCCTGCTCGGCACCGAATAACAAAGGACACCTGAAACCATGAGTGACAATACTTACGCAGCAGCCGGCGTCAGCATCGAAGAGGGTGACCGCGCCGTAGAACTTTTCGCCCCGCACGCTAAGCGCGCAACTCGCCCCGAGGTTCTGGGCGGCCTGGGCGGCTTCGCTGGCCTGTTCAAGCTCGGCGATTACAAGGAGCCCATCCTGGCCGCCGGTTCCGACGGCGTTGGCACCAAGCTGGCCGTGGCCCAGGCCATGGATAAGCACGACACCATCGGCATCGACCTCGTCGCCATGTGTGTCGACGACCTCGTCGTCTGCGGCGCGGAGCCACTCTTTTTGCAGGACTACATCGCCGTAGGCAAGGTCGTGCCGGAAAAGGTGGCCGAGGTAGTCAAGGGCATCGCCGAGGGCTGTGTGCAGGCCGGTGCCGCGCTGCTGGGTGGTGAGACCGCCGAGCACCCCGGCATGATGGAAGAAAACGAATACGATGTCTCCGCCACCGCGGTAGGCGTCGTTGAGGCCGATGGCGTGCTCGGCCCAGACAAGGTCCGTGAGGGCGACGTGCTCATCGCCATGGGCTCTTCCGGCCTACACTCCAATGGTTACTCCCTGGCCCGCCACGTCCTGTTGGAGCAGGCTGGCATGCCTCTCGACGGCCACGTGGAAGAGCTCGGTCGTCCCCTCGGCGAGGAGCTGCTGGAGCCCACCCGCATTTACGCCAAGGACTGCCTGGCTTTGGCCAGCGAATGCTCCGTATCCACCTTCTGCCACGTCACCGGTGGTGGACTGGCAGGCAACCTCGAGCGCGTCATTCCAGAGGGTCTCGCAGCCGATATTAACCGCGCCACCTGGACTCCAGGCCAGATCTTCAAGCTCATCTCCTCGGTGGGCAAGGTGGATCTGGCAGAAATGGAGAAGACCTTCAACATGGGCGTCGGCATGATTGCCGTAGTCAATCCTGAAGACCGCGACCGTGCCCTAGCAATGCTTACCGCACGCCACATCGATGCGTGGGAGCTGGGCACCGTCCGCTCCGCCTCCGGCGAGGAGCCGCGCGTGGTCATGCACGGCGAGCACCCCAACTTCTAGCAGGGCCCTGCCCCTGCCAGGGGGGGAGGGTATGAGGAAGGGCCCTAGGAGATTTCCTAGGGCCCTTGAGCTATCCGGCGGCGAGCGGAAGATTAGCGTTCGTCGCGGTCGTCATCGTCCCATTCGTCGACGTAGTCGGCGTATGGGTCATCCTCTTCATAATCGCGGGAGTCACCCTCTTGCTGTGCGGCGAGTTCCCGTTGTAGGGACTCGATATCCATCTCGGGTGAGTTGTACTTGAGCTGGCGTGCAACTTTGGTCTGCTTTGCCTTTGCGCGTCCGCGTCCCATGTGCATGACCCCCTTGGGTTAGTAGGGCGCGCCAGGGATTCTTGGGCGCCCCATCGACTTGTCTATTGAGTATCTTCCTGTAAGACACAATAGCCTGTGTGACGAAAAAATTCCGCACCGCCCCCTAGCTAGTGGGAGATCTAACGCCCGCGCAGCCGGTTTACTGCCTCGCGCCCAGCCTTGGGGCCCTCATCCTCGGGGATGGAGGAAGGATCGATAGACGCCGCGGTATCGCCCACTTCTAGGGTGCCGGCGTCCAGCGCAGAGCGCTTCACTAGGCCTAGGGCGATGGGGCCGAAATCGCAGTCATCCACAATCGTGCCGATGCGGCCTACCTTACGTCCATTGAAAGTAATGTCATCGCCCACATTTGGACGTTGTGGCGCGGAGCCGTCGAGGTGCAGCTGCGCCAATAGGCGAGGGGAGCGGCCCAGATTTTCTACGCGCGCCACCGTTTCCTGGCCGCGGTAGCAGCCCTTATTGAGGTGAACGTGGGCCGGATTAGCGGCGCTGCGGCTGATCCACTGCGGCACCTCGTGGGGGATGGACTTATTATCCAGGTCCGCTGCCAGCTCCGGCTCGCGGGCACGCACGCGCTCGGCGGTAAACGCCATGAGCCCCGCTAGCCGTGCACCGGATTCCTCCAGGTATTTCGTTGCCTCGACCAAGGATTCGCGGGGAATGCCAAGGTCAACGCGCTTAATTCCTGGCCACGGGACCTGGCGGGAAAACTCCACCATGGGCGGAAGCGAAACATCGGCCTCACCCAGGAGGGTAAGGATGGCGATATTGGCTTCCTCTACGGTGACCTCGGACCAAAAGACCATCATGGTGAGGAACTTAAAGAGGGAGTCGAATTGCGCCCCGGGGACGTCAATAAGAAAGGCATCGTCGGTCCGCACGATATCCATGTGGTGGAGGATGTGGCCTTGGATGTCCAGGTCGAGGGCGCCGGCGGTGAAACCCACGGGGGCGTCGTCAAGCTTCTGTGAAAGCAGATTATTCAGAAACTCGGCGGCATCCTTGCCGCTCACGCGAATGACGCGGCGCTGGGAGCGGTCAATGACGATGGTGCCGCCATCGGCGGCCCGTTGCTCGCCCAGCGGATTGCCATAGTGCCAGGCCACGCCCTGGGCATCGAGTACGGTCGCGTCCTGGTGCTCCGCGGCACCGGCGCGCTGCAGAAGAGGCGAAGAATAACTCACAACTACCGATGGTAGGGCATAATCAAAAGTATGAAGTTTTCGCCGCGAAAAGAGCCGGTCATCTACGTTGTGGAGCCCTTTGGAGGGTCGGTACGCAGGCACATGCCCGCGCTGCCTCTCGTCTACGCGGACGATGCCGCGGTCACCCGCGGCGATGGCATCTTTGAATCCCTACTCGTGCGCGGAGGCAAAGCCGCTAACCTGCAGCGCCACGCGCAGCGCTTCTGCGATTCAGCCCGCACGATGAACCTGCCGGAGCCGCCCATGGACAAGTGGGAAGTAGCCACCCGGCTCGCCATCGCGGACTTCTGCGGGGACGAGCAAGGTGATGCTAAATGCACGTGGACCTATACCCGCGGGCGCGCCTCCACGGGGCGGCCGAGCGCGTGGGTTGTTGTGCAGCCGATTGAGGAGAAGGTGCTAGAGCAACGCGCCGACGGCGTAGCCGTCATGACAAGCCCGCGCCTGTGGCACGTGGCGGAGGAATTGCCCGCCAAGACGCTCAATTACGCGGCCACCATGGCGATGCTGCGCATGGCGCGGGAGAAGGGCTTTGAGGATCTCATCCTCACCGATCCGGACACCGGAGAAATTCTCGAGGGCGCCACCTCAACCGTGGTGGCCGTCAAGGGGGAGAAACTGCGCACCGCGGCCGGCCGCGGCATCCTGCCCGGCACCACGCAAGCGGCGCTCTTCGCGCACGCCAAAGAAAAGGGCTATCGCTGCAAGGCCAAGCCGCTGACCGTGGAGTATCTGGAAAAGGCGGACTCGGTGTGGCTGGTGTCCTCGGTGCGCGTTGCCGCGCGCGTAACTAGGCTCAATGACAAAAAATTAAAGGCCCCGGACAACGTGGACGTCATCCGAGACCTTATTGATGCAGCGCTTGGAGTTTAGCCTGCGATGCGGGTGAGCTCCGCCGACATGTAGGGACGCATCTCGCCATCAACCATGCGCTCGTCTACCCAGCCCAGGTTGTTATTGGGCATGAGGCCGTACATGCGCTTGCCTGGGCCTAGGTTCTTCGGGCCGGTTTCAGTGACCATGGTGGAGGCGGATTCCAGCTGCCATGCGCGGTCATTGAAGGGTTCGCCGTAGAAGATTTCCACGACGCCGGTAGAAGAGGTGTAGGTGACCTCGATTTCATCCTTTTCCGAGATACGCCAGAAGCCGGTCTCGCGCACAGACGGGCCTTCCGGCTTGCCTTCGGTATCGATTTTCCAGGTACGGGAGCTAAAGGTCAGGTAATTCTCGCCGTCGTGGGCGATGACCAGCTGCTGGCCAAAGGTGTACTCCTGGCCCTTCGTATCGTGGGCCTGGCCCTCGCCTTGCCAGACGCCCACAAGGGGGAGTAGTCCCAGCAGGCCGTCGTGCAGCGATGGGCCCTGGCGCAGGTTCGCGGTGTCGTCCGGTACCGGGGTATCGCCCAGCTCGAGAGCGGGGATATTGCGGCTAGCGGCGTCCTTCCACTGCTCGGCAGCCTGGTTCACGGCATCGTTGCCATTGAGTTTTCCTGGATCGTTTTCCGGGTGGGAGGCCGCGGTGGTCTCGATGTTTTCAGGGGTGGTTTCATTATTATTTTCGCTCATGGGCGTCCAGCCTAGTCGTGCACCCGCCTTTTTAACTACTAGACTTGGACCTCGTGCACGCATTGATGATCTCGAATCCAAACTCGACCTCACAAACCAACGCCCTCTTCCGCCAAATCGTTCCCTGCCTACAAGCGGTAGAGGGCCTGCACCTCAAGGTGCAATTTACGCATTACCCTGGCCATGCAGAAGAGATGGTCAAGGGAATGACCAGGGATGACTACGACGTCATCATTGCTGTGGGCGGAGATGGAACCGTCAACGAGGTAGTCAACGGGCTCCTCGGCCCGGCGGATGAGCAGCGTCCCGATCCGCAGTCCATCCCGGCGCTGGCCGTAATTCCTACCGGCTCCGCCAATGTCTTTGTGCGCGCTCTAGGGTTCCCCAACACCCCAATGGAGGCCACCCATGTGCTGGCACGCATGCTCGACCGGGATCTGCGCCGCACCATTTACCTAGGAACGTGGAACGAGCGGTGGTTTGCCGTCAATGCCGGCTTCGGTTTGGACGCGGATGTCCTGGCCCGCGTGGATCGCGCTCGTGAGCAGGGATTTTCGGCCACTCCGCTGCGCTACCTCAACGTTGCCATTCGGGCTTGGAGCCGTGCGCGGAAGAACCCGCCGCATATTGCAGTCAAGGCCGAGTCCAGCAGCGGCGAACAGCTGCGCAAGGACGATGTGCCACTGCTGTTTACCTCGAATACCAACCCGTGGACTTTCCTGGGCCCGCTGCCGGTAGTGACTAACCCGCGCAATTCCTTCGATGAGGGCCTTGCCCTGTTTGGGTTGGAGGAGTTTAGCGGGCTCGGCGGCGTTGTCGGCCTGTTGCACCTCTTCGGTGCTGATAAGCGCGGATGGCTCAATAAGCTCACCAAGGAAAAGACGGTGGCCTTCGACGACGCCATGCGGGTAGAGCTCGTCTGCCGCGAACCGCAGCGTTTCCAAGCCGATGGAGAATCGGAGGGGCGCTTTGACGCGGTTACCTTGGCCTCCGTGAAGGATGCCATTGAGGTATTCGCCCCGCAGGATAGGCGGGAGGCCCATCAGCGCACGATGAAGGAAGTTCTCCGGGACTTTATTCGCCTGCGCTAGTCTGCGGCGCGGGGCCGACCCGGTGCTTGGTATCGGCGGCCTTCTTTTCCGCCTCTTCCACGGCCTTTTGCTCCGAGCCTTCAATCTCTAGCGGGGAGAGCTGGGCCAGCTGCACCTTGATATTGCGGCGCTGTACCTCGAAGGAAATGGTTCCTCCCTGCATCTTTACCGCGGTCGCTTGCGCCGGAAGCGGCAGCTGGCGGGTGTCGAAGTTGAGGGAAAAGGCCTTTTGTAGGCGCTCATCGTCCGTGTCATAGACCTGCATGCGAAACTCCGGACCAACCAGGCGGAGGGTGACCTTGGCGGTGGACTTGTGGGCGTCGCCAGGCAGGGTGCCCGTTAGCTCTGCTTCTGCAGAGGTGCCACCGGAGGGGGAAATATCGTCCGGGTTAGCAATCGAGAGATCGGTAATTCCCAACAGGCGGCCCAGGGCCACACCATCCAAGGAAATGCCGCGCGAATAGGTGGAGACGGGCGCGCCCTCAATATCTCCGTTCATGACCTGCTCTGGGGTGACGGTGATATCGCGCAGTACGGTCGAAGCGTTGACCATGCCCAGCTTGGGCACCTCCACGTCCAGCGCCTTGACCTCGAGATAGGGGATTTCCTTCGAAGCCGCCGCCCACACGTAGGGGGTGCCGCCGATGAAGACATCCGGCGTATTATCCAGCCGCGAATTGGCTTTCACGGCTTGAGCCACCTTGTGTTCCGTGTGCATAGCCACGCAGGCATCCGCCACCCAGGCCGCAA
>OJLY01000359.1_pt1 | contig 29949 bp, 22 predicted proteins | sample 1597031 | NCBI WGS metagenome assembly OJLY01 (sample SAMEA3904673, study PRJEB24821) | metagenome | biome: Builtin; feature: hospital; material: surface | place: USA | collected 2013-06-03
TCGTGGGCTCGGAGATGTGTATAAGAGACAGATTTACTGGAAGGGTTATAATTTACTAAATCCTAGCAGTGGAGAGTTTATAGATGCAAATTAAGTTCGAAAATAATGTCTTAAAAATATTTAATGAATCTAGTGAAATTATTAGTATTAACTGCTACAAAAATAAATTTCATTCTAGAAATGTCTACCTAGATTTAAATATAAATAATTTTGATAATGAAGCAATTAAACAAGGGTTTGAATTTTTGAAAAATGAATATGAAGTGCCATTACAAGTAATTTTAAATAGCAAAGATTTGGATAAAATTAAAGCTTTGGAAATTACAGGTTTTCACCTAGTCAGAACAACTTATGAACTGAATATTCAGAGAGAAGAAGTGCAAAAGCATCTGCCGTTTAGTGAAAGTTCTAAAGATTTAGTAATGAGTAAAGGAAATGAAGAATTTATAATTTTATTGTATGAAGATTATTCAGCCAAGCATGAATCTATAAATCCTTTAACAGCAAGTATAGAAGAGTTTGGTAATTCAATCCCTGAAGATATAGTATATTCTAAATCTGCTCCGGAAAATTTCGCCTTTGTAGAAGATAATGAAATAGCATATATCCATATTGAAAATGGTGAAAAAGGCTTGAACTTTTTCAATAATCTTTTAGTAAAGATGATTGAGGATTTTGACAATATTATTATGGAAGTAGATGATACGGATAAAGATGCTATGCGCTGTAAAAATCTGATCAATATTGAGGCGGAGGAAGTATATTTAACATATCTATTGTAGGCTGTATATAGACTAAGCAAGTTAAACTCACAAAAACAGTTAAGCAAAGCAAAAAATTAAGCACGAACTAGAGATGGGGTATCTCTGGCTCGTGCTTTTTATTAGCTTTCATCAGCTTTAGCACCTGAATTTTATAGAGGGAATTTCTCAGCAACCCATTTGCGAATTGTTTCTCTAACTTCAGGACTCCAGAAGTTAGATCCATGAATACCATCTTCTATATAGTATGCTTCAACATCGGCATTAGCAGCTTTTAGAGAGTTATACATTCTATCGAGCTGTTCTACGTTAACAACGTTATCGGCAGTACCGTGCATCAATAAGAATGGGATTTTACTATTTTCTTCATTGGCAACTTTGTTTGGGCTTAGAGATTCTAGTAGCGGAATCCATTTTTCATGGTCTTTACCCAGAGCCAATTCTAATGTAGCAACGTGATTCTTGGATTCTTCATCATCTGCTTCTAGAAGATGGTTAATAACTTCAGCAGCTTCCTCTCTATTATTAGCATTGAAGAATCTACGCAATAGATCAGTAGGACCGAAGATGTCGATTACAGCAGATACAGAATCACTTTCATCAGCATATTCATCACTCTTATATTGAGGATCATCAGCAGTAACTCCAACTAATAGGGATGTATTACCACCAGAAGAAGTTCCCATAATCATGACTTTATCCTTGTCGATTCCATATTTCTCAGCATTTGCACGCAAGAATCTTATAGCAGTTTTAACATCTACTAAATATGCAGGCGCTTGGAAGCCATCTCTATAGTTTCTATGTGAAACACTAGCAACGACATAACCTGCTTCTGCAAAATGAGATAGTAGAGGGATTTTGTAATCTATATTAGGTTTTGTCCAACCACTGCCTTGTACGAAGACGATTAGTGGATGTTTCTGTTTCTTGTCAGGCAACTGATTGACTGACCAAGGTACGAGTAAGTTTAGTTTTTGTCCATTTTCGCTATATTGAATGTCTCTGAATAGCTCAGCTAAGCCTACTAATTCAGGGTTATTTGGTAAAGTTTTTATTTCTTTTAACATGATGTCCTCCTGACTAATCAAAATATTGGTATAAAATATTATACCATGCTGATTTTGAGAAAGAGGTTGAGAATGGCTTGTGTAAGGAAAAATTAAAAAGTTTATTTAAGCTCGAAGTTCCAACCATTATCATCTTCATATCGGAAAAATTCGCTTAAATTATCATTAGTGAAAATTTCTAACATAGGGTACATCTCGTTAGCTAATGGGAGATGCCCAAGCTCTGAGAATTTGACCCAAGAAACTTCGCCTTCTTCAGAGGATTTTAATTGTCCACTGAAATTATCAGTCTTGTAAAGAAAAACAACATAACGTCTACCAGATTCAAACCAATTTTTCACACCACAAAGTTGAGGACTATATATTTCTAGACCAGTTTCTTCTTTGACTTCTCGAATAACAGACTCTGTGAAAGATTCACCAAAATCTACATGTCCACCAGGAAAAGTAAAACCAGGCCAGGACTGTCCTTTGCGTTCGATTACCACAACTTTATTGCCATCAGAGATCATACACATGTTGGTGAATTCAGCTTTTTCTAGTGTATACATTTGCGTAAGTAGCTCCTATATTTAATAAGTAATATAAAAATCCTTGAAGCTTATAATAAATGAAGTTTCTGAAAAATGAAACTTCTAGCATATAGAATAGATGGAAGAGCTGAACAAAATGTTTTTTGAGCAAAAAGAAACATAATTTCAATTGGTGTGTAATTGGTGTATTTTTTGCTGATTTTTTAAAAATGCATAAATATTAAAAAGCCTGTAACGCCGACAGTTACAGGTTTCAAGCTTGGTCGAGGTGACAAGACTTGAACTTGCGGCTTCCTACTCCCGAAGCAGGTGCGCTACCAACTGCGCTACACCTCGATTTTATCCATTTCAAGATTTAGTATCCGAATGTTTTAACCAACTCATTTTATACCAACGATTATGAAAATCAAATATTGGTTGTGTTTTATTTTCCAAGATGTAATGCTATAATGAAGTACAATTATTCAGAATTAGGCTAAAAAGGTGGCAATAGTCATGGCAGTCTAAGACTAAAATATAAGCACTAGAAAAGGGAGAAAACTATGAGTAACGAAGCAGTAAGACAAGACTTGTATAATGCTGTTAACGGCGAATGGCAGAAGACAGCAGAAATTCCTGCAGATAAGACCTCTACCGGTGGTTTCATGGACTTGGTATTAGATATCGAGAAGAAACTAATGGAAGATGTTAAGAAAATTGTTGCAGGTGAGATTAAATTAGATAATGAATATGCTGATCACTTTATTACATATTTCAAACAAGCAAATGACTTCGAGAAGTTAGATGAAATTGGCGCAGAGCCTTTGAAACCATACCTAGAGGAGTTGGCATCTTATAAATCAATTGCTGATTTAGACGCAGATAGAATAAATGTTAGCCTACACTACGACTTACCATTTGGCTTCGGTGTAAGTTCAGACTTGAATGATGCAAGAATTAATACTTTATACTTTGGTGAGCCAGGATTGATTTTGCCAGATAGAACTTACTATGAGAAAGAAGAACTCAATGGTGAATCTCTCCTAGAAAAATATGTTGAATTTACTAAAGAATATTTGGTAGCAGTTGGTTATTCAGAAGAGGAAGCAGAAGACTTAGCTAAGAAGACTGTTGCTTTTGATAAGAAACTAGCTAAAAGAGTTAGAAGTGCTGAGGAGAACGCTGACGTTACGAAGATGAATAACGTTAGAACAATGGAGGAAATATCAGCATACTTAGATAACTTCGACATTGCAGCAGTTGTTAAAGAATTAGTTGGTGATGTAGATAAAGCAATTGTTCAACATCCTGAGTATTTTGAGGATCTTCAAACTCTATTCAACGATGAAAACTTCGAAGAGATTAAAGCTTACATGATAGTAAACTTTGCCTTAAGTAAGAGCGATGTTCTTTCAGAAGAATTACGTCAATTAGGTGGTAAATTCGGCATGCTTTTAACCGGTCAAAGTGAATTGCAAAACCGTGAGAAACACGCATTCTACCACGCTAAGAATACATTTAGCCAAGTAATTGGTGTTTACTACGGTCAAACATATTTCGGACCAGAAGCACGTGAAGATGTTAGACATATGGTTGAAACAATGATCGATGTCTACAAGGAACGTTTGCGTAAGAATAACTGGTTGCAAGAAGATACCATTAATAATGCTATTAAGAAATTAGATAAGCTACAAATAATGGTTGGATATCCAGATTATTATCCAGAGGAATACCAATTCATGAAGGTAGACCCTGAATTGAGTTTCTTCGAAAATAACAAAAACATAAGTGATGTTAAGACTAAATACAAGCTAGAACAATACGGTAAAGAAGTAGACCACACACGTTGGGGAATGCCATCAGATATGGTTAATGCTTACTTTAGCCCTCTAGGAAACTTGATCTGCTTCCCAGCAGCTATTTTGCAAGAACCATTCTATAGTTTGGAACAAGGACCAAGCAAAAACTTCGGTGGTATCGGTGCTGTTATAGCTCACGAAATTTCACACGGATTTGATAATAACGGTGCAAACTTCGACTCATTTGGTAACATGGTCAACTGGTGGACAGAGAGCGACTACGAAGAATTCGGTAAGAGAACAAAAGCAGTTATCGACCAATACGAAGGCTTGCCATTTGAAGATTCTACAGTTAATGGTAAATTGACAGTTAGTGAGAATATTGCTGACTTAGGTGGTCTAAGTTGTGCTCTAGAATCATTACAACGTGGAGATGAGTATAGCCTAGAAGACTTCTTCATTAACTGGGCAAGAGTCTGGCGTAAGAAGGGTAGAAAAGAATATAACCAAATGCTCCTCGCTTCTGACGTTCACGCACCAGCTTATTGGAGAGCTAATATGGTTCCTCAAAACCTTGATGAATTCCACGAAACCTTTGGAACTCAAGAAGGTGATAATATGTACTTGGCACCAGAAAAGAGAATTAAGATTTGGTAATTTTAATCGTAGCTTAACCGTTAAAGTATAAGAAATAATAGTCGCTACTTGCTGTTTAATACATGGATACTTTCATGAATAAAAGATAGTGGGTAGCGATTTTTTATATTTAATAATTTACTCAATGACACATGGCAAAAATATGGCAAAATAGAAATATAGCAGGATATGCGAGAGTTATAGTGAAATTACTTTATAAATATCATATGTTAAGAGAATGCAGAACTCAGAAGTTTTACAATATGGAAAAGTGTTAAATATGGAAAATAAAGAAATGAAAAACAATAATAAAACTGGGAGTGAAAATTCTAGCAACAGTTACAATGCCATCGGAATTATGACTGGTACATCTTTGGACGGTATAGATGTAGCTTTTGTGAAAATTTCAAGAGAGAATGGTAATAATTCTAAAGGCAAAGATAAGCTAGAATTCATCGACTTCTACTTCCAGGAATATCCAGAAGAGGTCAGAGAGTATTTGCTCTATTTAGCCCAAGGTGGCAGTGCAACAAGCCGTGATTTTATCCTGACATCTCAAGTTCTAGGTAAATTATATGTAGAAGCAGTAGAAGGATTGTTGAGTAAGCATGAAGGTGTAGGCATAGACCTTATTGGAATTCATGGGCAAACTATTTATCATAGTCTGGAAAAAGAAGAGTATTTGGGTATGGAAGTATCTGCCTCTTACCAAATTGCTGAGCCTAGTTATTTATCAGAACGCTTCAAGTGCCCAGTTATAAGTGATTTCAGAATCCGTGATATTGCTGCGGGTGGTTTGGGCGCTCCTTTAGTTCCATTTGTTGAGTATGCCTTATCTGCTGATGAGTACAACAATGCCGTATTCTTAAATATTGGTGGAATTAGTAATATTACTTATATTTCAGAAGATGTAAATGAGATTATGGGTTTCGATACAGGTCCAGGAAATATGCTAATAGATCAAGCTATGATGGATTTGTATGATAAGACTTATGATAAAGATGGTGAGATAGCACGTTCTGGTAAAGTATCTGAAGAATTACTTGATAAAGCACTAAAGAATCCATATTACGAAATCGAACCACCAAAAAATAGCGGACGAGAGAATTTTGGTCCTGAAACTTACCAATATTTAAAAGCTGAAGCTTTAAAATTGGACTTAGCCCCAGAAGATTTCGTAATGACACTAACAGCTCTGACAGCGAAAGTTAATGCTGACGCAATTCAAAAGTTTTGTCCAATATTGCCGAAACAGCTAATTGTTTCTGGCGGAGGAAGTGAAAATGGTCGTCTGATGCAAAGTTTGGCAGAATTACTGCCAGGTGTGGAAGTGTTAAAAGGTGAGGTTTTGGGTTATCCGAATGCTGCCAAAGAAGCAATAGCTTTTGCATACTTGGGATATAAAACTTTATTGAAAGAAGAGAACACTATTGCTCAAGTTACAGGTGCAGAACATCCAGTAGTTATGGGAAAAATTACATATTAATTTTAGGGAAAAGTGAATTGATAAATGAATACAAAGCAGAATAATCCAAAAATAAATACAGAAAATGCTAAAACAAATCCTACTTATTTAGATGATGGTAGTGTGATTTATAGACAAAAACCAGCCAGTTCATCAGATATATACTTATTGTATATTTCAGCATTTGCTCTTATGTTAGCAATATTATTTATTGTTAAATTCTTTTTCCCAGGAACTAGCACATCTATTTTAGTGATAATTTTTATATTACTGAATATTTTATTAGAAGGCCTGATTATGCAGAAACTTAGAAATTATAGTTTCTCAGCTCTTTTACTTACAGATGCATATTTTTATATAATTAGTCGACCACTAGTAATTTTCAAAAAGGTTAAAGCAATTCCCTGGGTGGAAATAAAATCGTTTACCATGCAAGATAATGGAAAAATAAAATTATTGCTTAAGAATGACAACAGTGTAAGTGTAGATTTACAAAGATTGGAAGATTTCGATTCGGAAAAATTATTAGAAGAATTAAATTCAAGAATTTAACTCATTTAATAGTGCAGGCTTAACAATAAACTGCAGACTGTTTGCTTAATTGTTGTAGAAAAAGTATAAACTTTGTGACTTTGAGCGTTATTTTAGAAAATAATGTATATATCCAATGTATTTTTAAATAATTGCATGTGATAATTAAATCATGAAGAGCGCAATTCAATAACACATATTTTTAAGTCGAATTATAAATTAGAAAGGAGATTCTAATATGCATTTAACAAAAATAAAAGTAGATAGAAATTTTAGTCACGAAGAGAGTATTAGTTTGTTGGAATTTATAATGGGATTAGCAAATTCTGTAGAATTATGCAGACAGGTAGCATATAAATTAGATGATTCTACTTTAGAAAAAGTAAATAAAGAATGGGAAGATTTTGCTATAGAGGAAGATGCTAAACGCAGGAAGAGATACGAAGAGGATGATGAATATAGGGAGATTTTTGATAATCTTAAGCCTGAGAATGTAGAAGTATCAGAGATATTTGATGTATTGCTTAAAGCTAATTTGGCAATCATTAAAGCAGAAGAGAGAGTAGATGATTTCTTCTTTGTGGATCCAGATAATGATTTTGAGCTTGATACAGATGAAATTGATATTGAGATAGAAGATAATCCAGAGATTAAAGTTCTTGGTGAAGAGTTAGTTGAAAAGCTTAATTCAAAGAATTCTGATAGAGAAGCAGAGGAGCAAACAAGTGAATTAGAAACGTACTATGTACCTTTTAAAGATGATGAAAATATTTCAATTTCTGTACGTCACAGTCGCTTGAATATTGATGGTAGTGGACCTATTTATGAATTTGTTAAGTTTGATCTAAGCAAAGCAGAATTTAAAGATATGCTCAGATCAGAATTGGAAGAAAGTTTATTTAAAGAGCCAATTAATATAGAAGGTTTTGCTTTTAAGAGTCCTTTGTTCTATATAGATGAAAGACCTATTATGAATATTTCAACGGAGAACCAAGAAATTGTTTTGAAATTGAATGATGAAGAGCTAGATGAATTTAAAAAGCTCGGAATTGAGTACACGGATTTTAAATAGTTTTGATAAGAGATAACCTGCAGAAATTAAAATCTGCAGGTTTTTTAAAAGTCTAACTACATTTTGCTCAAAAAGCGTTTTAAGTTTTCTGAACGTGGGTTCTCAAAAATCTCTTGTGGGCTGCCAACTTCTTCTATTGAACCTTCGTGCATGAAGCAAATCTTATTAGATACGTCTTTAGCGAAGTTCATCATGTGCGATACAATAACCAGACTAATATCCTCACTAGATAGAGCAGTCATTACATCTAATACTTCAGCGGTCATCTCAGGGTCCAGTGCAGAAGTGGGCTCATCAAATAGAATAACTTCAGGGTCCATAGCTAGAGTTCTGGCAATAGCAACTCTTTGCTGTTGACCACCTGATAGCTGTCGAGGCAGTGCATCAATATATGCATTCATATTAACTTTTCTCAGCATTTCAATTGCTTTGGCTTCTGCCTCTGCCTTTGAACGAGAGAGGACTTTAATTTGACCGAGGGTGCAATTTTCTAGGACGCTAAGATTTTCGAAAAGGTTAAATTGTTGAAACACCATGCCGACTTTTGACCTGAATTTATTGCGATCAAAGTTTGGGTCTAGAATAGATTCACCATGATACAGAATATCTCCAGAACTAGGTTCTTCCATGAAGTTCATGCAACGTAGCGTAGTTGATTTACCCGTTCCTGAAGATCCAATGATACTAATAATGTCTTTAGGGAAGATATCTAAATTTACGTCTTTTATAATCTTGTTTTGACCAAAATCTTTACTTAAATGTTTTAGAGAAAGAATAGGTGTACTTGTTTCTGTTTTCATAGAATTCTCCTTGTTGTTATGTCATTGATTACTAATTTATGCGGATGCGCTTTGTAAGCTGAAATCTTTGGTTTGACCGGTCTTTTTGCCAATCCAGTTTATTAATCTTGTAGCAGCAAATGTCAGGACAAAATAAATAATTGCTGTTAACAAGTAAGTATGGAAGATTTTCAGATTTGTACCGGCAACCGATTTGGTTACGAAGAATAATTCTGTTACAGAGATAACGTTCAAGACAGATGAATCTTTGATGTTAACGACAAATTCGTTACCAATTGTAGGAAGAATTGTTTTAATAGTTTGTGGAAGTATGACGTGGGTCATGCTTTGCCAATGGTTAAGTCCAATTGATTTACATGCCTCGAATTGACCTTTACTAATTGAGCTGATTCCACCTTTAACAACTTCACTCATATAGGCTCCGGTGTTAATTGAAACGATTAGCAGGGCAGCTCCAATTGAAGTCATATCTATATTTAAGAATAACTTACTACCATAAAAAATTAACATAGCTTGGACCATCATTGGAGTACCACGGAAGATTTCAACGTAAGCATTTAATAAGAACTGTGCTACTGCTAAAAGAATTCTAGTAAAACTATTTTTGTCATCTAGAGGAATTTCTCTAACTATTTGAACAAGAAGTCCAATAATAAATCCAACTAAAGTTGAAATAATCGCAATGAACAAGGTGACTCCTGCACCTCGCAAGAACAATGGCCAGTATTCTTCGAAAATATCTACGATAGTAGCCCAAAAACCAACTCCCTCATCTGAGTTATCAACGGTGTGGCTTATCATGGTTTCCATTGCCTCTTGTCGTTCAGCTTCAGTAATTTGGCCCAAGGCTTCATTGACATCATTTAATAGTGGTGAGCCTTTGCGAAGTCCAATAGCAACTGATGTTTCCTCAACCTTGGTCTCAAAACCATTTTCTGGTGAAAATTCTACATAGGTTAAGCTTGGGTTGGCGCTTGTTGCAGCGATGGCTCCAGGCCTCTCGGATACGTAAGCATCTAATTTACCAGAAAGCAGTGAAGCAATCATGGTTGGGAATGCATCTAGTGCAGTTTCTGGAACTAGGCCTTGGATTTGCTCCAAAACTTCATAGTGGAAAGTATTAATCTGTGCAGTTACTTTAGCATTTTTGAAGTCTTGAATAGAACTTGCATTTTCGTACTCTGAACCTTTTTGCACGACCATAACTAGGTCTGAAGTATAGTAAGTATCGCTGAAATCAATTGTCTTCATACGCTCTTCAGTAGGGCTCATTCCAGCAATAATCGCATCAATTTTGCCTGATTCTAAAGCAGGAACTAGACCATCCCATTCGAGCTTAATTAACTCGAGTTTAAGTCCTAATGCGGAGGCTATTTTATCTGCCATCCAGACATCATAGCCATTGGCATATTCGCCAGGGCTATTTGCAATAGCAATTGCAGAATTATCATTGTTGCTTTGTGACCAGTTGAAAGGGGTGTAATTAGCTTCCAAGCCAACTCTAAAGATACCAGGATCTTCAGTACCGGCTTCAACTGCTTTTAGCTGATGCGGAAATTGAATAGTAAGTAAAAGTAGTAAACTGATAATTAGAACAATCCAGTTTCTACGAGCTTTGATGTGGTTTTGTTGAATCTTTGTTTTCATATAGCCCCCTAATATTATGGAAAGCTACAAGACTTTTGAGAAAGAAAAAGGGAGAGCTCTCTAAACGTGCTCTCCCTTTGCTAGTCATTCTATAATAAGCCAAGTTAGCACTCCATTGAATTTGCTTCGGATTCAATGACAGTAATACACCTATTTGATGTATTCCCAGCGTTTAACATGCCTGTTAAACACTTCGGCGATAATTCCTTTCCTGCGTTTCTTCGGCTGCCGCCTCCACGAAGTACTCTTAAATATCGCGCCTCTATTTTTATTCATTTTTCAATCGCATCTATTATAATTACAAAAGTAGTACTTAAAATGCTACAAAAGCTTCAATGCAAATTGTTATAAATCATCTTAGTGACAAAACTGCTATCTGTCAAATTAAATTTATTGTTTGTAGATTAGCTATCTTCCTGAAGCTCGTAAGCCTTTAAAACGGCTTGCATGATTTTAACTACAGCTCCATCATTATTACTTGGACCAATGTACTTAGCTGCAGCACGTATATCGTCGTTAGCACTAGCAACAGCGAAGCTAAACTCTGCTTCTTCCATCATGCTTAGGTCATTATAGTTATCTGCGACCACAAGAGTTTCGGATTTATCAATATTAAATTCATCTTGAAGATGCTTGATTGCTCGCCCCTTGCTAACTGACATAGGCATAACATCTACCCAGTCAATTCCACCTATGGTGACAGAATAATCTTTATCAAAATCTTTCTTATAAAAATCGTTATATGCTTGCAGACTAGTTTTATCAGGGAAGTATATAGAGATTTTTGTAATTGGCGAATCCACCTCAGCTAAAGTATCAACGAGAGTTACATCAGTCATGAAGAACTCAATATCTTCCTTAACATTGGAATTATTATTGCTTAGATAAGCTTCATTTTCACCAATCAAAACCCCCATGTGATCATGTTCTTCAAAGTAATTCCAAAATGTTTCTAACTCTTTTTTACTTAAAGATTCAGAGTAGACAGGTTCTCCGTGAAATTCGGCTTTGCCACCGTTATCAGAAATGATGATCAAGTCATTTGTCATAGGTTGGAAAAGTTCTCTTAAATTGAAAATAGGACGCCCGCTGACTACCGCCACTTTAATGCCTTTGTCAATAATAGCTTGCATTGTAGAAAATAGCCCTTCAGGCAAATTCCCATAGTCATCTAGGGTAGTCCCATCTACATCTATAGCAATTAACTTAACTTTTTCTAGGTTTGGTATATTATTCAAATTTTCTGTCATGTACTATCTCCGTTGTTTATTTTTAGGCACCTAGGCGAAACCCAAGTTCTAGCAAAACTCAGTTCTAGAGATCTAGGGGAACCCAAAGTTCTAGCAAAACCCTAAGCTTGATAATTTTTTTATAGATTATCATATTCCAGATAAATCATTTTTCTAAGTCATACTTTTCTTGAAATTTTATTTTATTCTAACAATATTTAAGCCTTATATTTGTTAAGATATATACTATATTTACATTTTCATTTTTGGAGGTAAAACCGTGAGAGTAGAGATTTGGGCTCATAGAGGGCACCACACAAAAGATTTCCCAGAAAACAGCTTAGAAGCTATTAGATCAGCAATTGAGTATGGAGCTGATGGGGTAGAAATTGACGTACAAAGAACCAAAGATGGTGAATTGGTTGTAATTCATGATGAATATTTAGAGAGACTCACAGGTTTAAATAAATTTGTCTGGGAAGTTGATTATGAAGACTTAAAAACTTTATATATATTAAATTCGGACAAAAAAATAACTGAATGTCATGTGCCAAAATTGACAGATGTTTTGGACTTGTTTGTAGGGGAGAAGACTAAGTTAAATATAGAGATTAAGGATAGTTTTTACCCATACGATAACTTACCAGCTGAGGTAGTTAAAGAAGTTGCAGCTAGAGACCTTCAGGAACAAATAATTTATAGTTCATTTAATCACAACACTATTAAATATTTTGTAGATCAAGGTCTTGGTGATTATAGTGGATTCTTGTATGGTGAAATAATTTATGATCCAGCTGCTTATGCGAAGAGTATTGGCGCCAAATATATTCATCCATCAGGTAGCAACATGTTGCTAGATAATTATGTTGAAGATACAACAGCTGCAGGGTTTGCGTTAAATGTTTGGACTTTAAACAGTGATGAGCACATTAAATTTGCTTTAGAGAAAAATATTAATGCCATCATTACCGATGAAATGATAAGGGCTATGCAAATTAGAGATGTCTTTGTTTCTCAGAAAGAGGGATAAATGGATAGGACCCCAAAGACCCAAGACAAAGCCAGTACGACAAAGACCCAGGGTAAAGTAAGTACGACCCCGAAAAACAAATTAAATTATTGGCAAATTTTATTAATAGGCTTTGGCTTTATGGGCTCAAGTTTAGCCTGGAGTATTTATAATTCTCAGGTGCCGTTGATACTAGAAGAAAGATTTCTTTTGAGTGGAACCTTAATTGGTGCGGTAATGACAATTGATAACTTTTTTGGTGTTATCTTTCAACCGTTGATAGGTGCTTGGAGTGATAAAACAAGGACTAAATTAGGCAGAAGGATGCCATGGATCCTAGTAGGAATACCTTTGTGCGCTGTCTTCTTTATGCTTATTCCTACGCAAGAAAAAATCTGGTCTTTCATGCTATTTATTATTGCATTTAACCTTTTTATGAGCTTGTGGAGGAGTCCAGTAATTTCTTTGATGCCTGATGTTACAGAAAAGAGCTTACGTAGTCAGGCTAATGGAATAGTTAATTTAATGGGTGGACTGGGAGCAGTTATTGCATTCCTGACAGCCGGGATGCTCTCTGATATTGGTGATAAGAGATTTTATCCATTCTTATTAGGTTCCATATTTATGCTAGCGGCCTTTGTGGTTTTATTGATTTACGTAAGAGAGCCAGATTCTATCTTATATCGCAGAGAAAGAGGCTTGAAGATTAGTGATAGGTTGGCTAACCGTTGGGCTGAGGATTCTTTGAGAAGGATTGAAGCTGAGGAGCGAGAATACAATACGGCTGACGTAGAAACTTTATCTAGTGAAGAAGCTGGACATGAGAGCAAGGAAAATAATAAGTTATCAGGTTTGTCAGTGTTTAAGAAATTATCTCACAAGGATAAAGTTAATTTGACGGCTTTGCTATTAGCGATTTTAGCGTGGTTTATGGGTTACAATGCGATAGAGACATTCTTTACCCTCTTTGCTACTCATACCTTTGGTATGAGCGGAGGCCATGCGACATTAATGTTGACAGCTTTTTCCTTGTGCTTCTTAGTATTTGCAATTCCTGCAGGTTATATAGGAGCAAAATTAGGCAAGAAGCGTACAATAAAGATAGGATTAATCGGAGTAACAGTATTATTTTCTTTGGTACTATTTAACCCATCACCTTGGCTACTAGCTCTAATCCTTGTAATTGGAGGAGCTTTCTGGTCATTAGTGAATATAAATTCTCTGCCTTTGGTTTTGGAATTCTCTGCAAGTGAAACAGTTGGATCTTTTACCGGATACTACTATCTATTTTCATTTACAGCAGCGATTTTAAGCCCTATTTTATTCGGCTGGGTCAAAGATCTAGTAGGTAGTTATTCTCCATTATTTATATATGCAGTTATTTGCTTTGTTTTCGCATTTATTGCTATGAGTTTTGTTAGCGAAGAAAAATAAATAACTCATTGAAAAGATAATTTAAAGTAACACATATTTTGGACTGCAATCTAAAATGTGTGTTATAATTTATTTTACGTTAAAAAAAGATACATAATTAAACTTAATGCTTTAATTATGATAATAAGAATGTTGAAAGGAAGTTTTGGATGAAGTTTTTAGAGAAGTTTACTAGCATGCAACAGGTGCTAGTGGTCCTTATTTTAGGTCTAATTGCCGGAGTTGCAGAATTTGGATTTAAAATGCCTGAAGTAGCTCAAGGTATAATGATTTTCATTGGTATTGCCTTGTGTTTCATAATGGTAGTGGAGATGATAGAGACCTTCAAGGAAGGCATGTTTGGTGTAGACATTTTAGCTGTTACAGCTATATTAGCAACTTTATATGTTGGTGAATATTGGGCAACATTTATGCTAGCAGTCATGATTACAGGTGGTGGTGCTTTAGAAGAGTACGCTCACGGACAGGCTAGTAGGGAGTTGGAAGCTCTTTTAGAGAATAATCCTCAATCAGCTCATGTTATTCGTGGTGAAGAAACTGTGGATATACCCGTTTCCCAAGTTAAGGTTGGAGATGTTATTCTTGTAAGGGCTAATGAGTTAGTGCCAGTTGATGGTATTTTGCTAGATGAGCATGCAAGTTTAGACCAATCTCAAATGACAGGAGAATCTTTACCAATTTCTATTACAAAAGGTGAAGAAGTTCTCTCAGGTACACTTAACCAAGAGAATGCATTTAGAGTAGAGGTTACTAAGTCAGCTGCAGAAAGTAGTTACCAACAGCTAGTTAAATTAGTAGAAGAGAGTAAGAACCGTCCATCTAACTTTGTTAAATTAGCAGATCGCTATGCTGTGCCTTTCACAATAATTGCTTATGTTATAGCATTTGCAGCTTGGGCAATCACAGGTAACGTTACTAGATTTGCAGAAGTATTGGTTGTTGCATCACCTTGTCCATTACTGATTTCTGCGCCTATGGCTATGATTTCAGGTATATCAAGATCTAGTGCTAATGGTATAATTGTTAAATCTGGTACTACACTTGAGAAAATGGCTAGAGCTAAGACAGTCGCTTTTGACAAGACTGGTACAATTACTGCTGGTAGATTAGCTGTAGATAAGGTTGTGGTTGAAAATGATAAGTTCAATGAGAATGAGCTATTACGTTTAGCTGCTTCAGTAGAACAGTCATCACCACACGTCTTAGCAAGATCAATTATCAGTGAAACTCAAGATAGAGATATTGATATCAAAGTAGCTGATAATGTTGAAGAAGTTACTGCACAAGGTGTTAAAGGTACTGTTGATGGACATGTAGTAAAAGCAGGTAAAGCTGAATTTGCACATGCAGACAGTGTAAATATTGATCAAACAGCTGTGTTCGTATCTGTTGATGATGAATACGTTGGTTACATAAGTTTCGAAGATGTAATTCGTCCTGAATCTAAGGCTACAATTGCTCGTTTGAAGGATCTTGGCGTTGAGAATACAGTAATGCTTACTGGTGATAGAGCTTCAATAGCAGAGAAGATTAGAGAAGAGTCAGGCGTAGCTAGTGTAAAAGCAGAGCTTTTACCACAAGATAAAATTGATATAATTGATAAAATTGCTGAAAATCAAAGACCTGTTGTTATGGTTGGAGATGGTGTTAACGATGCCCCAGCATTAGCAGCCGCAGATGTAGGAATTGCTATGGGTGCGCATGGATCAACAGCAGCATCAGAGACAGCAGATGCAGTTATTGTAAAGGATGACTTATCTAAAGTTTCAGACTTAATGGGAATTTCTAAGAGAACATTAAATGTTGCCAAAGAGTCTGTGTTAATCGGTATAATATTATCAATCGGACTAATGTTCGTTGCAGCATTTGGTTGGATACCAGCATTCTGGGGAGCTGTGGCTCAAGAAGGTTTAGATTTAGTATCTATGGTCTTGGCATTGAGAGCTAGAATCCCAGGTAAGGAAGAGCGAAAATAATGAGGAGGACATTTAGCTTTGACAAGAGAAAGGAAGATAGGATTTACTAAAAAAATAGCAGTTATGCTATCAGTGTTGCTTTTGACATCTTGCAAAGCTGAAACTCCAAGTAAAGTTTATGATTTTTCTGCAGAGGAAAATCAAGATTATATTTTTGATAATTACCCAGATATTCCAGGTGAAACAGAAGCTAAGAAGTATCTAGAATCTAGATATCCAGGTATGGATTTTGAATTCGTAGAAGAGCGAAAAGTTTCTGAAGAGACAAACTACAATAGTCTGTCTGACCCTGAGATTATCTGGGTTTTTAATAATTCAATTGCCGGCAAATTTAATGTCTATTTAGACTACAGCAAAGTTATTGGTGCAGACTATTACAAGACAACTTTTGCTACAGATTTTCAATTAGAACTTCTTAATAAGATTTTGCCAGAAGTAACTAAAGACTTTAGCTCTGAAGAGCAGAGCAAAATTATTGAATTACCTAAATATTTAGATTATTCAGTCGCAAGATTGGGATTGCAGTTTACAGATACTGAAGACATGCGAGCAACAATAAACCTAGCTAGAAAACTAGATCAAAAGTTAAAAGCTGAATATCCAGGCTTTAATCTTAGATTTCTTTTTTACGCAGATAAGGGCGAAATAGCTGAAGATTTTAAGGTTCTATGCGGTGCTTATGATATGTCTCAGAATCCAGATGATAAGGTTTTGGCCAATGAAATGGAGTATAACGATTTGATATTCTCAATACAGAGTCAAACTGGTCTGGATAAATACACCAAAGAACAAATTGAGGCAGCTGTAGCAGATACAAGTAGAGATAATTATCAATTCAGATATATTGACCTAGGTGAGATGACCTTAGAAAATATATTAGAGTACTCAGAAGATAAAGATAAGGAGCCTGATGTTAAGTTCTGGAAGGACTTAGCTAATAATTCCTATGGCACAGAATCAATCCAGATGGCTACTCTCTATAGAATACTCGAAAGAAGCAATTATCCTAGTCTAGAAGGAAGCGTGGAAAAATTCTCCTTCACTGGTGCTAACAATAAAAAATATGAATTCTCCTACGATTTTGTTATAAAGAATGATGCTGAAGAGCAGATTAAAATTAAGGGCGAAGACTATACTATTGAGCAAAAACTTAGATTTTTAGGTCCAGAATTTTATTATAAAGTCGATGGTAAAAATGTTTATTTTAATAATTTTAATCCAACTTTTAACTCTATTACTTATGATGAGTTTACAGTCATGACATCCAAGTTTTTGAGAAATCTTTGGGAAGAAGTAGATTAGAGTCAATACAACTAATGTTATAATTTAATTATTATTTGGAATGTGGAGAATATCTATGACTTTATTAGAATGGTCTAGTATTAATATTTTGATGACCCAAAAATTGGCAAAAAAATTCTCTGAAGCAGAAAGTAATGAAGATTTTCGCAGAGCAGCTGAAGAACTAATTAGCTTTATTGATGGATTTCACCTAGAAATCCAAGCTTTAAATGATGATAATACTGACTTGATTATTCATAACAAAGTTGATAGGACAGGTATTTATTTAAAGATTGAAGACAGAGAATTTACTAGCACAGTAATATTTTTGACCGATGAATTACGAAAGTTAATTAAAGAACGCTTCAATAAGGATCTAGCAGAAGACCGAAAAATGCTTGAAGAAATTATGGAGCAATTAGATCAAGGAATCATAAGCTATGACGATATTGTAGATGCAGTTGAAACTTTTGAAGATTTCCATGGCATTAATCAAGATTATGATGATGAAAATATGCATTTTTGTGAAATACATGGTCAATATGAAGTTATCGAAGATGATTATGAAAATATGGAGAATCAAGAAATTACTTATTTTGATGATTTTGATGACTTAGAACATTTTTTGGCTGCTTATAATGCAGTCGATGAAGAATATTTTGATGATGATGATCTCGAAGAGGATGATGATCTTGAAGAAGATGACGACTACGAAGATTATGAGAACTACGAAGATGATGATAATTATGAAGAAGATGAAGATTATGATGGGTTAGATAGTTTTGAAGACGATGAAGACTATGAAGATATTGACTCTGATGATGACTTTTTCTATTAGATAAGAGCCACTATAGAAGGAGAAATATATGGGATTTTTTTTAGTAGCTATAGTATTAGTTTTAGCTATATTTGCAATTAACTTTTCAAGAAGGACAGGTTTACCTTCTTTATTACTTTTCTTAGTTTTAGGTTTAGTTGCAAATAATTTTATAAGTTTTGATAATTACTATATAGCGGATAAGTTTTCCACTTTAGCATTAGTTATTATTATGTTTTATGGTGGATTTGGTACTAGCTGGAAGATGGGTAAACCAGTGGTTAAACAGGCTGCAGTTCTATCCAGTTTAGGTACAGCTGCAACCGCATTAATAACAGGTGCTTTTGCTTACTATGTTTTAAAATTCCCTATATTAGAAAGTTTCTTATTGGGCTCTATTGTAGGTTCTACAGACTATGCTTCAGTTGCAAACGCACTAAGTTCACAAAACTTAAATCTTAAATATAGAACAGGTTCTATACTTGAGCTCGAGAGTGGTTCCAACGACCCCTTTGCATATACATTAACTATGATTTTCTTTTCACTGATTTTAGGAACAGAAATTTCAATTCCTATAATGATAATTATGCAAATTTCACTCGGTCTGATTTTAGGTTTTGCCTTTGCCTGGCTAGTCTCTAAATTGTTTGAAATTATCAACTTGGCCAAAGATGGTTTAGCTATAGTATTTATGTCAGCGATGGCACTATTAGCATATTCATTTACCGTTCTAGTTGGTGGTAATGGCTTCTTAGCTGTTTACATATTTGGTATTACTATAGGTAATAAGCAATTCCTGGGCAAAAGAGATATCGTATTCTTCTTTGACGGTTTATCTGAACTTATGAATATTGGCTTATTCTTTATCTTAGGTCTTTTAGCAACTCCTGAGAAAATTTTGGCGACTTTACCTATAGCTATTGTAATTATGTTGTTTATGACATTTGTAAGTCGTCCAGTTTCTGTATTTGGTTTAATGCTTCCATTTAAGCTTAAATTTAATCAGTTGCTAACTTTATCTTGGGCAGGCTTAAGAGGTGCAGCGGCGATTGCCTTTGCTATTATGGCAGTAAACAGTGGAGCTAACTTTAGTATAGATATTTATCACATTGTGTTTGGAATTTGTTTAGTCTCCTCTCTAATACAAGGTTCATTGATGAGTCCAGTTGCTAAATGGACAAAAATGGTTGATCCTTCGGATACGAAATACACTTCATTTAATGCTCACTCTGATAAAGGTCGAATTAGTTTCTTAAAAACAGTAATAGAACCAGGTAGTACTTTAATTGGTCAGCAAGTTAAAGATCTTAATATGAACTTCGACTATATTGTTGCCAAAATAGAGCGAAATGGTGAGACTGTTATTCCTAGAGGTAATGTTGAGTTCAAAGAAGGCGACGTAGTCGTTATTGGTGGTGCTGAATACTTTGATGAGTATGGTCAAGATTTAATTGAGTTTACTTTAAGCGAAAACCATCCATATTCTAACCATAAACTAAGAGATTTGAATCTAAGTGAGAATAAATTAATTCTAACCATTGCTAGAAATGATGTCTTGATTCCAGCAGAAGGTGACACAATGTTATTACCTGGAGATAGAGTCTTATTGCTCTTTGATGATGAAGCTCACATCCATTACGAAGATGAACCAGAGAACCAAGATCAAGAACATGTTGAGCTTAGGGTTAAAGAAGCGGAAGAAGCTGCTACACTTGAGCAAGCTGCTCTTGAAGAAGATATTTCAGGAGAAGCTGATATCAAATTATTAGAAGAAAATGTTGAGGATAAGGGCAACCATGAATAAGCTTGCTATAGTTAATATTTATAACTTTGTCAGAAAGTCACATGAAGAACCTTCTAAATTTATAATTGACGATTTTGAGACCTTGGAGAATCAATTGACTGTATTAGCTAAGTTTAACTTACCTTCTACAGTAGCGTTAAAGTATGATGCCTTAATGGATGAAGAGTATCAGAAACTCATAAAAACCTATAAAAAAGAAAATGAACTGGCAATATCAGCCTGGTGGGAGATAACAGCTGAGTTATGTGAGCGAGCTGGTGTTCAATTCCGAGGTGAAAGAGGCGAAGAGTACGATGATAGAGTAGATAGTGCCTACTCTATTGCCTATGAGCCAGAAGAAAGAATAAAAATAGTCGATGCCTATATGCAAGATTTTAAGGAGATTTATGGAGTTTATCCTCAATCAATTGGATCTTGGGTATTGGACGAATGCACATTGGAATATGCTAAAGAGCAATATGGAATTGTGGCTGCAGCAGTTTGTCGAGATCAGATAGCGACCGACGGTTTTACATTATGGGGCGGCTATCCAAATGGTCCATATTATCCAAGTGTCAATAATCTTAACGTGCCTGCACAGAGCGAGCAGAAACAACTCAAGCTCCCGATTTTTAGATTGTTAGGACCAGATCCTATTTTTATGTTTGAGCAGAATGTAAGAGATACTATTTTTGGTGTCCACACTTTAGAACCTAGTTCAATAAGTGGTAGAGGCGAGAGAATACCTTGGACTTTTGCCAGAATTACAGATGAAGATGCAGTGGGTATTAATTATTTACAAGTTGGGCAAGAGAACAATTTCCTCTGGCCTAATATTGCCCCAGGTTATATACCACAAATTGAGACGGTAAATAAATTAAGAGCTGAAGGTAAATTGCTTGTACAGACAATGGCAGAAACTGCGAATTTCTTTAGCGAATCTTTTGAATTGACTCCGCCAATGTCCTACCAAGGAACTACTGACTGGAGTGCAGATCAATTAGAAGCTTTGAATTATGCAAGTAGTGAATATAGACTAAGTTTCCTATACGAAAAACAAAAGCTCAGAATTAGAGACTTCTTTAAATTTGAAGAAAATTACAAGTCCCGTTATCTAGATGAAAGTATTAAGACAGCGGCTAGTTTTTATGACTGCCCACCATTACTTTTCCCACAAATATGGAAACAAGAGTATGGAAAGAGACCGTTCATTAAACTGCTTGACGCTGAAGGATTAGAGTTAGATGACATTGAGGAGATTAGTTTTAGTGCTATTGATGCCTATTCAAGTGAGATTAATGCACAGAATAAAGATGGCGAAATCAGTATTAAAATGTTCCCAGATAGAGTTGAATTTTCTGGGAGATTTGGTCTGCTCTTTGAATATTTGCCAGTACTAAAATCAGTTGAAGGCAAGAAGATTTATCTAGAATATGAATCTTTCCCATATGAATTAGACTTGACTAAAGGTGAATTTGAGAAATTATCTGCCGGAAGCGTAAAAATTAATAGTGAAGAAGACCAGATAATAATTAAGTTTTCTGATTTGAGTAAAGCAGAAATTTGCGAAAAAGATTTATCTGATGTATATGACAAGCTGTATGAAAAAAATATGGCAATAATTTCAGACAGCGCCAGAGTTGAGAATAGTTCGAACCCTGATAAGGAAAGTGCGTATCAGAAAGTCATTCAAGATCTTGAATCTGCAATCGAATTCCCAGAAAAAAATTCTGAGTATAGATTAAAAAATATGACATTAAGTACCGATGCCATGCTTGATAAACGTGATATGTTTAACCAGGACGGACCAGCTGCCCTATTGAGTGATAAGCGAGGTAGCTTAGACTTTATTGATGGAAACTGGATAGGGACTTTAGACAATTTTAATGTAAAAGCAGAATTAGATAGACCAGAAAAAATTTCTTCAATAAAAATTGGATTCTTGTATAACCATAGGCAAGGTATAATTTGTCCGAAAGAAGTAAAACTTCTAGTTAAAAAAGCAGGTGAGTCTGATTTTGAAGTCCTTGAATCTAAGGATTTAAGCGAGTATCGTGCTGAAAGAGAAATAGAAAAATTAGATTTAACTTTCGACTTAGGTAAAGGACTAGAAATTGATGCTTTTGAGATTCAATGCGAATCCTATGAGAAAATGCCAGATTGGACCTTTTATAGGGGATCTACAGGTGTTTTTACTGTTGTAGATAATCTAATTGTAATGAAAGTTTAAAATAATTTTCATTATATTAGTAAAAATAGCTTTTATAATATTAAGTTAAATATTTGAGATTTTGGAGAGACTTGGTATGAGCGCTAGGAAAAGAAAAATAAAAAAAGGAAAAAGAAAACCTAAATTAAATATACCTGCGCCTGCGTCCGACTTGGAATATGGATTAAGTCAAGAACAAGTAGAGGCCCAAATTAAAGCTGGGAATTATAATCGTGCCAGCAAACAAAACTTCAAATCAAATATTGAAATTGTTAGAGATAATTTTCTTACGTATTTTAACTTTGTGCTGTTTGCTATTTTTGTTGTCTTACTAATATTTAAGTCATACGTAAATCTGTTATTTATTGTAGTTGCCCTGATAAATACCACTATTGGTATAGTGCAAGAAATAAGGTCTAGGAAGCAATTGCGTGAAATTAATTTCTTGAATCAGTCAGAAGCTACAGTTTTACGATCCGGAAAAGTTCAGAAAGTTAAAAACGAAGAGATAGTTTTAAATGATATCTTGGTGTTAAAAGCCGGAGATCAGCTGTCTGTCGATGCACGCTTACTATCCGGTGAACTGAAAATGAATGAATCTCAGGTAACTGGGGAATCAAGAGATATCAAAAAAATTGTTGATGAAGAGCTTTTTTCAGGGACCTTTGTAGTGACAGGCTCAGGCAAAGCTATTGTAGAAAAAGTTAGCTCAGATACTCATGTAGCTAAGCTTGAAGCAGAAGCTAAAGCGGCAAAAGAAGTTAAATCTACTGGCATGATGCGCTCTTTAGATGTATTAATCAAAGTTATAGGTTTATTAATAATCCCTGTAGCAGGAATACTATTCTGGAATCAGTATGTACGTATTGGCGCTCCATTGAAAGTCAGTGTTGAAAGCACAGCAGCATCAATTATTGGCCTAATTCCTTCAGGACTCTATTTACTTACTAGCATTGCTTTAACTGCTGCAACCCTGCGTTTAGCAAAAAAAGGCGTATTAGTTCAAGATATGAACAGTATTGAGTCTTTGGCCAGGGTTGATGTTTTATGCTTGGACAAAACAGGAACGATAACTGATCCTGAAATGAAACTACGCTCCGTGCTAGATGAAAATGGCGAACCGGTCAGTGACGAAATAGAAAGTATTTTAATAACTTTAGTCAATAGTATGGGCGAAGATAGCAACACTATGATTAGCCTACAGGAATATTATAAAGAGTTTTCGAGTTTTAAATCTGAGCAGAGTAAAGACAATTCAGACATAGCTCACAGCAAGAAAATAAATAATCAAGCTTATAAAGTTAAGAGAATATTGCCTTTTAGTTCTGCTAATAAATTCTCAGCAGTGGAAGTAGATCAAGATAACACGCAAAAAACACAAAAGTCTTTGGCATATGTGATCGGAGCGCCAGAGATTCTGATTAAGGATGCAGAGAGTACATTTTTACATTTAACAGATGAGCTTTCTAACAAAGGCGAAAGAGTTTTAGCCCTGGCTAAATATGAGTTTGAAGAAAATTCATATGAAGACATTTTTGCAGAAGATGAAGCTAAATTAGAAGGCCAACTAGAGATATTAGGCTTGGTATGCTTGAACAACCCAGTAAGAGCTGAAGCTGTAGAGACATTCAGTTATTTTGCTAACGAAGGTGTGGCTATTAAAGTTATCTCTGGTGATGCTGTAGAAACTGTTAGAGCAGTTGCCAAAGAAGCAAAAATCCAAGACGCCGATAAAGCGATTGATGCTAGATCTTTAGATACCGAAGATAAGCTTAAAAAAGCTGCCACAAAGTACACAATTTTTGCGAGAGTAACACCAGAGCAAAAAAGAGTTTTAATTGAAGCTTTACAAGATGATGGCAAAACAGTAGCCATGGTTGGCGATGGTGTTAACGATGTATTAGCGCTGAAAAAATCTGATATGGGTATTGCAATGGCCTCAGGTGTTGATGCTGCAAGTCAAATAGCGGATGTAGTTTTGGCAGACTCGGATTTCTCTAAGATGCCTGAAGTCTTGGATGAAAGTAGACAGGTTATAAACAATATTGAGAGAACGGCATCTTTATTCCTAAATAAAAATATGGGTATTTTGCTAATTACCATATTCTGTATATTATTAGGTCTTTTATATCCATGGCAACCAATACAAATCTCTATTGTTTCAGGAGTTATGGTAGGGTTCCCAGGATTTTTCTTAACTATGGAGAAAGATACTAGAAAAGTTAGTGGTAAGTTCCTCGCTAATGTTCTGTATAAAGCTATACCTACAGCTGTTTTGGGACTCGTTATGAGTATAGCTGCAATGGAGTTGGCTAAACTCTTTGCTCTACCAACAGATGAAATTTCAACAATTGCCTTCTATGTATATGCATTCTCAACTTATTTAATGCTATATAAGGCCTGCCAACCTCTGACTCGTAGAAAAGAAATTCTCCTATTATGTATGGGAATTATGACTATCATGTCGGGTACTATTTTCTCAAAAATATTTATGTTGCAAATCCTAAGTCTAAAGAGTTTGATTTTGGTAGTTGCTATAATTGCTATTAGTGTTATGTTGTATATCCCGCTGGAGAGATTCAGTATGAAGATTTTTAATAAATATATAGATAAAAGTGATAGATAAAAATGATAGATGAAAGTGTTTAGATAGGAGAGATTTAATGAGTAAAATTGCATGGATTGGAACTGGAGTCATGGGTAAACCAATGGCAGGCTATTTGGCAAAAGCAGGACATGAATTGAGATTATTTAATAGAACTTTTGTCAAGGCTGAGAAAGCTGTTGCAGAGTACGGTGATTCAGTAAATGCGAAGGCCTTTGATAATATTTTAGAGGCTATCGATGATGCAGATTATATATTCTCAATAGTTGGCTATCCTAGAGATGTGGAGAGTGTGCTATCTGGTCCTAATGGAGTAATCCAAAATGCGAAAAAAGGTGCAATCGTTGTAGATATGACTACCTCATCTCCAGAATTAGCAGAGAAATTGTATTCCGAGGGAAAAGAGCATGATGTAAAAGTCCTTGATGCACCAGTATCTGGAGGTGATAGCGGAGCTAGAAACGGGACTTTGACCATAATGGTAGGTGGCGATGAGGATGCTTATCTTGAGACAAAAGATTTGTTCGAGCTTATGGGGTCCACTATTAACTACATGGGCAAAGCAGGTAACGGTCAGCACACCAAAGCTGCTAATCAGATAGCTGTCGCAGGTGCAACAGCTGCGTATACTGAGGCTCTAGTATATGCACTTAAAGTTGGTCTAGATCCTGAAGAAATGCTTAGGGCTGTTGGTGGTGGTTCTGCAGCAAGTTGGCAATTACAGAATATGGCACCTAGAGCTTTGGAACATGATTTTGACCCAGGATTTTTCGTTAAGCATTTTATCAAAGACATGAAGATTGCTAAGTCTGAAATAGAGAAACAAGGGATTGAACTGAATATGCTTAATGTTGTTTTGCAGACTTTTGAGGACTTTGCAGCCAAAGGACATGAAGATGAAGGTACACAAGCCTTGATTAGAAACTATTTGGCTGATGATGAGATCAAAAAATCTGATAAATCTGATAAGTAAATTATTTTAGAATGAGAGTGATATGGCAAAGTTATATTTTAGACATGGAACAATGAATTCAGGCAAGTCATTAGAGATTATTAAAGTTGCTCATAACTATGAAGAACAAGGCAAAAAAGTTTTGGTTATGACAAGCGCAATTGATAATCGTGCCGGTGAAGGGGTAGTTCACAGTCGTGTTGGCACTGCTAGAGAAGCGATACAAATACATTCTGATCTTGATATTTTTGAAGAGGTAAAAAAGTACAAAGATATCTATTGCATTCTTGTGGATGAAGCTCAATTCCTAGAAGAACACCACATTTATGAGTTGACTGAAGTTGTTGATGAGCTTAATATCCCAGTCATTGCTTTTGGCTTAAAGAATGATTTCCAAAATAATTTGTTTACTGGGTCTTATTATTTGCTAGTGTACGCAGATAGAATTGAAGAAGTCAAAACTATCTGTTGGTACTGTGACAAAAAAGCTACTATGAACTTACGTATTAGCGGAGGTAGTGAGCAAATTCAAATTGGTGGTAATGAGAGTTATCTTCCAGTTTGTAGGAAGTGTTATAAACTAAGAAAACAAGTACAAATAAGAGATTTATAAACTTCATTGCAAGTTGTATTAATTTATAATAATTGTATAACTGATAGGTTAAATAAAAATTGACAAGGAGTAGAATATGATTAACTCAGATAATAGAAATAATCAAATTAACCAAGAATCAGGTGAATATATTCATAACAGCCAGTTGAAACAAGATGGTCCTAATCATATTAGTCAATCTGTTCATCCAGGTGCACCAAATGTTCATCCAGATAATTTAGGACAGACAGGAGCTGGTCAAGTAGGACATCCAGAGTATATGAATCACTTTGATCAAACTGAGCAAGTTGCACATGACAATGTACATGCAAACTATGAACATGTTTCTCAAAATGCTAATCGTGTAAAAACCAAAACTTCGCACAATCACATAATCAACCCTTGGGTTTTTAAAATTTGTATATTCATTTTGAGTGCTTTGGGAATTCTATCAATGTTCCTACCTTTCGTTTCCGTTAATGTTTTTGGTTTCTCAGATTCGATTAATTTGTTTAAACCAGGTAAGTCTTTAGGCGATGGTGTTATTTATGTAATTTTACTTCTAGTAGTAATTGCTCTAACAGCATTTAAGCAAAAATTATTAAGCTTCATAGCTTCTGTTATTACGGCTGTAGGATTTTCATTTACCTTGTACAACTTATATTCAAGTGCAGGTGACTACTCCACAATGCTAAATCCAGAAGTAGGTTTTTATTTAGCCTGCCTAAGTATTTATGGATTAGTAGTTGTGACTTTGATTCACACAGTTTTCGCACACATTGAGAAAAAAGCTAATGTAGAATTTAATGACAGAATTGAAATTACTAACTCTAATCCAAGTGGTCAAGTGAATGCTCAGGAGAATGTTATTAACCGAAACTACGATAACTCTACATTAGATAAACAAGTTGCAAGTGATATGAAAGATAAAGAAGTAGCCCCTTGCTGTGAGGGAACAGGTAAAAGACCTAGTTTCGAAGCAACTGATGAAGCAAAGACCGAAGTTCTTGATGAAGTAGAAGTAGACAATGCAAATACTGATTCAGATCTTGATGCAAAAAATTAAGTTGTTCCCTGAAGTTATAAAATAAAGAAAATTAAAAGCTGCGCTACAATTTGTACGATACAAAATAGTAGAGCAGCTTTTATTATGCCAATATGCACAAATAGACTTGGAGATAATGTACAGAGTGACGGAAAAAGATAATTAATAATAAATACTATTGACTAATTTACACAAAGAGGCTATTATTAAATCAAGCTCCAGGGAATACGGAAGGTATTAATGGACTGAGACTTACAACTGTAATTGAAAACTACAGAAACTGCATCAACCATAAGAAGATTGCCAGAGTCAAATGTAAAGACATTAAGCAATTAGGCAAAATGAAAAGTAATAACATAAGAGCTAAACAAACGAAATCAATAAGTTATAGAACAAAACTAAAGATAATAAGTTTGAAAAGGCAAAATGGTTGACGTTTAGAAAAACAAAATAAGTTATTCGAGCGAAAAAATGTTGAGTTGAAAAGAGTTAGTAAAGTACAAATAATCTGAAGGTTCGCTGGAGCAAATTTATGCGTTTTTTCCTTTTTTTAAAGAGCCGGAAACGGCTCTTTTTTTGTGCTCATTTTAAAAGAGGATGTGTTTGTGCAAGTTTAACATTTTGGTAGATGTATTTTTGTGTATTTGCCTAAAAATATTCTCATCTAGCTTATAGCACTTGACGAAATAAACAAAACGTTCTATTATTAAATCAAGCTCCAGGGAATACAGAACAAGTATTAATCCTAGAAATGCTTAACACCGCAATGTGGATACTGCGGTACTGAATATTAATCAGAACTCTAACTCAGAGAACAATAAGTCTAAGGAGATTTAAATTTAGACTACACGAGTGGTAGAGATGAAATGAGTAGAGAGGTTAACATTCAACTAAATAGTGGAAATGGATTGAGGGTTTATCCATAGGATATAAGTGTAGACCTTTACGAAATATTTATTACAAGTGAAGATTCTTAGTTTACACGAGATAAGTTCGATAATAGGACGATTGGTTTGAAAAGCTGAAGAGCTAAAGATATTAAGAAGCTATTTAGAGGGATGAAAAGAAGAGTATAAGATTAAGCAAAGGATAGAAAGACTTCGATGGTTCGCTGGAGTTTTTTATGTCTTTTTATAATATAAATATATAGAAATAGCCTATTTTCCAAGCTGAAATACTGTTTGGAAAATTTTTTTATGTTTTCAAAAAAAACACTAGCAATATGCAAACAATAGTGGTAGAATACCATTTAAAAGTTCGTGACTGGCCCTTGCACGTTTGCGCAAAATAACTTTTTAAGGAAATTGAAGCACTTGAGTTTTATAAATGCTCAAGGAGGTTAGCTATTCGATTTACTAAACAAAAAGGAAGGTTGCAAATGAAAAAGGAAAATGTGAATAATTTGCACAGTCAGGAGAGTTTTTCTGATAGTGATGCAGTTAGTGTTCAAGACTCTGAGTATTCTCAAGTAAAAGTTCCATTAAATAAACGTCAAGGTTTTTGGCAATTGTTTTTTGTCATGGTTGGATTTACATTCTTTTCACCAAGCATGATTACCGGTGGACAGTTGGGAATCGGTTTAAATTTCAGAGATTTCGTCTTAGCAGTTTTAATAGGAAATGGATTTTTGGCCGTATATACAGGCCTTTTAGCGCATATAAGCCAAAAGAGTGGATATAATTTAGACCTCTTAGCAAAGAAAACTTTTGGAAGCAGTGGCTCAATTTTATCTTCAGCTCTCGTGTCTTTTACCCAGACAGGATGGTTTGGCGTAGGTGTAGCAATGTTTGTTTTGCCAGTAGCTCAGTTGTTTGGAATAAATAAATATTTACTAATCTTAATTACTGGATTACTTATGACTATAACAGCAGTTTTGGGTATAAAAGCATTAAGTATATTTGGTGCTATAGCGGTACCATTGATAGCAATTCTAGGTTCATATTCAAGTGCATTATCAATAGGAAAAGTAGGTGGATGGTCAAACATTTTCTCAGATAATCCAGCACAACCACTCACTTTAACAGTAGCAATAGGCATGGTAATAGCAAACTTCGTAAGTGGTGGTACAAGCACTCCTAATTTCACAAGATTTGGCAAAACTAGTAAACAAGCGGTATGGGCGACAGTAATCGCCTTTTTCTTTGGAAACATTTTGATGATTAGCTTCGGTGCAATTGGTGCATCAGTCTATAATGAAGCTGATATATTCAATGTTTTGATTCTTCAAGGATTAATGATTCCGGCAATCTTGACTTTAGGATTCAATATTTGGTCAACTAATAATAATGCTCTATACACTGCAGGTTTAGGAGTTTCAAACATTACTAAACTACCAATCAAATATAGTACTGCGATAATGGGTGTTATAGGAACTGTTTCAGCAATTATCCTGTATGAAAACTTTACCAGCTTCTTGACTCTTCTAGGTACATTTATACCACCTGTTGGTGCTGTAATAATTACTCATTATTTCTTGAACAAAGACGATGTAACTTCAGATGTTTTTGATAAAGAAAATAAATTAAATATCACAGCTCTTGTAGCAGTTGTCCTAGGAGCTTTAGCCGCCCTATTAATACCAGTAGGTATAGTAGCGATAAACGGCTTATTAATCTCAGCAGTAGCATATTTGATACTAGTAAAAGTTATGCCAAAAACAGCTAATTAAGAATTAGTAATAGAAAAAACATAAAAAATAAAGAAAAAATACAGAAAAAAACAACA
>OJLY01000367.1_pt1 | contig 29559 bp, 23 predicted proteins | sample 1597031 | NCBI WGS metagenome assembly OJLY01 (sample SAMEA3904673, study PRJEB24821) | metagenome | biome: Builtin; feature: hospital; material: surface | place: USA | collected 2013-06-03
AGATGTAGAGAGGTCTCGTGGGCTCGGAGATGTGTATAAGAGACAGCTTTATATAGTCGAAATAATCTGTATCGCTTTTATGAGTTAGCAGCGACAAAGCTTCTTTTTGTTGCTTGTCCAAAAAATGAAAATCATCTAATGTATATTTATTACTATCTTCTAAAACATCATGTAATAAAGCTACTATCTTTGCTCTTTTATCTTTAACATTTTTTGATACCCTATATGGATGCAAGAAATAAGCTTTGCCTGCTTTATCTTTTTGTTTTCTGTGAGCATTTAGCATTATAACGAACGCTTTAATATAATCTAGCATTGTATTCCTCTTCTGTGGTCGTCACTATCATATTGGAGTCTGTCTGTTAATTTACCGTGTATATCCTTAATTACGGAAATAAAAAGAAGTACTTCGTTTCTTACATTATTTAATAAAAAATCAAAGGCTTGTTAATGATTTAAAACCTCAAAGTATTCCCTATTAGTAATTTTAGAATTGTTAGATAAAGTTTGATCTAAGATAATTGTTGCTGTTTCAGCAAGTGAGATTTTATTGCCCTCTAAGGCACTTGAGTGATGTGCAAGTCTAACTAAAACATCATCTATATAGTCTTTAGTTATTTTGTAATGTAAACTACTCGTTTCTATACTCCTTTAATTTGCTAATTTTATTTTAGCTCATTCCAACAAATTTTATCGTTGTGATTTTACTAGGTATTTATCTTTTGAGTTTGCTTTTGAGTTCAATTTTCCGTAAATATTCATTTTTTACTCAGACTATTGAAATATGCTAATCTTGCTAATAAATTATAAAAATGCCGGTAAAATGCAGCTTACAGAAAACAAAAGCCTGTAATCAATCGTTACAGGCTCCACTATGGTGCGGATAACAGGGGTCGAACCTGCACGTCTATTAAACACTAGAACCTAAATCTAGCGCGTCTGCCAATTCCGCCATATCCGCATTTATTAAATTTTCAATATTTCGCTTAACTACTTAAATATAATCAAGAGTTTAAAGCCATACCATTATAATCATGCTATCGATTAAAATCAAGCGACTTTTTTCAGAACAGCTATTAAATTGCCCATTCAAATAATCACGGAAGTTCAAACACCATTATTTGAGTTTTTCTCCTGACTTATTCCTAAATCATAAGCCACCGTTGAAACTAGAAAAGCCTGAGACTTCAACTTGTAAAATCTCTTCCCACTATTATGCCAAGCATCAACAATTTCCAAATAAAATTCTCCATTAAAATATTCTCTATAACCAACACAGAGTACCCAGTGCCAGTCCAATAAATTCGCCATTAGAAGGAGGGTTATAATTTTCCCCTCATCTATAGCTTGTTTAATATCATAAGTTTTTCTAATTCGTTTGCCAACAACCGGTTTATAGTATTTATGAAAAATTTTACGTACTTTGCCAGACAATCTAGGCACAGGTCCATTTCCAACAAATCTATGAGCTCTAGTGAAAATATCAAAAGCTTTTAATTTGGTAACTTTCTGAGCTTCGCTTGAATTCAGATAATAAATAATCATGTTGGTCGTTGTAACAGCGCCACAATGGTTATCTGCTAGATGAGAAGTTTCTCCAGTTGTTAACCACTCTATCTTGTCAAGATTAGGAAGACTATTATATATATACCCTGAATCAGGCATATCTCCTTCTCTAATAAATCCATAATCTTTGTTCCTAAATATTTTTGAGTATCTTCTCACTGACTCTCACCTTAACATCTGAGTTCACAAGCAACTATCTTTCTAAAAAAAATAGAGTACCCTAACTAAGGGTACTCTATGAGTTATTTTACAATTTTCTTGTGACTTATCCAAGTAAATATGCAAGACATACAACTAATGCTAAAACTGTACTAATAAGCGCTAAGCTGTAAAACTGATTATTGCCTCTCTCATTGTCTTGGTTTTCAAATGAACTTTTGAAATTATCAAAATTATCTACATCATGAAAATCACTTCTATTTGTTCTAACTAACTCTTCTCCTGGAATCATAAGCACCTCCTATACAATTCCTTCTTAAAAAAATCTTTTACTTTATATTAGCCAAAATCTAGTTGGTATTTTTGTGCAATATGATAACAAATTATCAATCTCATTGGCTACTTTTATATAATACGTCAATTTATATTTTTTCTCAATCTAAATAAGGAGCTTTTAACAAACTTTATAATTTATTTACTGATTTTCGTAAATCTAAACAAATACAGATTTTAAATTTAGTAATTTTAACAATTAGAAGTTCAACATCATAACTAACTGTCCTATATGCAAGAAAAAAGCAGCGACCAGAAACATTTTCGGATCACTGCTTTCACAAAACTTCATTATAAAAACTTTTAATTACTACTCCTCATCCTCTAACTTGAGAACTGCCATAAATGCTTCTTGAGGAATCTCTACGCTACCGACTTGACGCATACGTTTCTTACCAGCTTTTTGAGCTTCGAGAAGTTTCTTCTTACGTGAGATATCACCACCATAACATTTAGCGATAACGTCTTTACGGTAAGCCTTAACGGTTTCACGAGCAATAACTTTGCCACCAATAGCTGCTTGAATTGGGATCTCAAATTGATGTCTAGGTATCTCATCTTTAAGTATCTTAACCATCTTACGACCACGGAATTCGGCTTTTTCTCTATGAACAATCATACTGAGAGCATCGACTTTTTCGTGATTAATTAAGATATCAAGCTTAATCAAATCGGATGGTTCGTAATCTTTAATCTCGTAATTCAAAGAAGCATAACCTTTACTGTTAGACTTCAGAACATCGAAGAAGTTATAAATAATCTCGTTCAAAGGCATATCATAAGTTATCTCAACCAATGACTCATCCAAATAATTCATGTTTACATATTCACCACGGCGCTCTTGGCAGAGTTTCATGATATTACCTGTATATTCGGTTGGTGTCATTATAGTTGCAGTAACAATAGGTTCTTCAATCTTCTCTCTTTGCTCGACTGGTGGCAGGTTTGCTGGGTTAGAAACCTCAATCATCTCTCCTGTGCTAGTATACACGTGGTAAATAACAGATGGAGCTGTTGAGATAATGTCTAAGTCGAACTCACGTTCCAGACGTTCTTGGATAATTTCATAATGCAATAAACCCAGGAATCCACAACGGAAACCGAAACCTAATGCTGCTGATGTTTCAGGCTCGAATGTAAAGGAAGCATCATTTAATTGAAGTCTTTCCATTGCATCTCTCAAATCACCATAACGAGCATTATCTGTAGGATAAAGTCCACAATAAACCATCTGCTGAGCTGGTTGATATCCTGGGATAGGTTCTTTTGCTGGATTATTGACCAGTGTAACTGTATCACCGACTTGAGTGTCTTTAACATTCTTAATTGAAGCGATAATATATCCAACATCACCTGCAGATAAATCTGTTGTAGCAGCTAATTGTCCTGCTTTGAAGTCTCCAACTTGAGTGACCGTAAATTCAGCACCAGAGTGCATTAAATGAATCTCGTCACCGACTTTAACCTGACCATCTTTGATACGTACATAGATTACAACACCTTGGTAAGTGTCATATTTTGCATCGAATATCAAAGCTCTCAACGGAGCATCAGGGTCTCCATCTGGAGAAGGTAAATACTCAATTATGCTATCCAAAACTTGGTCAATATTGATATTTTCTTTAGCAGAAATTAAAGGAGCATGACTAGCATCTAAACCAATTACATCTTCAATTTCATTTTTTACAAAATCTGGACGTGCTGAAGGTAGATCAATCTTATTAATGACTGGTAATACTTCTAGATCCATTCCAACAGCTTGATAAACATTAGCTAATGTCTGTGCCTCAATACCTTGGGCAGCATCTACGATTAAAACTGCACCATCACATGCAGCTAGTGAACGAGATACTTCATAGCTGAAGTCAACGTGTCCTGGAGTGTCGATTAGGTTGAGTTCGTATATCTCTCCATCCTTGTACTTATAGTACATTTTGCTGGCCTGAGCCTTGATAGTGATTCCACGTTCACGCTCAATGTCCATGTTGTCGAGGACCTGATTGTTCATCTCTCGTTCAGTCAAGACACCTGTATTTTGCAGTAATCTATCTGCCAAAGTAGACTTACCATGGTCTACATGGGCAATGATACTAAAATTTCTTATATATTTTTGTTTGTCATCACTCTTTGACAAATTCTTACCTCTTTCATCAATGTTTTTATTTTCAATTTATATTAATTCTGATTTTACCAATAAGTTTTAATCAAGTTTTCCAAATTTATCAAATGGATAAATTCTTATCCAGACTTTACCTTCAATTGCATTTTCTGGAACTGGTCCGAAAACTCTTGAGTCTGCAGAGTTACCTCTGTTATCTCCTAATACATAATAATGTCCTTCAGGAATTCGTATCTCACCTTGCCAGCCGAATGGCGCCATTGTATACGTACCTGCACTCAAATAGTGTTCTTCTATCTCTTGACCATTTATAAATACTTTACCATCTTTGAAATCCAATGTATCTCCTGGCAAAGCCACAACTCTTTTTACAAGCATACCAACTTCTTTATTGTCATTATGTGCTTTGGCCCCATTAACAGTTACAATGTCTCCTCTTTCTGGACTTGAGAAGAGCAAAGTCAATTTATCTACTACTAGCTGATCTTCATCATGCAAAGTATCCTCCATTGATCTTCCGACAACTTCACTACGCTGGACTACGAATTTACTAATTAATAAACCAAGTATTATGGCGATTAGAATATATTTAATCCAATCCAGAATTTCTAGTACAACAACTCTTTTATCTCTTTTCTTAAATATATCATCTGAAGCATTTAGGACTTTTTTGTTATTGCTGCCTTCATTATTGTTCTTAGGAGAAAAATCGGCATCATTAGTATTGTTATCATCAGAATCTTCTAAATCATCTGTATCGCCTTCAATCAGCAAATTAAATTCTTCTAAACCTTCTGAACTTGGAATATATTCTTTTCTCGGGGTCATCTGAATTTTTGCTTGACGCACACCAGATCCTAAATCTGTATCATCAGAAAACCTTGGCCCTTCAACTTCATTCACATCTGGTCTAATGGGCCTAATGTTTTGCTCATTATCAGAATCAGGCAATACGCCTGCTTCATTACCAGACAATACACCGTCTGCTGTTTTTTCTGCAGATAAGTCTCTATCGTATTCAGATTGTGGCTTATATTTTTTATCCATTGCAACCTCTAACGTATACTATAGAAGCTCATCTACTGTTTCTGTCTCAGGAGCATCTGCAGCTTCTTTATCAATAATCAATCCTAATTCTTCTAATTGTTGTTCACTAACTACGCCTGGAGCTTTTGTCATTAAATCAGCTGATGTTTGAACTTTAGGGAAAGCAATAACATCACGGATATTACTTGATCCGGAAAGCAACATTATCAAGCGGTCCCAACCTAAAGCAATACCACCATGAGGAGGCACACCATACTTGAAAGCATCCAACAAGAATGAGAATTGTTCATACGCTGATTCCTTGGTAAAACCAAGCAACTCGAACATCTTATTTTGTAGTTCATTATCGTGAATACGGATACTTCCACCACCAAGTTCATAACCATTCATGACTATATCATAGGCTTTGGAACGAACTCTACCTGGATCAGTTTCTAGATATTGAATATCCTCGTCCATCGGGCTGGTGAATGGGTGGTGAACTGCAGTGTATCTTCCTTCTTCTTCATCCCATTCAAACAATGGGAATTCTGTAATCCAAACTAGCTTATCATCTGCTGGATCATATAGTTCTAAGTCAGCTGCAACTTTGTTTCTCAAATGGCCAAGTGATTCTAATACAATCTTATTGCTCTTGTCTGCCACAATAAGCAACAAGTCACCTGTTTTTGCTGCTGTTCTTTCTAGTAATTTAGCTTCTAAATCTTCTGTAACAAATTTCAAAATAGATCCACGCCATTTTTCATCTTCTGGAGCTAACCAAGCAAGTCCACCTGCTCTATAAGTCTTAACATATTCACTTAGTGCATCTATTTCACGGCGACTCATTTTGCCACCTTCAGGAACTGTGATCAATCTTACAGAACCACCTGCATCTAGAGCATCCTTAAATACTCTGAACTCAGAGTCTGCTACCAAATCTGAAATATCGCAAATCTCTAGACCAAATCTCATGTCTGGTTTATCAGATCCGAAACGATCCATTGCTTCCTTGTAAGTTAACTTCTCAATTGCAGGAATTTCTTTGCCTTTAAACTTTTTAAGAACTTCTCTTAGGTATGGCTCCATTAAGTTTTGGATATCTTCTTCTTCAACGAAACTCATTTCAATATCTACTTGAGTAAACTCAGGTTGTCTATCCGCTCTCAAGTCTTCATCTCTGAAGCAACGTGCAATTTGGAAATATTTATCCACTCCACTTACCATGAGTAATTGTTTGTATAATTGTGGACTTTGTGGCAAAGCAAAGAATTGACCGTTATAAACACGTGAAGGAACTAGGTAGTCTCTAGCACCTTCTGGAGTACTCTTACCTAGAATAGGAGTTTCAACGTCCAGGAAACCTGCTTCATAGAAGTAATTTCTGGTGAAGTGAGCTAGGTCTGATTTTAGCTTCATAATCTTAGCCATATCAGGTCTACGTAAGTCTAAGTATCTATGTTCTAATCTCAGGCTCTCTTTAACATCACTCTCTTCTTCAATGTAGAATGGTGGAGTTTCAGATTCAGATAAAATACGCAATTCTTGCACAAGTAATTCATAATCACCTGTTGGCATATTAGGGTTTGGATCTTGACGTTTGCGCAATACACCTTTTGCAGCTAAAACAAATTCGGATCTAACCTTACTTGCTTTCTCACGTACATCTTCAGGTGAGTCTTCATCGACAACTAATTGAATCAAACCTGTTCTATCTCTTAGTGTGATAAAAACAAGTCCACCCAAGTCTCTTTGCTTCTGTGTCCAACCTGTTAGGACTAACTCTTTGCCCAAATCAGCTTCACTAATCTCAGCACAATAATTAGTACGTTTTATACCTTTTAAACTCTCAGCCATTTTTTCTCCTCAAACAATCTAATTAAATTTATACCTTATTTTACACTTTTTACATTTTTATCGAGCTAAGTTTTACACTCATCTTGCTTATTTAGCTAATTTTTCAAATAGTCTGCTAGAACTTCAACATGGTCTAGATCGAACTCATGCTCAGCTTTGTCCTTCTCAACCAAACTTCTTACAGCTGCCTTGCCCTCGCTCAATTCATCTCCACCAAGAACAATTAAATTCTTGGCCCCTTGCTTACCTGCATATTTCATTTGAGCTTTGAGTGATCTACCTGTCAATTCGTATTGAGCTCTTATACCTAAGTAGCGAAGTTCTTGGCTTAGTTTCTGTGCAGCTTCCAAAGCTTCATCATCTAAACTTGCAATAAATACATCAGCTACTGGTCTATCGTTTCTTAAAACACCCTGTGCCTCTAACTCTAGCAATAATCTCTCTTCACCTAGGGCAAATCCAATTCCTGGAGTATCTTGACCGCCCATTAGTTTAATCAAGCCATCATAGCGGCCTCCGCCACAGATAGTTCCTTGAGTACCAACATTCTCTGAAATGAACTCAAAAACAGTTTTGCTATAGTAATCTAAACCTCTAACTATCTTAGGATTTACCTTGTACTCAACTCCTAGATTATCTAGTAGCTCTTGTAACTTGTTAAAGTGTGCTTCGCTTTCTTCATCAAGATAATCAAGAATCAAAGGAGCTGACTTCGTAATCTCATGGCAGTGATCATTTTTGCAGTCCAATACACGTAGAGGGTTCTCCTCCATTCTAGCTTGGCAGTCCTCACAAAGTTCATTTTTATGAGGTCTCAAATATCCAAGCAAGGTTTCTCTATAAACTGCTCTACTCTCTAGTGTTCCTAAACTGTTAATTTCTAAATTAATTTGTTTCAAACCTAGAGCTTTGAAGAAATGTTGCAACATTGCTAACATCTCAGCATCGATAAATGGTCCCTCAGCACCAAAAGCTTCCACTCCTAGTTGGTGGAATTCTCTATAACGACCTTTTTGTACATTCTCATACCTAAAAGCTGTTATCTCATAAAATAATTTAACTGGGAAGGCTAAGGAGTTCATCCCATTTTCAATAAAGCTTCTTACTATACCAGCAGTTCCTTCTGGTCTCAAAGTAATTGATCTATTACCTTTGTCTTCGAAAGTGTACATCTCTTTTTGGACGACGTCACTAGTCTCACCAACACCACGAGCAAAGACCTCAGTATGCTCAAATGTCGGAGTTCTAATCTCTTCGTATCCGTAAAGTTGGCATATTTCCCTGAACTTATCTTCTATATGTTCCCAGGCACTACTAATCTCTGGCAATATATCCTGAGTTCCTTTTGCTGCTGTATTCTTCATAACGCCTCCATGATTGTACAATTTAAGCCCATAACTTAGGGCAAATCTATCTTTAAAATTATATAACAGTTCGGTAATTTTATCACGTAATCTACTACAAACAAAGTACAAACAAACTACAAACAAAGTCAATCGACAAAAAATCACTTTAGCCTTAAAATTAAGTACATAAGCAAAAAATATTTATTAAAGAAAGTAGGTTTTATGAGCAAAAAATTTATTTCTTGGAACGTTAATGGAATTAGGGCAGTTTTAAATAAAAACTTCAATGAATTTTTTGAGGAGATTGATGCAGATATTTTTGCCATTCAAGAGACTAAGTGTCAAAAAGATCAAGTTGAGTTGGACCTCCCTGGATATTATCAATTTTGGAACTATGCAGGCAAAAAGGGTTATTCTGGAACTGCTATTTTTACTAAAAATAAACCAATTAGTTTTAGTCACGGATTAAATATTCCTGAAGAAGAAAAATTAATTGATCTAGACGAGGTTAAAATTTTCCATATGTCACAAGATTTTATCGCTGCTGACCACGGTGAATCTGACCATGGCTTGATTGTTGAGCAAATGGAAACTGAGGGACGTGTTATTACCCTTGAATTCTCTGATTATTACTTCGTCACCGTGTATACACCTAACTCACAAAACCAACTTAAACGACTAGATAATCGTCAAGTCTGGAATGAGGCTTTTAGATTATATTTAGAGAAGTTAGATGCCATTAAACCTGTTGTTGTTTGTGGTGATCTAAACGTGGCCCACACAGAAATTGACCTGAAGAACCCTGAATCAAACCACATGAATGCTGGTTTTAGTGATGAAGAGCGTGGGGATTTTTCTAAACTTCTAGATACTGGTTTTATCGATACTTTTAGATATTTTGAACCTGACATAGAAGAACGCTATACCTGGTGGAGCTATAGAACCTATGCTCGTAACAGAAACGCTGGCTGGCGTATAGACTATTTCTTAGTTAGTGAAAGATTTGAGGATAGACTCTTGAAGGCAGATATTTTGGATCAGGTTATGGGTTCTGACCATTGTCCAGTTTTGTTGGAAATTGTTGACGAATAAGCTTTGGGCAAAGTTTTATTATAAATTTAGATGCAGACGGTTAAAAACCACATGAATTTTTCTGTGCTAAGGTCTGTAAAGCAAAAGTTTATTAAAACATAAGAATTGCGAGGTTTTGCATGGCAAAGAAATCTAATACTTATTATTGTACAGCTTGTGGCTATGAGAGTAGCGGCTGGCTTGGTAAATGCCCAAATTGTGGCGGCTGGAATACTTTTGAAGAGAAACCTCGTGACGTTAAGCCTAAAAAAGTTGAACAAGCAGGTGTAAGTACCGGTTGGCTTCAAGACTTACTTGATGAAGCCGCTGTAGAAATTGAGCTAGATAACGAAGATGAAAGTTCTGACACATCTGAAGCTAGCCCGAAATTACGCTCCAACTCTGGCACTAACTCTAGGCATCAAAAATTAATACAAATGCAAAAAGTCGACTCGAGCAAATCTGAATATTATAGCTCAGGGATTTCAGAATTTGATAGAGTACTTGGTGGTGGTTTTGTCCCAGGCTCTCTTGTCTTGGTAGGTGGAGATCCAGGAATAGGTAAATCCACCTTACTTCTACAAGCAGCAAGTAAATCTGATATAAAGAGTGAATCCATACTGTATATATGCGGTGAAGAATCTGCAGCTCAAGTTAAAAATCGTGCTGAAAGATTGGGAGTGGATAAAAGCAATATTAATTTAAGCAGTGAAATAGTATTTGAAAATATTGCTGCAATAGTTCAAGAACTTAAACCAAAACTCTGCATTGTTGACTCAATTCAAACTGTGTATTCTGAGCAATCCAGTTCTGCTCCAGGATCTGTCAGCCAAGTCAGAGACTGTAGCGCTGGCTTCTTGCGTATTGCAAAGTCTTTAGGAACAACAATAATCTTAGTAGGTCATGTTACTAAAGATGGAAATATTGCTGGACCTAGAATTCTTGAACACATGGTCGACACCGTTATCTACTTCGAGGGAGACAAATACTCAAACTTACGACTAGTTAGAGCTGTAAAAAATAGATTTGGTGCAACTAATGAGGTTGGTATTTTTGATATGACTGGCCAAGGTCTAATTCCTTTAGAGGATGCTTCTAGTAGCTTGCTTCAAGGCCGTCCTATAAACGTTGCTGGATCTGCTTTAACCTGTGTAATAGAAGGTACTCGCCCTATGATTATGGAGATTCAAGCACTGCTAAATCCAAGTTCTTACGCTTCACCTATTCGAGTCACTCAAGGTTTTGACCGTAATAGAGTCAGCATGCTAATCGCTCTTTTGGAGAAAAAATTAAATCTTGGCATCAGTAATATGGATGCATTTATCAATGTAGTTAATGGTTTCAAGGCAGACGATCCTTCTACAGACCTAGCCTTAATCGCAGGTATAGTTTCCAGTTTCAAAGAAAAGGCTATCAAAGACAAATTACTTCTTGTCGGTGAGGTTGGTTTAACTGGTGAAGTCAGACCAGTATCTCACATAGAAAATAGAGTTAAAGAAGCTAATAAATTAGGGTTTAAATACATGATCGTGCCAGGAGCTAATCAAAAACAAGTCAAAAAACTAAGTGATCTAGAGATGGAAATAATTTACGTTGACTCTATCGGCGAAGCGATGGATGTTATTTGGTGATTATTTTCTTATAATAAAAAACAAAAATCCGGACTATAGCTCCGGATTTTTTAGCATCTAACTCCATTTTTTAACACAAGCTTATCGACTATTTCACCAACTCCTGCATCTTTTCAACTAAGATTTGCAATCCATCCTCTTCTTCCCAAGAAGCTTGTCGGACTACTTCGCCATCATATAGTAGAAAAATTGTTGGCACATTTTGATAATCCAAATAGTAGAATAGTTCCTCATTAGGGTCATCTTCTGCCATTACAACATTGACTGAGCCTCTGTATTTATGGGCCATTTCCTCCATCCAAGGAATAATGACATTCATGTTTTTAAGCTTATCTCTTTTTACACAAAGCAAGACCGGCTTCTCAGATGAAAGTGCGTATTCTTCAAGATTTAAAATCTCTCTATAGTCCAAAGTCTCGCCTAATTCATCCATACCCGGCTCAATTAACACATTCTTAGCCTGGTAGTTTATCTCACCCAAGATTTCATTCTCACTAGTCTTTTTATTATTGCTATCATTACCAGAGCAGGCCGTCGCAAGTACCATTAAACTCACAAGAATAACACTTATAATTTTCTTTAATTTCATTTGCCACTCCTTTACAGAGAGTCCATTTAATCTAGTTCGTCTACTTTTTTGCTACAAGCAAAAACTGTGAATCCTTTTTTCTTCAAAGAAGTCCAGGTCATAGGGAAAATTTCATCCAAGTATCTACCGTAAGATTCTGCTCCCTGCTTCTTACCAATAACAGCTAATAAAATTCCATCATCACTCAAGTGATCTTTCGCCTGGCTAAGTAGTTCATGGACTTTTTCTTTACCAGTTCGCATCGGTGGATTGGTCAAAATAATATCAAATTTTCCATTAATTTTACTGAAGCCGTCACTCTTTATAGTGCTTGTCTTAACTGCTAAATTTCTAGCAATATTCTTCTCACTTAGAGCTAGAGCCCTTTCATTAACGTCGCTTAAGAGCATGGATCCTTTTGGGAAAAGTTTCTGAGCAGTAATACCAATTACACCATAGCCTGTTCCAAGATCTAGTTTTTTACCAGAACTTATTTTTTCAAACTTAGGATAATCCTCTCTTGCTAATTCGAGCATTTCTGTTTCAAATGCTTCTAGCAAAAGTTTAGATCCCAAATCAATGTGATTTTTGGAAAAAACTCCGTTATCTGAAATAAAGCTTAAATCTATTTCTCCCCAAGTAAAATCAATGATTCTCTCATCACTTTTTACATCTTGTTCTTCAGAAAAATAAAATGAATTCTTCTCTGTCATAATCTTACCTTTTCGCTTAAATTATAGTCCTAATAATAAGAATAGAGTAAATTATCCCAGCAAAATCAGCAAGATAATTTACTCTATTTTCTAAAATTTAACTTTTTAACTAAAATTAATTATTTATCAAATCTATGTCTAGTAAAGTAAGGTTGCAATACAATATAAAGAGGTAAAGCAATTACATACAAGACAAATGCTTCAGACAAAGCTAGAGACAAAATATTTGTAATCAGCAATGTCCAAGAGAAAGCAGCATCTGTAAATACTAGTGTTAGATATGTACCAACAATAAGAGCATTTAAGATAATTGTTGGAAGTGGTAGCAAGTACAAGGCTTTCTTTTGAGCTAATTCCTTGCTTGTGTAACCTGAGTATTGCTCACTAACTTTAGTTCTATTTGCTAAGATACGAGTTAGTACAGCTGCAATCAAGGTTGCCAAGCTTCCAAAAACTATATCCACCCAGTGTCCTGCTGGACTAACTATATTAGCTAAAATACAACCCAAGAATACTCCCGGTATTGCTGCTGGGGTCAAGGCTGGCAATAGCGTCAAGATTTCTGCTAGCCTAAATTGTATAGGTCCAAACCCTATTGGTCTTAACGGTAAAAACAACAATAGGTATAGTGCTGCGATCATTGCTGCTAGAGCAATGTAGCGTAAACGATTTCTGTTCATAAAACATCCTTTCTTTGGTGATAAACATTCACCCGAAAATTGCAGGTCCGCTTATTTGATAATGTCAAAGGCTTGTTACCTGCAATTTTATTTTATTTTGATAACTATTTAATTTTCCCCTGTACCCTATGGAGCGTTAGAAATTGGGCTAGCTGATATTATTCTCTTCCAGTCATTTACTCTGGTATGAGGTGATATCTCAACTTCTGCCAAACTACGTCCATCAAAGGCTAGGCGTTTAGATTCTAACTCTGGTAAGAATTCGTACACACCATTCAAGTAACCGTCAACTCTATCCAAAGTAGTCTTGAGTCTTGCAATTAAAACACCCATTCTAGAGTCAATTACTTCGCTTCCTTGAGGTTTGTTGTGTAGATACCAGATTGACATTGTGAAAGCTTGTAAGTCTGTAACTGCACCAATCAATTCTGGCAAGTCAAACTCTACCAACTGTCTTAATGTTGATTTATCGCCAGCTAAATATGATGCTCTCAAAGTAGAGGTTAAAACAACCTTGCGTTGTAAAACATCTGCTAATTGTGCTGACTGCAAGTAGAACAATCTATGTTGATCTGTTGTTTCTGCTGCCTTCAAGTCAAAGTAGTCTGCGAGATTGCCATAATGCTCACTTAACTCTTCTGCATATGGATTAATGTGAACATCAAATAGACCAGTCAATACATCACTGTATAAAATGTATTTACTTGGGTTATAACAAACAAGATTATCTTTAGGAACGCCTGGGACTTCGTCGAACAAGCGCATGTTGTAGTATGCTTTTCCGTCACCACCAACAGTTAAGTTAAATCTTCTGATTGTCTCACTTCTAGTAGGTAATTGCTCTTGCCAGGTTGCTTCACCAAAATATTGTGCTCCGAGTAATGCTTCAAATACACTGGTTTCGGAACCATTGTCTCCCCAAGCAGTAGTTAAGATATGCTTAATACCAGCTTTTCTACATGCTTCTAAGGCAGGTTGACTTGTAGCAAACATCTTACCGTGATTGACTTTAATACCGTTCCAGTTCCAGATACCACCTGCAAACCAGGTCTTATTACCACCTAGTAACTTATGTCTTTCTAGCATCTTCTCATAGATTTCTTCGTTGGTATTGTAGTAATCCCAATAAACTAGTGAAACCTCATTTGGAACAACTTTCTTGATATCCTCAGTTATTTCTGTGTTTAGATCATAATAATTATTTGTGCTTGAAATGAAGCGGAAGTACATATCTGACCAGACCATTGGGTCATAATCAAACTCTTTAGCAATCTCCAAGACTCTTTCGATGTGTTTACCAAAAATCTCATGTGGAGCTTCAGCACCATTTCTTGTTTGGTAATTACCACGTCCCAAACCAAAAGTCTCATCCATACCAATATGAATTCTACGGCTTCTAACTGAATTACTTAATGTCCTTAACAAGGATCTTATAAAGTCATAAGTTTTTTCTTCACCAACTAAAAGGACATCATCAGTATCTTTGATCTCATTTGCATATGGCCAAATGAAAGCATTTCTCAAGTGACCTAAAGTTTGCATACATGGAATAACTTCAATACCTAAACTATATGCATAATCGTCAATCTCTTTGAGCTCTTGGCTTGAATATGCTCCTCTTTGATAACCGAAATATGGGTAGTCATCGATTTCATAAGTATCTTCTATATATAAGAAAAGTGTGTTATAACCCATAACAGCAAGGTAATTAGTTAGGAGTTTCAAACTATCGACGGTTAAAACTGCATTTCTTGAGAGGTCAACCATGAATCCGAGATCTTCAAATTGTACTTTCTCGTGAACAGCCTTGCCAGTTTCACGGACTTCTCTTAAATGCGAGAGTGCTCTAGCAAAACTTCTCAAGTCAAAATATTTAATGCGCATAATATTATCAATTGCATCAAATTCAACTGTAATGCTATCGTCTGTTGATTTCTCTGTAAAAAGAGCTATACCATTATTTTTGTTAATGTCTATGTCCAAAACAGGTGCGACTCTCTTCAATACGTCCAACTCGTTTAAATTCAATTTATCTACATTCAAGCAAAATTCATTACGTGCGTTGAATCCAGAATATAAGTTGTTCATTATCAATATCCTTTCTAGTTAATGTTTATTATCCAAATCTTCGCTAGAATTAAATATATCCTAAATTTAGATTCCCTACGCTTATATGATAACTTTATTTTTTACATTTGTCGTTAGTATTATCTACTTTTATATGCGAATACAGTAATAACTAATTATTTTCATCTGTATCTTCATCTATTACTACAGGGTCAGAAATTTCATCAGCATCCTTAAGGCCTTTGAATTCCTCACTGCTTTCACTACTATCACTACTTCCACTAGCATTATCAGACTCATTAATAGCTTTTCGCTCTTGATATTTTTTTAATCGTCTCTTTGTTAGATAGTAAAGCTGAACAAAAGTAGAGTTAACTAAAATACCTAATGCCATAGATAAAGCAATACCTATGGTTTCTAAACCAATTGATATAGCTGCACTAATATCCTCTGCTATTATTTTCTCAACCGTTCTATATACCAAAGAACCTGGAACTAGTGGCAAAATTCCTATAACAATAATGATAATTGCTGGAGCTTTTACTTTTCTGGCGCAAATTTCTCCTATCATTGCAATACTAAATGCTGCCACAAAAGCAGCTGCAAAAGAACTACCATAATATTCAATCATCAATGAGTTTATTACCCAACCTGCAATAGCTGCCAACATTGAAACAGGCAACAACCTTTTCGGCAAAACATACATCTTCGAATAACCATAAGTAGATAGGGCAACTGCTAAAATTACAACTAAACCTGAAATTAATGCTTCCATATTTCACCTACCTTAATAATACAATAGCAAGTGCAGCACCAACTGCCAGGCTTATCGCTATAAATAAACACTCAACTAGTTTATTTAAACCTGAAGTATAATCTTTCGAGAAAACTTCTCTAATAGAAGTTGTCAGAAGCATACCTGGGACCAATCCCATGATAATCGAGATACTCGCTGTTCCTGTGTTATTAATTAAGCCAATCATGGCAAACAACTCAACGAAGACGTTACCAAAGAAACTAGAAGCTAGGTTATTAAAGGTAGAGTTGACCTGGGCATTGGTCAAGAAATTGTTAATAAGCGCCATTAAAAATGCCGCTAACATTGCTCCTATTGCGTTTCTAAGATCTCCACCAAAGATAAAATTAAATCCAAAGGCAACTAAGAGAGTACCAATCAGGTTGTTCATATTAAAGTTGTATTCAATCTCTTCGATTCGATCCAACTCAGATTCAAAGATACTTAGAGTTTTCAGCTCTCCATCGCATAAACACCTGGATAAACTATTGAGTTCGTCTAGTTTAGTGAAGTTGCTACTCTGTGAGCGCATTCTTCTACTACTTGTATAAATATTACCATCTTCATCTTTGAAACTAATAATAACAATAGTAGGTATACAGAAGGCTGAAGGCGAATCAATACCATAAGCAGCAAGAATCCTCTCAATACTATCCTCAGTCCTGGCACTCTCTGAACCAACACTATTCATCAAGCTACCAAATCTCAAGCAGAGATCCAATAATTTAGACATAGAACCAGAATCAGAATCATGCATAACATGATTAATCTCATTTACTGGATTAATATCAAAATTTATTTTTGCCAATTCTATCCCTCCGCCTAAATTAATCTATACCAGTAAATCTATACCAGTTAATTTAACTTATTTTCGTAGCTTCTTTTTACCATATTTCTGCTACTTCATCACAAAAACTTTATCCCCTTATAACCTCATTACCCTATAAATCTTGATTTGTCACCAATTGCGTACAATTTCAAATTATGTAATGGTCTTGTGCACGCTACATATAGCTTAGTCCTATCAAGTTCTGAATTATACTGTTCATCCGAAGCATTTAACAATATTACTGCATCAAATTCAATACCTTTTGAGCCTGCAATATCACATAGAGTTGCTGCGAACTCCTCCTCTTCTCTAAGGAATGAATTTAATAATATATCCTTGTTAGCAGTATCAGCAGCCATTATAGACTTCAGGCTCTGTTTGAATCTATTGAGCTCGTTCTTGTCTTTCGCTATAACTGCAACTGTATTGTATTCTTCCTCTCTCAATTTGAGCAAGTCCTTATAAATAAGCTCGTCTCGTTTTTGTTCAGACTGCTCTTTTGTTTCTTCTTTAACCTCTACTATTTCAACTTCCTCGCCATCTCTATTGAGAGCTAAGATTGTATCAGATTCAATAATATTTTTAGCAAAATTTGTAATCTGCGCTGTAGATCTGTATGACCTATTTAAGGTAAAACTCTCCACTCTTAATTTATCTCGAGTATAAAGCTCTTCCAACTGCTCTAAATAGTTCTTATCAAGTTCATATCTGACAGCTTGGTTCTCGTCACCTAATATAGTTCTAGGACAGGTAAATAGTAGGCGTATCACTTCATGGTCTGTTGGCAATAAATCTTGCATTTCATCAACAATTACATGCTTAACCCAGTCAGAATCAGAAGCACCATAGAGAAGAATTTTTAATAAAGCTAAGATACTTAAGTCGATTTCGTCCATATTACTAGGATCAAAATAAGCACTTGAAATTTGTTTTTCACTCTCTAGCCATTTGGCAAAAACTGAATAGATATTGCTTAAATTATCTAAGACGTACATTGAGTTAATTTGATTTTGAATCTCATCTTTCTTCTCGTCAATTAAGTTCTTATTGCCAATAATATCCTCAACGTGCTGTAGAATACTCTTGTTCCTTGCAAACACTGGCAAGAATTTATAATTCTGTCTAAATAAATTATCTATAGAGTTTTTCTTGACATAAACTTCATTATCCAGCTCAATAGCTTTGGCAGTAAAAATAGCACTTTCTATGAAATCAGCAAAATCGTAAATATAATCAACCACTCCAAATTTGGAGAAGATCTCCATTTTTTCTCTCGTGCTTGGGACAAAGTTATAATCTGAGAATCTTGAATTAACATCAGAAATCTCTAATTGTTCAATTGACTCTAGAGTCGCATATGAAATATTTCTCTCACCCAAACTAGGCAATACACTAGCTATATAATTCGCAAATGAGATACTTGGTGAAATCAACAACATATCGGCTGCTTCAATGTCTGGCATGAGGTAGATCAAGTATGCTGCTCTATGCAGTGCGATTGAAGTTTTACCTGACCCTGCAACACCTTGTACAATCAAGGTTCTATTAGGTTCTGCTCTTATGATCTTGTTTTGCTCAGCCTGAATAGTCTCTACAATATTTTTCATAGTAGCAGATCCCATTTTGCTGAGAGCAATTTGCAGGACTTCATCATTAATTTGCTCTGATGTATCCAAGACATTTATTAGCTTTGCCTTTTCAATAAGCAATTGATACTTGGCTAGAATTTCACCTTTTATTTCTTGGTCTTTGGACATGAAGCTAACAGGCCCTAGCTCTTTGTAGTTATAGTAAAGGTCTGCAATTGGAGCTCGCCAGTCTACCGCATATTGTCGGAAATTATCTAGATCAATAATATCCTTAAGACCAATATATACAGCTTCAGCCTCATCTTCCTCCCCAAATTTGAAATCTATATGTGCAAAATAAGGTCTTTTATAGAGATTTTGTAATACTACACTCTCTGCTTTTTGAGCTGAAATAACTTCTGCTTGTTGCCTTAATTCATTTTGGACCATGGATGAGTCGAAATGACCATTTCCATCCTCTTCTTTGAGCTCCAAACCTTCAGAATAAGCTTCACGCATTATCTCTCGTGATTCATTTTCTCTTCTCTCATTATTACTTAGCAAATATTCTAAACGTTGCTCAATATATGCCAAAGTCTCATTTAAATAATTTAACTCATCTTGGAAAAGTTTATCCATAGTCACCTCATTTACTCTTAACTTAGCTTACTCAGCTTACTCAGCGAATAATTCTTTAATATCATCCATATTCATCTTATTGATATAAGTCGCACCTGCAGAAACTATATCGTCTAATAATTTTTGCTTTGCCTCTTGCATCTCTTGGATCTTTTCTTCAATTGAGCCAATTGTTACCAATCTAAACACTTGGACATGTTTCTCTTGACCTATACGGTGAGCTCGGTCTGTCGCCTGATCCTCAACTGCTGGGTTCCACCATGGATCGTAATGTATTACCACATCCGCTCCAGTCAAGTTCAGTCCAGTACCACCAGCCTTAAGTGAAATTAGGAATACTTCACCTTCACCTGCATTAAATTCATCTACTAGTTCTACACGCTTGTTCGAAGGGACTTGACCATCAATGTAGAAAATCTTCCTACCTAAAGCTTCCTGTCTCTCTTTAATAATTTCTAGCATGCTAGTAAATTGTGAAAAGAGTAGGATCCTATGACCACCAGAGATCAAGTTATCAAGTAAGTCTTCTAATACTTCTAACTTCCCACTTCCGCCCTCATAATTTGGCATAAATAACTTAGGATCGCAACATATCTGTCTAAGTCTTGTCAGCTCGCCCAATATATTCATACGCTCACGGTTTTGGGCACTACCTTCACTCTGTTCATAGGTAAATATCTGTGCTCTCGCTCTCGCAAGGTGATCACGATACACTCTTTGTTGCTCTGGAGTCATAGGGCAAGGAATATTTGTTGTAATCTTCTCAGGGAGCTCTTTGAGAACATCAGTTTTTAGCCTACGCAGTATAAATGGTGACACTAATTGTCTCAAACTCTCTCTAGTCTTCTGCTCTACCAATTGATTTGCATCAATAATAAAATTCTCATTATCATTCGAGGCCGCATCTGCCTTTCGCTTCATCTCCTCTAACTCTGCTTGACTATAGCTTGTACTAGACACTTTAAATAGTACTCCAAATCTATCTTGGAAGTCGGAATAGGAGAACAAGAATCCTGGCATAATAAAGTCAAATATAGACCATAATTCGCCAATGTGATTTTCTAAAGGCGTACCTGTCATGGCAAATCTACGCTCACCATGCAAAGCTTTAACAGCTCTTGCTGTTTTGGTCATTGGATTCTTAATATATTGAGCTTCATCCAATACTATAGTATTAAAGTTAAATTTAGATAACGATCTTCTATCTTGTCTTACCAATCCGTATGAGACTATCATTAGACCGTCATTCTTTTCAAACTCGGCATATACATCTTCTCTATCACTCTTATTACCAAAAGCAACATATGTAGGTAAGCTTGGAACGAATCGTTCAGACTCTCTTTGCCAGTTGTAAAGCAAAGATGTAGGCGCAACTATAAGTGTCCTACCACCTTCTTCTTTATACCTTGACCAGATAAAAGTTAGCATCTGTAAAGTTTTACCAAGACCCATTTCATCGGCTAGAATACCACCTAGTCCATAGCGATCTAAGAACGACAACCAGTGATAACCTTCTACTTGATATGGTCGCAATTGCGCATTAACTTCTGTTGGTACTTCTGGTCCTCTCAGGCTAGGATCATCCAAGTCTCTCTTAAGATTTTCCCAGTGTTCATTAATTTCTTTGAGATCGGAATTTATTTCAATACCTTTTGTGCTCAACGCACTTATTAATGATAGGCTTCTTATTCTCGGGACGTAGAAAACATTCTCTTCCCAAGAAACTTCCCAAGAATTCAAAGTCTTAACAATGTTTTGTAAATCTTGTAAATCTTTAGCCCAGTCTTTTCTATCTGATGACAAATTAATATATGTTTTGTGATCTGATTTTACATAAGGTTTATCTGCCAAAAAGGCTTCAATAATCTTACCTGCTACCTCTTTTGAGTAACCCTCTACATTTACTTCAACCTTAATTTCATTTTTGTCATCACTTAATCCGAGGTTCACACTAGCTTTACCTGGCTCTAGAACTTTTATCTCTTTAAAGTTTGGAGTTAAGTAGAGACGTGCATTTTCTGCCAATCTTTGGATATTTGTATTAATAAAATTAAATATATCTTTGCTATGTTTAAGATAATATTGGTGAATCATTTGGCTTCCTTTTTTGCCCTTTACTACCATAGGCAGTTCGGACTTATCCAAAGAAACCTCATCAAAATTCATCTCATTTAAAAGTCTAATCAGAGCCTTCTCAGAAGGTAAATACCTGATAATTAAAGCTTCATCATCCTTGTGTTTACTTAGCAATCCATATTGGGCATAGCCTGGTCTGAAATTATAATCACCATAGTTAAAGAAGACTGACATGTTAATTTTTTTACCGTCAAAGTCTATAAAAATTCTTGTATCTAATTTTTCTTTAATTATTTTAGATTGTAGCTTCTTACCAAGATTTAAGAATCCACCTTTTTCCCAAACACTAGCCTTCATTCCCAGCACATAAGAGGCTTGTTCCGCTGTTACATCAATGGCGTTAGATTTTGCATCGGCCAAAAGTGACATAATCGAGTAAAACAATCTACTCTCTGGAGTTTTGCAACGGTAGAAAACTTTGTCCAACAACACTACATCGAGCATTGGCAATATTATAAGCGAGTTAGAAATATCCTTACGACTTATCTCATCTTTTAGATTATGAACTTCAATGTTTTGTTTTTTGAAGCTAATTCCAAGTCGGGCAATCTCTGGTTTATCTGTTTCTGATTTCTCAACCGCTTTTTGAGCTTCTTTTTCTTCAAACAAAGCAGTTTCGCCATTCTCTTTCAACTCAGAAATTAAGTCTAAATTCAAGTTAAGATCTTCTGGATAAGTATCTCTCCAAACAAGTGGGAAGTCTTGCCCACCTGCATTAACTTTAACTATAAATTCTTCACTCTCTTCCAAGTCAAGTTCAAAGAATGATCTTAATTGCTCCATAGTTAATGACAGGAATTTACCGTCAATAACATACTCGCCACTAAGCAGTTCATTCGAATCTAAATATGCACGTAAACGCTTCTTAGTTTCTATATAGTTATTTTCTAACCATTCCAAAAACTTAGCTTGGTCTGATGTTAAAGATTGCTTCTTGTGCCAAGTAAAGCGCACACCAAATTCAATGAAGTCACGACTATTTATTTGGTCGATGAATTCACCTAATTTGTTAATTACGTAAAGTTGCTCGTTATTACCTACACGCAAAGAGATCTCAACATCCTGTCCACTTCCTGGATTTAAATTTAATGTAATTTCAAAAATAACCAATCTATCTAATTGCAGGATTCTATCTAAGGTGTTCGCTCTATTTTCTTCTTTTGTATTCCAAACTTTGACCTGCTTTACTAGATCTTCACCATCTGGCTCATAAATTCTTCTTTTAATAATTTGTGTTCCATCAGCTTGAGTCTCTAAGACAAGGTTTTCCATATTAGAAAAATTACCTGGGTTTAACTTGACATAGCTTGATTCCGAATCAGCATCATCCTCAGAATTTGTCACAGTCTTATCCCTTAGAAGTCCTTGGACATCACTTGCTGGTGTATTACCTGTACTCATGGAATTATCACCAGCCTTGTTCTTTATGTTTCTAATTTTTCTACGCAAACTCTTGTTTTTCTCATCAGGATTAGTAATACTCTCAAGCACATCAAATGAAAGGATGGCCTGTTTCAATACAGGGACACCCTTTAGAGGGTTGGTATCTGGTAACTCTTGAGGTATCACATCCTCGTCTGGAAATTCTTTCCCTTGTAGAGAAAATAGCAACGCTACAACATGCTTACAAGGGCCTTTGAACACACCAAAAGATCCACAGCTACAACCTGCGCCGGCCACAGTGCCATTGTTATTAAGTTGAATAAAAGTATCATAAACATTACCAGAAAAACTACTTACTTTCGCAGATATAAGTTGTTTTCTAGAATCGTAATAAAATGGTCCTACTCGCTCTTTAGCGTTGTACAAATTTCGACCACGCATATATATTTTGTTACTAGGCGTTAATGATTTAATTTTTTCTTCATCAATTAAAATTTTCAAACTAAATATCCTCTTTATTTATCAAAACTAATATTAATATCTTGCTCTAAAAGTTTTCCGCCAAGATCACTTGAAAACAAATGACTTGGCAGATAAAAACATTTTCACTTTTTAACAGTTTTTAGATTCAACTGATTTTACTAATATAAAATTTTGTGCACCAAATTTGTGCATAAACCTTTTGTCAAAACTGATTTTTGAGTAGTTATCTCAAAACTAAAAATTATAAATTTCTAATTGTAATTCTTTGGGCAACTTCTTCATAACCTGCTGACTCAGCTGTTTTTTGTGCTAATTCAGTTTCTGCCACTGGCCAGTAAACGTCCATTGATTCTGCATTCGCAACAGCTAGTAAAGCGTTAGCCAAGCTGCTTCCAACTCCTTGTTTACGTCTAGAAGATAGGACATATAGATCATCAACCACAAGAACGTCATAGGCACCATACATACTTGTAATATAGCCAATTAACTTACCGTCTTCATCAAAATAGCCTAAAATTTTTCCTAATTCATCTTTTACTATAAAGGAGAATACTTGACCTAAATCCATTATTCCTCTTGTCTCTGTTTGGAAGAAGTTTCTAGCAGTTTTCTCATCATTTACATTTAACAAGCGAATTGTTCCAGGTATTTCAGCACCAAATTCACTAGGATCGAAACTATCTTTAAGCTCACCTTCACCTTTATGGTAGTAGCTCTTGATTGGTTCGGAAACATCATAGTATTCTTGATATCTAAAAGATCCTGGATTCATACCAGTGACATTCATGATTACGCTAAATTCAGACCCTTGTCTTGCTAGCCAATCTTCGAATGCTTTTAGGTCGAAATCATCGGATAAAGGCATTGACCAAATTTCTCTAGTCTCACCAGGATTTACCATAATAGCATTATCATCTGACAGATAATACTCAGCTTCATCATCAAACAATAGATCTTCTAATTCTTCTCTTTCATCATAGAAACGTAAAGGTTTCTCTTCCAATAATTGCTCAATATCAGCACCTTTAACCTTTGAAAACATAATCCACTCCTTATATAATTAATTTCTTTCTATCTAATAATTCCTAACAAAAAATATTTTTAACAGTCTAAATATTTTAACACAGATACGCTCAATATGATTAAACAATTAAATACTATTTGTCACAAATATCATCCAAGGATAGCATCCAAGTCATCCTGTTAACTCAAGTCGTACAATTCATTCAAGTCATTCAAATCATCCAGGCTATTCAAATCATGGCTTTCATTAAGATCATTTGCCAAAAATACACTTGCTTCACCAAACTTAAATTGCAATTCATTTAGTAATACCTCAATTTCCTTAGAGGTTACTTTTTTATTCTCTTCTATATCATTCGCAAGCTGCATTAAATCTTCTAAATTCATCTGCTGAGGTTGGCTCTTATCCTCAAGTTTATCTGCTGTAATCCCCAATAAGCGTATGGCTCCAAGATCTTGGAAATGCTCTTGAAACAGATCGAGAGCAGCTTTTGTTAATTCAGTTTTCGTCGAGATTGCCCTCTCCAAGGCCTTTTGGCGAGTGTAGTTATTAAATTTATTGTCTCTAACATATATTCTAAGAGTCCTGGTACGCATATTCTCAGCGGCTAATCTTGCTTCAACTTCCTCCGCTAATATAGAAAACAATTTGGAGATCTCTTCCAGACTGGATAAATCTTTACTAGTCGTCCGCATCGCTCCAATTGATTTGGCAGGTCCTTGTTCATCCTGACTTAGAACCGGATCTTCATCTTCTCCTCTAGCATTTTTCACTAGACTCATTCCATTTTTCCCAAGATACTTACTAATATAAACTGGGTCAACTTTTGCTAATTCACCAATTGTATCGATTCCAATTGTCTTAAGTCTTTCTGCCGTTTTGCTCCCTACAAATAAAAACGTTTCAACCGGCAAAGGCCACAAAATCTCCTGATAATTATTTTCATCAATTACAGTTATAGCAAATGGCTTCTTATAGTCACTGCCCATTTTCGCAAAAGTCTTATTCCAGGAAACACCTACTGAAACTGTTAACCCCAGCTCTTTAAGAATTCTGTTCTGTATCGTTTTGGCTATCTCCAAACCACTCTCTGGTCTATGACTGACGTCTATCCAAGCCTCATCAGGACCGAAACTTTGAACTCTGTCACTATATTCCAAATATATTGCTTTTGCCTTACGAGAATACTCCCTATAAAGATCATGATGTGAAGGTAAAACTACTAGATTAGGACATTTCTTACGTGCCTGATAAAGTGTCTCTGCCGTCTTAATACCATACCTTTTGGCTATTTCATTTTTGGCCAAAACTATACCATGTCGACTAGACTCATCACCACCAACAATGACAGGTTTATCTCGCAGTTCAGGCTTGTCTAGAAGCTCAACTGAAGCATAAAAATTATTCATATCTACATGTAAAATTTTTCTCTTCATATTAACTAGAATAGCTGAAATTTAAGTATTTTTAAATATTTTAATCACTTTCATCTATAATTGATTTAAATACTTTTATTTAGGAGTGAAATATGGACTTTTCTGGATATGATAATCATCAATTAAACAAAGCATTTCATTTGCAAGTAGACGACATTCACAAAATTTATATTGAAGATGTCGGTAACCCTGAAGGTATACCAGTGATTTTCTTACATGGTGGTCCTGGAGGCGGTATTAACGAGAAATCTCGATCATTTTTCCACCCTAATTCATTTCACACTATTCTCTTTGATCAGCGAGGAGTTGGCAAAAGTGAACCATTCCTTTGTTTAGAAAATAACACTGTACTAGATAGTGTTGCTGATATTGAAAAAATTAGAGAATACTATGGTTTTGAGTCTTGGATAGTATTTGGCGGAAGTTATGGCTCTACTTTGGCACTTGCTTACGCAATTCATCATCCAGAGAGAGTTCGCTCTTTAATATTACGAGGAATATTCTTAGGTAGAAAAGCTGATATAGATTGGCTTTATAATGGTGGGGCTGCTCAATTTTTCCCAGAAGAATTCGCACGCTTCAAGAATTATATCCCAGAAGCTGAACAAAACGATCTTGTCGACGCTTACTATAAATTAATGTTGAAATCTGATATCTCTCGTGCTGAAGCATGTAAGCGTTGGAGCGATTGGGAAACTGCAGTTAGTACATTGTTGCCTAAAGAGATTGACTACGCCGCTGAAGTAACAGACGGTGAGTTATCTCTAGGTTTAATGGAAGCTCATTATTTTGCCAACCGCATGTTCTGGTATGAGGATAACTACCTCCTGAACCGAGCAGATAGATTGGCCAAAATTCCTATGCATATCTTCCATGGCCGCTATGACATTAACTGTAGACCTGTAGGCGCTTACGAGTTACAGCAAGCTTGTCCACATGCAAAATTGCACTTTGTTGAAGCTAGTGGCCACAGCTCATTTGAAACTGCTATGCACGAAGCCTTGGTAAATCAAATGGATGAGTTGTGGTAGGTTTTCCTATCTAGAAAATTAACTTCAATAAATACAAAAAGAATCCGGAGAAAAAATGTTAAATAACGCAAAGATATTCCTATATAACAAACGTACTTGGGTTTACTTCTTACAGTATGTTTTATTATCGTTGGTGCTTTTGACTGCAGTCTTATTAGTGGATACGAGTGATACTATCGACCATAGATATTTGCCAGAAGTATTTTTCACTTCTGCTGAGAGCGCTCAATCTGTTTTATCATCACTTTCCTCAGCATTATTATCAATCGCTACCTTCACTTTTACGACGATAATCTCTGTTCTGACTTTTTATAGTAGTAGCTTTACCCCACGTGTGGTTGAAAATTTTGCCAGTAAAAAGATTACTATGAAAGTCCTAGGAGCATTTATTGGAGGATTTATCTATAGTATTATTGCTCTTAATTTCACCAAAACTTATAACTCTGAAACTCCTGTAATTGCAGGTAATATTGGTGTCTTATACGGTTTGCTTTGTGTTTTATATTTAACAATTTTCTTCCAAGAAACTATTAAGAGCTTACAAGTTACTAATTTAATTACTGAGATTTCTGATATTACCTCAAAAGTTATCGATGAAGATTTAAAAGACAGAGACCGTGAGTATAATGTCAAAGATCTTGAAAACAGCCAGTATATATCAGTACTCAGTAATAAATCCGGATATTTAGAAGCTATTAATTATACAGAAGCTGGAGACATTTTTAAGAATTTTAGTGGTCTAGTTTATCTATCTCATAAGAGAGGTGAATTTATCGTAGAGTCAGAAGAATTAGCCAGAATTTATACCAAGAAAGATTCAGAACTAATAAACGATAAAGTTATAAAAGAAATTTATGATATTTTTCATATTCAAGAGAATAAAATCAGCATAACCGATTATAGATATGGACTTGATAAACTGACCGAAATTACCATAACTGCTCTTTCCTCAGATGTCAGAGATCCATCAACTGCAACTCATTGTATTAGGAAGCTAAGTTTGTTGATGAGTAAACTCTCTAAAGTTGATAGCAATCACTACGTCAAAAATATTGGAGATAAAGGGTTAATCTATTATTTTACACAGTCATTTGAGCAAGATTTCTATGATACTTTCGTCCATATTTACAATCATGCAGGTGAAACTTCTGAGATTATGAATACACTTTATGATGCATTTATTATTTTAGTAACTTCTGCTAGTGATAAAAATAAAGCTTTCTTAGCGGAGGTTGTTCAGGATATGCATGAAAATATTATTGATAAGTTTAATTTAACCTGTGATAGAGAAAACTTCGAGAAAAAGTATCAACGCTTCTCTGCTATAGCAAGCCGATAAGATTACCTGGACAATTATTCAGATAAAAGTAACGAGTTTTTTATCTTTAAGGTAGTATAATATATACAACAGTATATTTATGGAGGTCAAGATTATGACAAAGAAAAAGACTTTATTCACATACAATTTGAACGCAAGTAATGATGGAACTCACAAAATCCATGAATATATTTGCCCACATACACCAGAAAATGCAAACTGTGTAACCTTAGATTTTTTCAAGGATGTTGATGAAGCAATGAAGTTTGCCAAAGCCAAATACAAAGACATGAAATTTGATATTTGTGACCACTGTTGCAAAAAAGAAGATAAATAATTAAATAAGATAAAATTAGCACTTTTTACAGGTGCTAATTTTTTATGCAAAAATTTGCAGAAAGGGAACTTGCAATGAATAGTTTTCGCCAAAAACTCATTAATAAAATTAACGAAAAACAAGATGAAATGATTGAGATTAGACATCACCTTCATCAACACCCAGAAATCTCTTGGAAAGAGCATGAAACAGAAGCGTATATTTATAATTACTACAAAGATCTTGATTGTGAAGTCACCAGAAATGTTGGTGATGGCCTAGGTTTAACTGTCTTAATTGACTCTGGAAATCCTGGCAAAACTGTAGCCTTGAGGGCAGACTTCGATGCTTTAGAAATTCAAGAAAAACTAACGTCCCTTATATATCCCAAATCTCTGGTGTTATGCACGCTTGTGGACATGATGCTCATACTGCTTATTTAATGGTTTTAGCCAAATCCCTTATTGAATTAAAATCTGAATTCAACGGTAAAGTTCTTATCATCCACCAAAACGCTGAAGAGGTCACTCCTGGTGGTGCCATTGGAATGGTCAACGATAATGTTATGAACGGAGTTGATGCTGTTTTTGGAGCACACGTAATGACCAACGGGAAGTTAGGAGAAGTTAAACTTTGTCCTGGAAATGCTCAAACTGGACGTGGAAATTTCAAGTTGACAATTTCAGGTACTGCTGGACATGCTTCTACTCCTCAGTTAGCTAACGATGCGATTCTAGCCTCTGCCTACTTCATTACAGAAGTTCAATCAGTAATCTCAAGAAGAATAGATCCTTTCGAAATGGCAACTATTTCAATAAATTCCATAGACGGTCGTGGTCCAGTTAATGCGGTAAACGATCACGTTGAAATCACTGCAGATTTACGAGCTATGAGCCCTGAAACTCAAGAAAAAGTAGAGGTAGAAATCAAGAGAATACTTGAGGGTATTAAAGCAGGTTTCGCCATTGACTATGAGATAACTTTCACCTATGACTATCCTGTCCTACATAACAATGAAGAACTCTGTCAAATGATGGATAAAGTCATGCAAGAAACTGAAATCCCGGAGTTAAAAGATTACAGTCACTGCGGCCCTCAAGCTCCTTCGGAAGATTTTGCAGAATTTGCACTTAAAGTTCCCGGACTTTTCTTTTACGTTGGTTGCACTCCAGAAGGTAAAGAAGAGACTCCACATCACAATCCATACTTCTATTGTGACGACGGCGCTTTGATTATTGCAGCAAAGACTATGGCTAGTTTGGTAGATGAATATCTAAATAAAGATAAGTAATTCCTCTTCAAGATATCTCTTAACTATACAGATTAAGCTTATATAAACAATTAAGCGAATAACAAAAGCAGGATATTTAATAAGTATGATGTGACCCCCAAAAGTTAGACTTTTTTAGCGTAGCAGCCATATAACTGTCTCTTATACACATCTCCGAGCCCACGAGACCTCTC
>OJLY01000370.1_pt1 | contig 29206 bp, 18 predicted proteins | sample 1597031 | NCBI WGS metagenome assembly OJLY01 (sample SAMEA3904673, study PRJEB24821) | metagenome | biome: Builtin; feature: hospital; material: surface | place: USA | collected 2013-06-03
ATCAAGGTCCCTCTGCCTCCTCTGGAGGAGCAGCAGCGCATCGCGACAATTCTGGAAACGGTAGAGGAGGCGATCCGCGCTGAAGAGCAGTCCATTTCAAAGCTAGAAACACTGATCAAAAATCTGGCACCAGAAACGAACCGAACTGTCCCGATTGGAGAATACGTAGAGAGAATTGTCTCCGGGAAAAGCCTCAAAGAGCATTCAACGCCTGGAGGGCCACGTGTCCTCAAAATTAGCTCGACCACTAGCGGGTACTTCAAACCAGAAGAGTCGAAACCCTTGGACCCGAGCTACGAACCCCCTGAGCATCACCGAGTACAAGAAGGGGACCTACTCGTTTCTCGAGCCAACACCACCGAACTGGTGGGGGCGTCTGCAATCGTGGATCAACCCTATGAGAATTTGCTGTTGCCGGATAAGTTGTGGCGTTTGGTCACGAAGGACTCGGTCGACCCTTTCTTCCTATGGGCATGTCTGCAGCACCCACTTACACGGAATGCGATTAGTAAGGCATCTTCCGGTAGCGGCGGAAGCATGAAGAACATTTCGCAAACTAATTTTTTGTCCGTTGAAATTCCAGATGTCGACGCAGCTCTGCAAACAACAGTTGGAAATCAAGTCCGGACGGCTTTTCACCAGCGAGCACTTCGCAGCAGTAAATTGACACTGCTCCGAGAGCTCTACACCTCCCTTTCCTCTCGGGCTTTCTCGAGAGAGCTTTAGAGCTGACAGATAAAAGGACTCGTTAAAGACCACTTGGCAATCTACTCGAAACGGTTTCGAGTAGATTGTTTTGCGCTTTTCACGACTTGAAAGTTCGTTTCGAGTACGTTTCGAGCCATACGCAGAATTACATTTGGACTATCTTCCACCCGGTCGCATCTCGGACAATGTTGTAGGTCTCTTTTACAAACGCCTCGGGTCTATTCCGCGGGCGGACAATCCTCAAGGTTCCACTGTCCGCGGCACAGCCACTACCTGCGACTTTCCTGGCGTAAACCCGTCGAGGTGTCCGCCGCGCGGACAGGCAACCACACCGGCTTTCCGCGGGGCGGACAGCAATTGCTAACGGTGTACGCAACTTCGGGTGTCGCAAAGGTCCGCGGGGCGGACAGTTCACTCGTTTCGAATGTCCGCGGGGCGGACAAGTTATCACTGGATTCCGCCGCGCGGACAGATCTTCATCGCTCACCCGGAAGCCGGGTCATGTTGTTGGTAGCTAGCGTGGTGGGACGGAGAGGACGTCAATAAGGGAGAATTCGCTGCTTCCACTGTCCGCGGCACCATCGTGACCAGCGAGCTTCTTGACGGCAACCAGTTGAGGTGTCCGCCGCGCGGACAGTCGGCAGCAGTGAACATGATGTGGATGACGGATGAAGGTATCCGTGGTGGGAGGGCCACCTATAAAAAGCTGCGGCAGATTCCGCGGGGCGGACTCACATCCACCACTCACCCGGAAACCGAGGCACGTTGTTAAAGGTAAACGTGATGGGACGGAGCCGGCGTTGATTAGAAAACCCGCCGCTGCTTCCACTGTCCGCGGCACGCCATCTACCAGCAACTTTCCCGGCGTGAACCCGTCAAGGTGTCCGCCGCACGGACAGGCAACCACACCGGCTTTCCGCGGGGCGGACAGGTTGCCATCGGCGCATGCGGCTTCGGGTTGTCGCAAAGTTCCGCGCCGCGGACACTCTGGAAAACCTCGGTTTCCAAGTCGAACTGTCCGCGGGGCGGACAGTGGGATCGGTATTCGGGTGTCCGCCGGGCGGACAGTTGGCAGCAGTGAACACGATGTGGATGACGGAAAGGTATCCGCGGTGGAAGGGGCGTCGATAAGAAAGCTGCAGCAGATTCCGCCGCGCGGACAATGGGATCGTATTCGGGTGTCCGCGGGGCGGACAGGTAGTCGCTGGATTCCGCGGCGCGGACAAATAATCACAGTTCACCTGGAAACTGGATCATGAGTGTTAAAGGTAAGCGTGGTTGGTCGAAGGGGCGTCGATAAGAGCCCTCGTGCTTCCACTGTCCGCGGCACTGCCACTGCCAGCAACTTTCTCGGCGGTGAACTTATCAAGGTGTCCGCCGCGCGGACGAAATAGCCGCGAACATCCTGCAGCTCATGGGATGAGGAGGCGGCAACCCGACTGATAGTTTCGCAGGAGTTATGAAATCTCCGTGCTGCAAAACTATCCTATATGGTAATTTTTGAAGTATGGATGCCGCCGAATCGTTGGAGACCATCGGGGAGATCGCTTCCCAACAGTGGGGACTGTGCACGGCAAAACAAGCACGCGCAGAAGGAGTAACGCCCTTGACTCTCTCCCGACTAGAGACAAGGGGTGGACTCATCCGAGTTCGACATGGGGTTTATGCGACCGTCGGCACCATGATAAGTCCAGCGTTAGACGTCAAAGCACAATGGCTTGCACTCCGACCCGAGATGATGGCCGCTGACCGGGTCCATGACCCTACATTGGCGTCCGAATCCGTCATCTCCCACACCACCGCAGCTGAACTCTGGGGCATCGGTGACCTCTGGCCCGATGGAATCCACTTCACCGTCAACCGTCGACGCCAAAGTAGGCAACCAGAAGTCCAGTTTCATCGAAACAAACTCGACGACCACGAATGGACCCTGCACCCCGAACACAACCTCCCCATCACAACTGCAGCTCGCACCATCGTGGACCTCGCACTAGACGGACATGAACCCCAACATCTCCTTGATCTCATCGCAGATGCGAGCGAAAAGCAATTACTGCAAGAACCTGAGCTACTCAGCGCTTTTGCTGGAAACGAAACAGCTTTCGGCCTGCCAAAAGGTGATCAGGAGGGGCTACGTATGCTTTGGAAAGAATGCTTTCCACCTGTTCCCGCGGCAATCATGGAAGAGCAAATCCAAAGAGCTGTCGCCAAGGCGCTCGAGCCATTTGCTGAAGAGTTAAAGGCGCTCGTCGCAAAGATGCCACTTCAAACCGACTTTCACAGCAGCAATGTAGAAGAGGCACTCCAGAACATGCTCGCTGGCAGAGCAGCTACTGCCCATGCGCTCGAAGCAACACATAAACAATTAGCCGAAACGATCGTGCACAGTGAAGGTTTGAAGACCCTCTGGCTGTCCACCCCTCTTCCCCCATCCCACACAGCAAAACCTCAAGGAGAATCCTGTGCCACAACCTCAAAAACAAAGGGAGCGCCACGGTCAGATCGTTTCAGCACTGAAGAAGGAAGCAAGCCACGCCGGAAAGAAGCCAAACGACGTATATAACCAGTTTTTCCGTGAGGTGTTCCTTCATGAACTCATGCGCCTAAACGACGGTTGGGTGCTCAAAGGGGGCACCAACATTTACTGCCGAATACCAGGCGCCCGGCAGACAAAAGACCTCGACCTATTTCGGCAATATGCCCCTACCTCAGCCTTAAAAGCCGCTGACAGCCTCATCGCGACAATGAACAAGCACCGAGTAGGCCCTTATACATTTCAAGTGGAAAAGAGCAATGGCAAGGCGGAACGAATCGGCACGATAGACAGCAAACGCCTCAAAGTTACAGTCACTTACGGCTTAGGTAGCAGCAACCGCTTCATTGAGTTTTCCATCGACGTCAGTGGTGACCTTGAGGTCACTAGTGAAGTGGAATCAGTCACCGTAGCTTCAAGTTACGACGTCCAGACACCTTATCTTCCAGAACATTTCCAAGTCACGTCGTACCCCATCGCAAACCAGATCGCAGATAAAGTCTGCGCAATGTATGAGATACACGGCGACACACCTCCGGGCAAAGCGTCGACACGCTATCACGATCTCTACGACATTGCGCTATTAGCTTCAGAGCTTCCGCCAACAACACAGCTCAATGCTGCTGAACTCCGCGACGCTCTCAACTCACAGCAACAAATCCGAGGCGTTACTCTCCCAACAAATCTCAATATCCCTGATGCAACGTGGGCAGATCGGTACCCGAAAGCCGCAAAGAAATTTGGCAACGAAATACGAAAAGAATTCTTGATTCTAGATGAAGCCCTTCGGGTTGCTGCACTCCTCATTGACCCCGTTCTGAACAATGAACTCCATACGTTGACCACAACCTGGAACAGCGCAACACTTTCCTGGACACAATAGCCAGCGCCGGATATCCGCTTGAGGGTGTTCACTCTTCCTCAACCAACTGCACCAAACGCACATTGCCAAAGTGCAAAACCAAAGTGTGAAAGTGCAAAACTTTTTGCACTGAGGAGGGCTTCCCACTATTCAAACTGCTAAACATGCAGGTCATCAAAGTGTGAAACTTCAAAAACCATACTGTTAAAGTGTAAAACTGTTGCTTGCTCCCAGACCAGTTATGTTTCACATGAAACGGAGTGTCGGGTTGTCACAAAGTTCCGCGGACGGCGGGGCGGACACCCCGGGCGGCCTCTGCCTACAGGTCGAACTGTCCGCGGGGCGCACAAGCTGTCGCGGGGTTCCGCCGCGCGGACAACCACGCTGACGAAGGCGGCGGCACCCGCGAAGCGATCACCTCCTGCCGCGAATCACGCGTAGCGACGCCCCGCTTCATCAACACCAGCGTCCAATTCACCGTACTGTTCCCACGAGGCTCCCGCTCCAGCGCAGAACACGATGCCCGGCTGGAAGACATAGGCTCCAATACCCGACTCTCCCCGACCGAGGAAGACCTACTGGTCAACCTCCAAGCCTTGGGCAAGAACGTACCCCGGATCTACCAGGCACTCTCCGCGACAGGTAGCGGTATCACCGTGAACGTACTGGCAGCCAATACCGGACTTTCCACAGGCCAAGTGCGCTACGGACTCGCGCCACTGCTTCGCGAGGGCATCGTCACCATGGAAGGTGGCCAAGGCGACCGAGCAACGGTGTACAGGATTGTGCAATCGGTGAGTTAGTAAAACCGCATCATTTTCTTTATTAAGCCTTTCTGGGGAAATTTTTTCCCGTAATGAGCTTTTCTCACCTAAACTTACTTCCATGAGACTGCTTAGCTTTATTGCGGAGAATCACCGTAGCTTCCGTGATGAGTTCGCGCTGGAAATGACGCGTAACTCCTGGCGCACCGCAGTTCCACGTCAAGGTGAGAGTTGGGCCGATGCCTGCCTACCGGTTGCTGCCATATTTGGACCCAATGCATCAGGAAAGACGGCGGTACTCGACGCAATGCGCTACGCAATGGAGGCAATCCAATACTCTGCAAGTAGATGGCTTCAATTTCAGAAAAATCCTCGATCCCCATTCAAGTTAGATGAGGACGCTGTACGTTCCTCCAGTTTCTTTGCACTCGATTTCACTTTAACCGGTGGCATTGGCGGCCCGGAGCTTGCGGCCCGAGAAATTCGATATCACTACGAATTCTCCATTTCCGCGAACCGCATTGAACACGAGCTGCTGCTTGGTTATTTCTCCTCCCGCCCAACACGACTTCTGGAAAGAGACGCCGAACAAGGCATAACCAGCTGGCATAAGTATCTGGGACCACGTATATCTCCAGCCCCGCGAGAACTTGTGCTCTCCCGTGGCTACGTTGCAGGTCACGACAAACTGCAGTCGTTTGTGGGAAGCATTATCGCTGGCGTCGATTTCTACGACATCAGCGACAGTGCCCGGCGGCAACGCCTCGACCGAATTGCGGCGGATATCGCCGATGAACGAATTCCGTTGAACGTACTCACCACACTCGCAGCAGTAGCGGATATCGGAATCACGCGAATTGATGTAGATGAACGAGAGTTACCCCCGGAAATACGCAAGATTCTCGAGCGATCTGCGGCACGGGGCCTGAAGGCGACCGGGAAAGCTCTATCAGGCCAAAGTCTGATCGACCACGACTTCGTAAACAGAACACTGCGGTTTTATCACCATGGCAACGAATCCGCCGACGCCGGCTTTCTCATGCGCGATGAATCATCCGGAACGTTGGCATGGCTCGCCATGGCCGTTCCCATCTTAGAAGCGCTCCGCGACGGCACAATTTTTTGCGTCGACGAGCTGGATACCAGCCTCCACCCCATTCTCGCCGAAGCAATCGTCGCACTGTTCCAAGATCAAGATACAAACCCACACGGGGCCCAACTGATCTTCACGTCACATGACGTAACCCTGCTCCAGCCGCAGTCTTCTGCGAACCTGACGAAAGAGCAAGTCTGGTTCACCGAAAAAGACAGCTCTGGTGCAAGTACGCTCTATAACTTGCAGGACTTCCGCGATTTGAAACCGGCATCAAATCTTGCAAAGCAATACCTGGAAGGCCGATTCGGCGCGCTACCGTATCTATTACCAGGTTTAATGCGAAGTGCTGTTGAAGAACTATCACCTACACGACGGGGGCAAGAAAATGGGGAACGTGGCAGCGCGTAAAGGTACACCCAGAAAGCCCAAGAGCAGGGCAAAGCGGAAGCTGAAAAGTCGGCTTCTGATTGTTGTAGAAGGCGACAAAGGAAAGCCTGAGCAAGTTTACTTCCAAAGGCTCGCACAAATTCTGCGTTCCAACGACGTGGCCACGGACATCAAGGTTGTACCTAGTAAGGGAGAACCCAAGCGAGTTCTTGATACATGCGAGAACCATCTGAAGTCCGACAACTTTGACCGCGCGTTCCTAGTCGTCGATTGTGACCAACACACCACCCTGGGTGATGTTCTTCAGCTCGCACAAAAGAGCAATATCTCAGTCGCAGTAACGAACCCTCAATTTGAGCAGTGGCTGTATTGGCACCTCTACGACGGCGGGAGCGACGCGAAGAAAATGACCGATGTACTGCAAAAGGAACGCTATCTCACAGGCCGCAATGCGAAAGAACTCGGGGTAACGTTCCCAGTCGAGAGATACCCTGAGGCAACGGCACGCGCAAAACGCCACTGGACCGAAATGCGCCCCAATGCACCAATGCAAAAGGGCCATGCCCGTCATCTTCAATCCCGTACCTTATAGAAGCGATGCAAAAGTAATGACTAACTAGAGGGCCACACAAACCTCCCCACGCACCCGTGGGGAACTTTTGTTCGTTGGTCATGTATCAGTAACGCAGCGGGCTGACCGCTGACCATGTTGCGCGAGGATCCCTCAAACCGCTTCCGTTCCACTGCACGAGTCCAGCGTCCCGGAGTGCTTGCAGAGCACGGCGGACGGGAGGGTTCGAGAGGTGAAGGGCGTTGGCCACTTGGCCCGTCGATAAGGGATGTGGGCTTGCCTGCAAGGCTGCAAGCACCTCTGTTGAGTAGCGCGGCAAGTCCGCACGAAGCGACTCGTCGAGGCGTTGCACTGCCTTCAATGTCAAGACAACACTGCCACTTGTCTGCCGGTACACTGGGTCTGCAAAACTCGCCTTTCGCATACCAGCGATCATTCGTCGAATCCCTTCCCCCAACTCCTGCCCAATCCGCAACTCAGCAGTCCCACGCGCAATCAACGGGTTTCTTGCAAACCTCGCAATTGCTTCGGGTTTCGACGGGTCCACCAAGCCAGGGAACCTGCCAGGGCTAGACACCTCAACCCGATCAGGATAGATCTCGAACCTGACGTGATCCCCAGCCATACTGTAAGACCTGTGGATCACCGCATTCACCAAACCCTCTAGCCACACATCCGGCGGGATCAAATCCTCCTCTTCAAAAAGCCCACTGCCCACAAGACGGCGCACTTTTGGAAGAATCTTGCTAATCGCAGTTCTGGCCTGCTGAATCTGTTCTGGCAGGGTGCCGTCGAAGCGTTCGTCGTAAAGAATTTGCTGACCATGACCCGGCAACCGATCTATGTCATTGAACTGGACCACACGAACATGAGCGTTTGGAAAGAACTCCTGCGGATGTTTTCCGAAAAGCAACAATGCTGCTGTCCGCGGGTTGCCGACCCTATCTACCAAGTTTCGCGCCCTCAACGCATCTTGGGCCGAGGCCGAACCAATCGCCTCCGCATACCGCTCGACCTGCGCCATATCGAGGTCTCCAGGCTCAGCACGTGGTGGAACAATTGCATCAAACTGCTGCTCCCCCTTCAAATACCGCAACTCTAAAATGCCGTCGGGGCCCAGCTGCTTCGTTTCATCCCCGATGCGCAGGAAGCACTCCCCCGAATTGGAATAATGTACACGCTCACTAGGCAAAATATGGAATAGGTATACAGAAGTGGCGTCATCAATGCGAAGGCTCTCGATCTCGACTCGAACCGTTGGATCGGTGTGATCAAACGCCGATTGTCGTAAGTCGTTGTCCTGCCGTGCGCTAGGCAACCCATCGAATTGTCGATCAGTGATACCGACAGCGATGACCCCGCCCTCGGCGTTGGCAAACGCGATAATCGCCTTCGCAAGATCCTTCGGTTTAATACGAAACGATTTCCGCTCAAACCACTGATCTTCGGGGCGCGTAAGTAACTCATCAACCTTTACCGCAGTATTCATGTGGATCACTCTACTCGAAACGATTTCGAGTAGAGTGATATACCCAGGTCAAAACATGTAAATCCGTTTCGAGCATGTTTCGAGTAGGTTTCGAGCCACAACGCAACGGTATAGAATAACGCGCAGGCGAACGAGCGCACCGGGAAGAAAGGCGATCAGGTGAGCATCACTCCACGTCCGTCCAACTTTGGCTTCGTTGGGCAAGCATGGCCCCAGCTCATTATTGAGTGTCGCAATGCGGAGGATGCCGCGCTGACCAACCCGCGCGCGTCGATGTTCCAATCCCGGTTCGTGTTAGAGCAGGTCATTGGGCATATCGCGGCGCTGAATGGGCTGGAGAAACAGTCCAACATCTTCGATACACTGACCAACCCGGACTTCTCGCGCCTGCTGTCGGAGACGATCCGTTCCAAGATGCACATCCTGCGCAAGGCCGGCAACACCGCGGTGCACAGCGAAGCGCACATCACCAGCGATGAGGCGCTGCAGGCGCTGAAGCACCTGTATGACGTGATGGTGTTCGCAACTACGCACTTCTCGGGGAAGACGATTCGGGGGATTGCGCCGTTTGACGTCGAGATCTTGAAGCAGGCACCGCGGCAGGCGGCGTTGAACCAGCGGCAGATGATGGCGCTGGCGGCGAAGGAGAAGTCCGCGAGGGAGCAGGCTGACCTGTACAAACTGCAGCTGGATGAGGCGCAGCAGCGGGAGCTGGAGCAGGCTGCGGGGTATGAGGAGGAGATCGCGAAGCTGCGGGAGCAGATCCGCAAGCAGCAGGAGAAGCTAACGCCGCCGGCGCCGCAGTTGGCGGTGGATGAGGCGCAGACGCGACGTGACATCATCACGCCGATGCTGGAGGATGCCGGGTTTGTCCGCGGCCGCACGCTCATCGAGGAATACCCGGTGGCGGGCATGAAGGTGGACTATGTGCTGCTGGATACACAGGGTGTGCCGATCGCCGTTGTGGAGGCGAAGAAGGCCAGCCGCAGCATTAACGACGGCCGCCAGCAGGCCGCGATCTACGCCGACGCCATCGGCAACGCGACCGGCCGTGTACCGCTGATCTTCTACACCACCGGGTATGAAGTGCGCTTTTGGGACAGGGATGCCGACCTGCCGGGCGGTGCCGGCTACGAAACCCGCACTATTGAGTCCTACCCAACAGTGCGCGCGATGGAGGCGCTCATCGCCCGGCGCGACAAGCGCCAACCGCTCAGCGCGCACAGCGCCACCATCACCGAGATCGCCGGCAGGCCCTACCAGCTGGAGATGATCCAGTCCGTGGCGGAGGCGTTCGGCAAGGGTAAGCGCCGCGCGCTGTTGGTCATGGCGACTGGTACGGGCAAGACGCGCGTCTCCATCGCCACCGTGTCCATGCTGTTGGAGGCCGGCTGGATCCGCAACGTGCTCTTCCTCGCCGACCGCAAAGCGCTGGTCACGCAGGCGCACGCGGCGTTCAACGAGCACCTCGCAGAGGCGGTGCCCGTCAACCTGACCACCAACCCCGCCGGCGAGGGCCAGGTGTACGTGAACACGTACCAGACGATGATCGGCATGATCGACGAAGGCCAGCGCTTTAACTCCTTCGACTTCGACCTCATCATCGTCGACGAGGCCCACCGGTCCATCTACCAGCGCTACGAGCGCATCTTCGACTACCTGGACGCCCTCGTCATCGGGCTGACTGCCACCCCGCGCAGCAACCTCTCCCACGACACCTACACCTTCTTCGGCTGCGAGCCCGACACCCCGACCGGCTACTACAGCCTGAGCCGCGCCATCGAGGAGGGCAACCTTGTGCCCTACGAGGTGTTCTCTGGCAGCACCGCCTTCATGCGCCGGGGCATCTCCTACGGCGAACTCACCCCCGAGCAGCAGCTGGAGTGGGAAAACGCCGAATGGGGTGTCGACGAACACGGCGACCCACTTTCCGCACCCCAGGAAGTCAACGCCGCCGAGATCAACGCGAAACTGCTCAACCGGGACACGATCCGGAAGGTGTTGCGCCAAGTCATCGGCAAGGGGCTGAAGGTTGACGGCGCGGACCGGCTGGGCAAGACCATCATCTTCGCCCGCAACCAGGCCCACGCAGGCCTCATCGCCGACGAGTACCGGGCCATCTTCCCCACCACCGCCACCCGCGCCGAAGTGATCACCCACGGCGTGTACAACGCGGAAGCACTCATCGCCGAGTTCAAACAGCCCGACTCCGGCCTGGACATCGCCATCAGTGTGGACATGCTCGACACCGGCATCGACGTCCCCGAGGTCGTCAACCTGGTGTTTTTCAAACCCGTCTACTCCCCCACCAAATTCTGGCAGATGGTCGGCCGCGGCACCCGCCTGCGCCCTGACCTGTTCGGCCCCGCCGTGGACAAAACGTGCTTCTACATCTTCGACTACTGCGACAACGTGCGCCAATTCAGCGGCACCACCAACACCACGGAGGGCTCGCACCAGATCTCGCTGTCGCAGCGCAGCTTCACCACCCGCGCCCGCCTGCTGCTGACGGCCACGGATGAGGTGCGAAGGGACGTCGCAAAGCATCTTTCGGACGCCGTGCGCAGCGTGCCCCACCGCAGCATCCTCGTGCCTACCGAAGCACGCGCCTACCTCGAACGATTTAGCGACGCCACCCCCTGGCTCACCGCCGACGCCGACACCCACCAACAAGCCGTCACCGCACTCGCGCCACTACCCTTCGCCGCGACCGGCGACAAAGAACAAGCCCGGCGCTTCGACTACCTCATCTACCAGCTCGAACTCGGACTGTTCGAAGAGCGCGGCGACTGGGACGTGCTCGCAGAGAAAGTCGTCGGCATCGCCGAGGCGCTGCTGCAGAAAACCAACATCCCCACCGTTGCCAACAACGCGGCGCTCCTCGAAGCGCTCGCCGGCCCGCAGTGGTGGGACGGAGTGACCTACAAGGACCTCGAACTGGTCCGCAAAACCGTGCGCGGGCTCACTGTCTTCCTCGACAAAGCGCAGCGCGTCGTGGTGATCACCGACTTCGAAGACGAACTCGGCGAACTCGAACACAGCACCCTCCAGGCCACCGGCGGCACCCAACGCGAGAGCTCCGTCATCGAAGAAGAACTCCGCCGCGCGCTCGAAGGCAACACCACCAGCCTGGCGCTGCGCAAACTCCGCAACGCGCAACAGCTCAGCACGCACGACCTCGACGAACTACGCCAGCTGCTGCTCAACGCCCACGTCGACGGCGCCGCCGAACTCGCCGACACCCACCAAGCCAAACTCGGCCTCTTCCTGCGCGAAGTCGTCGGGATGGACGCAGCCGCCGTCGAAGCGCACTTCGAGGAACTGCTGCACTCCACCGACCTCAACTCCGTGCAACGCACTTTCCTCAACACCGTCGTCAGCGAGGTGATCCGCAACGGCGTCGTCGAAGCCCACGAGCTCACCCAACCGCCTTTCGACGAAAACGGCTCCATCATGGACATCTTCCACGAGAACGTCGGCGTAGTCCTGCAACTTCGCGACAGCCTCGAGCAGCTCAACAACACCGCCATGCCGAGCGCGGGGTAGCTTCGATCGCGATTTCTATAAAATCAAGCGCATGAGCACATGGTCACAAGTTTTGAGCATTGGCGCGACGGCACTGCTGATCGGCGGCGGAGTCGGTGCGGGCATCTACGCAGCCATCGATGCGCCCGACCCGGCGCAGTACGCCATCGCCACCACCGCCGAGGCGCCACGCCTCCAACTGACCAACCCCGACGGCCTACTCACCCCAGCTGACCAGGCGCAACTCGAGCAGAACCTCCAGCGCATCGACCACCCAGAAGTCGTGCGCACCATCCACATCCTCGCGTTCAACAACGCCGAAAACACGCGCGACAACATCAACGACACCATCGAGGAATACTTCCGCGCCCACTACCCCGACGACATCCTGGACAAACACGGCTTCCGCGACGGCACGCTCATCCTCGCAGTGGACATGGCGCACCGCCACCACGCAATCTACGCCGCCGACGACGTCGCCGACGTCCTCGACCTCCACAGCGAATCATCGCGCGTCTCCTCAGTTATCGACGCCATGGTCCCCGGCCTACAAAGCAACAACGTCCCCGCCGCCCTCTTCGCCGGCGCGAGCCTCGCCATGGACACCGCCGGCCTGCAGCAGGAGCGTTACGAGTCCGCAGTCGACGACCGGATTGGGGGCGGCATCGGCGCCGGTGTGGGATCCGGCGTGTTGGCAGGCGTTGTTGGCGGCACAGGCGTCGCGCTGCGCAACCGGCGCCGCCGATTGATCGAGCAGGCGCGGGCGGACTACTCGCTCGTGACCAAGGAATACGCCGACCTCGCCGGGCGCCTCGACGGCATCGACGTCCGCGCCAACTCCCTGACCAGCGCGTTTGCCGATGCGGAGCTGCGTCGTCAATGGGGCGACGTCCGCGACCGTTTCCTCCAACTCCACGACACCGTCTCCGGCGCCGGTGGCATCAGCAGCATCCCCATCTCCGACGACGCCGCTGCCTACCGCGCCCGCAAACAACTCGCCGACGCCGCCGAAACCCTCACCCACACCAGCCACGCCGAAGACAACATCAACCGCCTCTTCAACATCGAACAAGGCGACACCACGACCCGCCGCACCGACCTCGCCCGCCTCAGCAGGGACATCACCAAAGCACGCACCTCAATTAACGACGCCACCCTCCGCCAAGAACTCGTCTCCTTGGAGGAGCGCGTCCGGCAGCTGGATGCGGACCCCGCCAGCCCCACCTTCCTCGACGACTACCTCCACCTCCTCTCCGACTACCGCATCATCCTCGACGCCGTCAAAGACAAAGAGTTCAGCGACGTCAAAGACCGCCACAAACTCACCACCCCAGCCATCTACGACAAGGACTACTGGTACCCCACCTACATCCCATTCGTTGCGCTCCAGTCCTGGCACAGCACCAACGTCGCCGCCGCGAACTCGGCTGCTTCTTCCTCTTCGGGCGTGAACACGACGTTCAGCTCCGGGTTCACGGCCGCTGGCGGGTCGGGGAGTTTTTAAGAGTTGGTCCTGCACCAAATTACCTCACGCGCGCTCGACGACCTGGGCTTTTGCAGATCGGGCTGCTGAAAAGCTGGAATGTGGTGCAGGCCCCGGCCATAAAAACATCAGAACGCAGATTGATGCTACATTGACGTTGCAGACCTCCACCGTACATGCGGAATTTGGGGGTCTAGCTGTTTTTAACGGCTATTGGCCGTATTTTCGGGGAGTTCCACCCCAGTCTCACCTCTAAACCGGTCCGGGACAGATCTTGAAATCTTGCAAATGTGAGGCCTGTGGAATCCATCTGAGCAGGAGGAATCTGAGTGATAGCCTTATTCTCGTGCGAAAAATGAACATTAATTTCAGGGCCGAATGGAATAACGGGCAAGTCATTGCCGCTCTGCTCGTTGCTTTCGTGTTATTCCTTGCCATGGTGCACTGGGGGTTGATGATTTTCTGGGAAAAGCCCTGGCAGGAATCGCTTGCGACGATATTTTCATATCGAGGAGCGATACCTGCTGCCGCAGCTGCCGTACTTACGTTAGGTATCGCCACCAAGTCACTGTCGCAGAAATCAAATGCTGATGACCGCTCTGCGTACTACGAACGTGTTCAGTGGGCAATCGATATGACACTTGCAGAAAATCCCGCTCAGCAAAATGCAGGTTGGCATTTTTTGACCCCAATGCTGGAGTCAGGGTTGAAGTCTTCAGAAGATATCGGGTTTACTCGGGCAATTCTTGAATACGACAATAAATTTAACCCGAAGAATTCAACCTTTTCGCCGGGTACTACTTCGAAGAACTGGGTTTCAGACCTAGAGATTTTGTTACTATTATCCGTACTAGGTCATAACAGGGATAGGAAGGAGTCTGCTGATGACTGATCAGGCAATGGCAGAGCGGAAGTATCCACTGACCGAGTCCCATAAACGAATGATCGAGCAGTTGCCAATGACACAGGCGAAAGCTAGCCGTGATTTGCAAGAGTATGCCAAGAAACTCGAAGCACGTCAGAACCGGCCCTTATGGCAGCGGATTCTAGGCATTTATCCGATATAGATGGTGTTGCCCGGAGGGCTCCAGCATAGGTTAAAAGGCCGAGTGTGATCCATGCGATCATCAAACACAACCACAAAATGTTTTCTGGGCGCAAGGTTCCCGTGCCCATTGCATCATCGAAGTTTTCGCACCTATCGTTCCGCCACACCCTCCGCCAGCCTGGGAAAACCTCGTGTGGTGGTTGGACCAATTCTTTACTAGGTTTAACTCAAACACTAACGGAGCTGTTGGGTTAGGAACGCCTCAAGCAGGATTAAGCGGGAAGAAAATTCTTCGCGAAGGGCAGGGCGAGACTGGCGATCGAAATGAGCAGTGCCAGAACAGAAACCGCGACGGCCGCAGTAGTACTTGACCCGTTTGGGTTCGTCATCGCCTGATACTTACCTGACTCTGCGCATCGCTTCATCATTGAGCGCACCTGCTTAAATGCCGCTATATCCTCGGGGGAATTGAAACGGTCATACTTGCTTTTAGAGAAGTCGGCCTCCGTAAGGCGTGCCATCTCACGGTAGCGGTCCTTTGCCTCAGCAACGGTTAGGTAAATGGCTTCGACCCCCTCGTTGTCTAGTACAGGCTTGGTGAAAATCCCAGTGAACCAGTATCCAACAGAAGCCTCTGCAGGGGTGTCGAGGTACACTGCGCAGCCGCCACCCTCAACTTCAACGGATGCTGCGTTTGCTTGTGAAGCAAGAACGGCCGTAGCGAGAGATGCTGCAACAGCAGCGGTTCTAAAACGTTTCACGGGGCTTCTCCTAGTATGAGTAGTGTTTCCTTGCAGGATAAATGCAAATATTTTTGCACACAATTGTTTGCTCTGCCCGAACATTTTCACTCCCGCTGGCTGACTAGCCGTCGCCGACCTGGGCTTTTACAACTTGGCCAACTCAAAACGAGGGAATGTGGTGCAGGCACCTCTTCCCTGCGCACCAAATTCCTGGTTTTTCGCGGGGCGCTCGGCGTTTTCCCAGGTCGCGATTCGGCAAGATGGGAATGTGGTGCGCGTCCCGGGCACTTGAGTGCCAAAGGACGCAATTCCGAAAAGTAGCACCGACATAGTGCCTGGTCAGCAATGGGCTGGATGTTTTGGGGTGCGTCCTTTGGCACTCACGGCACTCGAGACCTAAGAACGCCAAAGGCCCCACCAAAAAGGCGGGGCCTAAGACAAAAAATAAAGCTACTCCACGGTGACGGAGTTGATCACGACGTCCTCGACGGGGCGGTCCATGCGGCCGGTCGGGACGTTGGCAAGCTCGTCGACGACCTTGCGGGAAGCCTCATCGGTGACCTCGCCGAAGATGGTGTGGCGGTTGTTCAGCCACGGGGTTTCGGCGACGGTGATGAAGAACTGGGAACCGTTGGTGCCTGGGCCGGCGTTGGCCATGGCCAGCAGGTATGGGCGGTCAAACTGGAGTTCTGGGTGGAACTCGTCGGCGAACTGGAAGCCTGGGCCGCCGGTGCCGGTGCCGGTTGGGTCGCCGCCCTGGATCATGAAGTCGGGGATGATGCGGTGGAAGATGGCGCCGTCGTAGAAGGGGCCTTCGGTGGTGCCGGAGGCGTTCTTGGTGGAGTAGTCGAGGGTGCCCTTCGCCAGGCCGGTGATGGTGTCAACGGTGTGTGGGGCGTGGTTGCCAAACAGGTCGACTTTGATGTCGCCGTGGTTGGTATGGAACGTCATTGTCTGCGTCTTTTGAGTCATGGTGTACAGCGTACACGACCCTCCACGCCCCTCGTCCGGTGTTAGCGCTGGGCGAGCACCGCGTCGCGTGCGGCAACCAGGTTGCGTAGCGACGGCACCACTTCCTCATACTTGCGCGTCTTCAGGCCGCAGTCGGGGTTGACCCAGAGGTGTTCGGCTGGGACGTGACGCAGTGCTGCTTGGAGCAGTTCGACGATTTCCTCGACGGAAGGGACGCGTGGTGAGTGGATGTCCCAGACGCCGGGGCCGATTTCGGAGTGGAAGGAGTCGTCGATGTCGGCAAGCAGTTCCATGCGAGAGCGGGCGGCTTCGATGGAGGTGACGTCGGCGTCGAGGCCGGCGACTGCGTCGATGATCTGGCCGAACTCTGAGTAGCAGAGGTGGGTGTGGATCTGGGTGGTCGGTGTGGCGTTCAAGGAGACGAGTCGGAAGGAGCGGACGGCCCAGTCGAGGTAGGACGGGCGATCCTTTGCTCGGAGTGGGAGGAGTTCGCGCAGGGCGGGCTCGTCGATTTGGATGATGCTGATGCCGGCTTCCTCGAGGTCGCGGACTTCGTCGGCGAGGGCGGCGCCGATTTGGTCGGCGGAGACGGACAGGGGGACGTCGTCGCGTTTGAAGGACCAGGCCAGGATGGTGACTGGGCCGGTGAGCATGCCCTTAACCGGCTTGTTGGAGAGGGATTGGGCGTAGGTGGCCCATTCGACGGTCATTGGGGCTGGTCGGGAGACGTCGCCGTAAACGATTGGTGGGCGGGTGCAGCGGGAGCCGTAGGACTGGACCCAGCCGTTTTCGGTGACGACGAAGCCGTCGAGGAGTTCGGCGAAGTACTGGACCATGTCGTTGCGTTCGGCTTCGCCGTGGACGAGGACGTCGATGCCGATTTCTTCTTGCAGTTCGATGACCTGCTTGATTTCTTGCTGCAGCGCTTCCTTGTATTGAGCGTCGCTGAGTGTGCCGTTGCGGTGTGCGGCGCGGGCTTGGCGGATCTCGGGGGTTTGTGGGAAGGAGCCGATGGTGGTCGTCGGCAAGCTGGGGAGGTTCAGCGCCTCGCGCTGGGCTTGCTGGCGCTCGGCGAACAGGGGCTGGCGCTGCACCTGACCTGCAGGAAGAGTGCCAAGACGCTTGGCGACGGCCTCGTCGTGGCGCAGCGGGGACTCCGCGCGGGTCCGCGCGACCCGTGCAGATGCGGCGAACGCGACCTCGGCGGCCTGCGGGCCGGCGCTCAGGGCGAGGGCTTCGGCGATCTTCTCGTCGGCGAAGGCGAGCCAGGTGGCGACGTCGACGGGCAGGTTGCGCTCGGCCTTGAGGGTGTGCGGCACGTGCTGCAGCGAGGTGGACGTGGTCACCGATGTGGCGCCGAGGGTGGTGAGGATTTCGGTGCGTTCGGCGAGGTCGGCGGCCCAGACGTTGCGGCCGTCGATAAGTCCGGCGACGAGGTGTGTCTCGGGCGCGACGTGGGTGCGGACCTGCTCGACGTAGTCAGGGGTGGCCTGCAGGGTCCACGGGGACAGGTCGACGTGGAGGGCTTCGGGCTTGAGTTCGCCGAGGACGGGCAGGGCGGCGTCGGCGGCGCCGTACGGGGTGGTCAGGTAGACGCTCGGGCGAGCGTCGGCGCCGAGGAGCGTCGACCATGCCTCACCCAGGTAGCGCGCGATATCGGTGTCCGGGGTGTCAACGTCAGCGACGACGATCGGCTCGGCAACCTGGACCCACTCCACACCGGCCTGGCGAAGCGCCGCGAAGACCTGAGCGTACGCGTCGACCAGGGCCGGGAGCAGGGACCACTCCACCGGCTTCGACAGCGCGAGGAGCGTGACCGGGCCGACGAAGTACGGGCGAACCTGGTGGCCGGCCTCGCGGGCCTCCTCCACGATGCGCACGATGCGGTCCGGCACCGGCGTGATCTCCTGACCAGCGGCGACCTCGGGCACGAGGTAGTGGTAGTTGGTGTCGAACCACTTGGTCATCTCCAGCGGCACGCGGTTGGCGGTGCCGCGGGCGAGCGCGAACTCCTCGTCCAGGTCGGTGCCGCCGGCGACGAGGCCGACGGTCAGCGCGGTCTCCAGGACGTGGTCGTAGAGGGCGACGTCCGCCGGGATGGCGTAGGGCTCGGAGAGACCGAGGTCACGCAGGTGGTTGTACGTATCGATGCGCAGGGCGCGCGTCGTGGAGCGGAACGTGTCCGCGTCGATCTGCCCGGACCAGTAGGACTCCAGGGCGCGCTTCAGTTCGCGTTGCGCGCCGATCCTCGGGTAGCCCTCGATGGTCGTGGTGGGGAATGCTACGGTGCTCACAGGTTGAGTCCTTTCAATAGTTCACGTGTTACTGCTAAGTCGTTATGTGTGTAAACATGCAGGCCACCGGCGCCGGCCTGCAGAATCGTGCGCGCTAACTCAACGGTGAGTCGCATGCCAATCTGGTGCTCTTCCTCCGGTGTCCGCGCGGCTTCAAGCTGCTTGATGACGTCCACCGGGGGTGCCACACCGGACAACTCGCCCATCCTGCGCACCCGGTTTACGCTGGTCATCGGCATGATGCCGGGGATCAGCGGGATGCGCACCCCGGCGAGCCGGGCACGTTCCGCGAAGCTGAGGTAGTCCTGCGCGTCGAAGAACAGCTGCGTGATGGCGAAGTCGGCACCGAGGCGCTGCTTCGCCAGCAACACGTCCAGGTCCTGGTCGTCGCTGGTGCTCTCCGCGTGTCCCCGCGGGTAGCAGGCCACCGACAGCGCCAGCTTGCCGGCGGCGAGGCGGTAGGCCTGGGCGTCGGCGACGTCCTGGATCAGGTTGAGCAGGTCCGTCGCGTGCTGCAGGTGTGTGTCGGGCAGGCGGTCGAGTCCGGCTGGGATGTCGCCGCGAAGGGCGAGGAATCCGCGGACGCCGGCGTCGATAAGCTGGGTGATCCACTGCCGCAGCTCGTCGGGCGTGCCGGCGGTGCAGGCGAGGTGCGCGATAGGGCGCATGCTCGTGGTCTGCGCGATGCGCTCGATGAGGCGGGCAGTGCCTTCCAGCCAGTCGCTGCGGTGCGAGCTGGTGACCGACACGTAGTCGGGCTGGTAGGCGGCGAGCCCTTGGATGAGGGCGTCGAGCTTGGCGGAGTCGGCGCTGTGACGCGGTGGGATCACCTCGAAGCTGAGTGCCGTGCGTGCCCGCTGCGGGCGTGGTGCGAGCTCCTCCTCGATGCCGTCCAACGGTGCCGACGCCGAGATCCGCGTTTCCAACGTTGCCTGCCGCACCTGACTCACCTGCCTTCTGTTGCTTCCTGTTGATGGGGTGCAATGAAATTTAAGACTGGCCGCAAGGGTGCACAACTACTTTTGCGTATCGCGATGTATTGCCACAGGTCAGCGACCTGCGAAATGTGAATAATATTTCCCAAAACTGAACCGCTTGGTCTACTTTGTGCGGACTGTGGGGGCACATGTCGGTGCAGCCCGCTAGGGTGGTTGGGAAAGAACACAACGAAGGAGCACACATGAACCTCACCACTGCACGACTCGCACTGCGCGGCATCAGCGGCGCCTGGAACTACTTCCGCGAACTCAACAGCAAGCAGCAGCGTGACGTCTACGAAGCACTCACCGAAGCCATCAAGGACGACAACATCGACGACCTCCACGACCTCGCCGACGTGCCACAGCTCGAGGGGATCTACGACGCCGCGCGCCAGCAGGCCGGCAAAGTCACCCGCGCCAGCCACGCGCGTATCGACGCCCGCCGCGCCCTCCACGCCGCGACCGCCCCTGACCGCAAGGCTCGCCAGATCGCGCTGAAGAAGGAAGCGCGCAAGCGTGGGACCGGCTCGAAGGTCCTGCTCGCCTCCCTCGGTGCAGGCGCGCTCGCGGCCGGCGGCTGGGCGCTGTGGGAGTTCTACCTGCGCGAAAAGCTCGAGGAGCGCAACCACGAGCCGAAGCACGCGCTGCGGGAAGACGCGACTGAGGGCACGTCTGAAGGCACGGCCACGCTGGTGTATTCCACCGATTCCGCCGACGACCAGTTCAGCACCCTCGACGCCCTCGACGAGGACCAGCGCCGCGCTACGAAGTAGCTGCTAGCTGGCGTCCACCCGCCACGCCAGCAACAGGTGGTTGACCAGGCGGGTCTTCACGTCTGGGAAAAGGTTGCGCAGATTCGCACTCATGGGGCGGGTCACCACGATGAGCTCGGCGGCGATCTCGGAGGGAGTCAGCGCTGGGTCCACCAGGCCGTGAGCGGCGGCGAGGTCCAGCAGCTCTTGGGCGTGCGCGAAGAACTCGTCGCGGCGCTGCCGCACCGTGGGCTCCAGGGCGTGCGGCGGCTCGTCCGCCGGGGCCGCCACCAGCATGCCGATACCCGAGTCGGCGCACGCCCAAATGAAAGCGCGCCACTGCTCCTCCGGGGCGCTGTCAAACTTGGCCAGCGTGTCCCCCAGCTTCGCGTCGAGCACGTCAATGAACTCGAGGGCGCACGCCTGGCGCAGGTCGGCGCGCGTCGGAAAGTGCCTGTACAGCGTGGCGATGCCCACCCCAGCGTGCTCCGCGATCTCGCCAAGCGTGACCTCCGAGTTCGGGCGGGTGCGGAAGTTCTCCACCGCCGCCCGGATCAGCTGTTCGCGCTTCTGTCTCGCATCGGCTCGCATGGTGCTTCCTTTCCGCTTGACATTAACTGATAGTCAATCCTACGCTTAGCACCATTCTGCAACGAAAATCAACCAAAGTAGGTGTTCAATGGACTGCATCCTACGAGCCGTCGACGTCGTCGTGCGCCCAGGGAACAACCCGGTCAACCTCGAGGTTGGCGAAGGGTTCACGCTGGTCACATCGCCTCGCGAGTCCGGCGCGTCCACACTGAGTATGGCGCTCGCCGGCCGCTACGAACCACACAGCGGCACCATCGAGCTTTTCGACGAGCCCACCACCGCCCGCCAACGCTTCCCCGAGATCGCCCTGGCGGGCATCTCGCTCATCGACTCCGTCGAGCGCTCCGTGCCCACCAAGGAAATCATCCGGGAGCAAATCTCCTGGGAGCTGCCGTTCTTCCGCCTCATCCCGCGTGACCTGCTCGGCCACGAACTTGTCGAACCCTGGCTGGAACCCCTCCAATTCGACCTGGACGAGGACAAACTCAAGCTCGGCATCGGCGACCTCAGCATCGTCGACCGGATGCGGTTGCGTGTACTGCTCGCGCTCATCGCGCGACCAGACGCGCCGCTCATCATCGTCGACGACCCAGACCAGCTGCGTAACTTTGAGCTGCGCAAAGAATTCATCGACAACCTGCGCGACGTCGCAAAACTCAAACCTGTGCTGGTCAACAGCGTGAACAAGGAGGACCTATGATCGCAGGGCTGCACATCGGCAGCAACTTCCGAAAGTTCGGTCACGGCAAACTGCCGCCGCTGGCCATGATTGCCATCACGCTCATCCCGCTGCTCTTCGGCGGGCTGTTTGTCTGGTCCTACTACGACCCGCTGGGCAACCTGCACAAGATGCCCGTCGCCCTGGTCAACTCGGACGAGGGTGAGCACGGCCTTACCGTGGTGGAAGAACTCATGGACGAGCAACCCATGGACTTCCGCCTCGTCAGCGCGGAGGAAGCCCAAAAGGGCGTCGCCGACGGCACCTATTACCTTGGCGTGGAGATCCCCAGCGACTTCTCCGAAGCCGCCGAATCCGTCAACTCCGACAACCCCCACCAGGCGAAACTCAACATCTCCCTTAATGAGACCAACGGGTTCATTCCCACCATGCTGGGCAACCAGGTGACCCTGATCATGAGCTCCGTCATCTCAGAGAGCGTGAGTAAAGAGGTGGTCAACCAGCTCTTCGTCGGCTTCAACACCATCCACGACGGCATGGTGAAAGCCGCCGACGGCGCGGGCAAACTCGATGACGGCGCGCACAAAGCCAAGGACGGCAGCGGCAAACTGAAGGACGGCGCCGGCAAGCTCAACGGCGGCGTCGGGGAGCTCGACAACGGCATCAAGAAGCTCGCCGACGGCGCGCAGCAACTCGACTCCGGCATCGGCGAACTCCAGCAGGGCGCTAACACCCTCAACGAGAAGCTCGGCGAAGCCTCCCAAGGCGCCAACAAGCTTGCCAACGGCCTCACCGCCCTCCAAGACGGCACCGCCCAGCTCGGCGCCGGAGCAGCCGCCATCGCCGGCGGTGTAGGCAAGCTGACCTCCATCACGGACCAGCTCAACGTGGCCCAGAACACCTTCAACAGCATCAACGCCACCCTGGACCAGGCCATCCGTCAGCTCGACGCCACCCCAGTTCCCGGCGCCTCCGACCTGGCCAATCAGGCCCGCGGCCTGAAAGCTCAGCTCAATGCCGACCAGTTCGTCGCCATGAACCCGCAGATGATCAACGACCTGACCAGGTTGCGCAACGGCGCCCAAGAACTGTCCACCCAGCTCAACGACCCCACCGCCAAGTACCGCTCCGGCATGGACCAAGCCGCAGCCGGTGCGCAGACACTGGCGCAGGGTCTGCGTATGCTGCAGGACGGCTCCGGCACGCTCGTAGTGGGCGTCGGCAAGCTGAAGGACGGCTCCTCCCGCCTCGTCGTGGGAGCGAACTCCGCAGCCGAAGGCACCTCCAAACTCGCGGGTGGCTCCAACCAGCTCGTCGTCGGCCTCAACGACCTGAACGACGGCCTCGTCACCCTCAGCGACGGCACCGGCGAACTCAGCCTCAAACTCAACGAAGGCGCCGACAAAGCCCCAACCTGGGAAGGCGACCGCCTCGAGAAAGCCACCGAGGCCGCCGGCAACCCCGTCGTGCACAACAACACCGGCGACGAACTCACCTTCTTCGGCAAGGGCCTCTCCCCCTTCTTCCTGTCCCTCTCCCTGTGGATCGGCGGGCTGGTGCTCTACATGATCCTCGCGCCGTTCTCGCGCCGCGTCATCGACTCCGGCACCAACCCCTTCCGCATGGTCGCCCACACCCTGCTACCGGCCCTCATCGTCGGCTTCGTGCAGGCCGTGCTGCTGTGGCTCGTGCAGGTCGTCGCGATCGGCGTCGAGCCGAAGCACCCACTCGGCCTGTTCGGCGTGCTGTGGTTCGGCTCCTGGGTGTTCATGTCCCTCATCCTGGCCATCAACATGGTCTTCGGCCCCGCCACCGGCAGACTGGTTACCATGGCGCTCATGTCCCTCCAGCTGGTGGCCTCCAACGGCCTCTACCCGCCCGAAGTGCAGCCAGGGTTCATCCAGTGGGTCCACGCCTGGGACCCGATGCGCTTTACCGTGGATATGATCCGCGTCGCCTTCTTCGGCAACCACGCCGAAGACCCGCGCCTGCTGCGCGCCATCGTGGTCCTCACACTGCTCGCAGTGGCCGCGTGGTTGATCAGCGCGTGGGGCATGTGGAAGCGCCGCATCCTCAACGACAAGGACATCCACCCAGAGCTGTCGCTGTAAGGGTTTGTGGTTGCTGGGGGCCGGTCCCTGGCACCACATTCCTATTTGGGGGTTCGGTGAGCTGGGGAAACGCTGTGGCGCATTTTCGAGATTCGGGAATTTGGTGTCTGGGCAGGGGATGCGCGCACCAAATTCCTGGATTTTGGCAGCCGGGTTTGGAAAAGCCCAGGTCGATGGGGGTCGGGGAGGGAATGTGGTGTCCCATCGGGAGATGCCAGTGCCAAAAGACGCAATTCTTGTTGGGGGAAGGGGTAAAAACCCAGCTCGTGAAGAGAGAGTTGCGTGCTTTGGCACTGAGGTGAGGGGGAGTGCACCAAATTCCTCCTCGTGGAGTTGACGACCTGGGGAAACGTCGCGTCGCCTTTTCGAGATTCGGGAATGTGGTGTCGTGATGCTTGGCCTGCGCACCAAATTCCCTCACTGGCCCTAGGTGCGTTTAGTGACCTGGGAAAACACGTGTGCGACCTTCGGAAAATCACGAATTTGGTGCGCTCCCCCTTCTGCAGGTGACTTCTACGACTGGTAGACTCGCAACATTGTTGATGCGTCAACACGCATTGCGATCTACCAATAACGAAGGAGCACACTATGTCTACATCCGCAAAGCTTGCATCCGTTGCCCTGCGCGTCCCGACGGGGCTTTTCATTTTGAACTCTGCCCTGGGCAAGTTCGGCCTCAACCGCGAGGCCGCCGAGGGCCTCCAAGGCATGGCTGCCACGGGCATCCCTGCGCTTGGCAAGTTGGATCCGGAGCAGTTCGGCAAGGGTCTCGCTGTCTCTGAGGCAGCGGTGGCCGGCGCGCTGCTCGCCCCCTTTGTGAGCAACCGTCTCGCCGGTGCGGCCCTTGGCTCGTTTGGCGCTGGCATGTTGACGATGTACTTCAACAACGACGCCATGACCGAGGACGACGGCATCCGTCCTTCCCACGATGGCCTTTCCCTGGCGAAGGATTCGTGGCTGGTTTCGATGGGTGCGGCGCTGATGGCGTTGCCGAAGAAGCGGAAGTAGCCGATTCCCTTTACTGCAAGAGAAAACCCGGCCCGCGCACCGTGTGGTGTGCGGGCCGGGTTTTGTTATGCCCTGACCTCAGCCTGAGACGGAGTCAACGTTAGTTGTTCTCCGCTGGCTTGTCCTCGGCAGGCTTTGCTTCCTCGGTGCCCTGATCGTCCTTCTTGGAGGAACCGTCAATCAGGGTCTGGTTGCCGGTTGCCTTGCCCAGCTGGTAGGAGGACGTTGCTTCGTCCACACCACAGCTACGCAGGACAACGTCCATGATGATCAGGCCGGCGGTGATGGCACCGAGGGCGCCACCTGCGAGGCCGATCATCTGTGGGTTCGCTACCTGGAACGCACCCTGCAGGCCGGCTGCGCGCTCTGCGCGGTCGCGGTCGTAGATACCCAGGCCACGCTGGATGTCATCGTTAGCGCGCTTGATGGCTGCGTTGACCTCTGCGCGCAGGCTCTCGAGGCCCGGAATGCGGACCTGGGAGAGGATGCCCAGCGGGATCAACAGCAGCAGTGGCGACGCCATGCCGACCAGACCAGCGATGCACTTCGGGTCCTTGAAGTTCGCGTTCGAGGAACCCTTGGTTTCCTTCGTAACGGTGATATTTACCTCAACATCGACTGGAGCACCCTGAGCAGAGTTCGGGAAGATCGGCACGATGGTGAGGTTGCCATTCTTCTCCGGGGTGATGATCCACTTGCCGTCCTTGAACTCCTTCGTCGCCTTACCGCCGACAATGTCGAAGTCGACCTTGCTCAGGTCAAGCTTCACGCCAGAGTCAGGGTTGAGCTGGATGGTGATGACGCCGGTCTTCTCGTTCTTCTTAATGATGAAGAGCTTGTTCGGGTCGGCAATGTTTGCACCCTCGGAGGTGGACCAGCCCTTTGGCAGGACGGAGATGGTGTATCGAGTCACCAGGTCACCGTTGGCGTTGTACTCCTCAACAACCACAGACTGGTTTGCAGCCTTGTCCGTCGGAGTGAAGACGGAGTTATCAGCGCTGATGTCAGTGAGAAGATCGCGGCCCTTGACGATGGCCAAGGTGTTGTCCTTGTCCTTCTTCTCGATGGTCTGCGTCTCACCAACAAGAGCGCCCTTCTGAACCTCATCGAACTTACGGACCTTCGGCGCCGTGATGTTCAGCGTGTAACGGTTGACAACGTTGCCGTCTGGGTCAACCTCCTGCACGATGCCCGACTTGCCAGCCGAATCCTTCACAGGCTTTGCAACCCACTCAGAGATCTTGTTGCTCTTGCCGTCGACAGAACCGCTGTCCTGAACGTTAGTCGTGAAGTTCTCGGAACCACTAACCCACACCATGGTGTTCGGGTTGATCTGCAGCACGCGGAACTCAGACGATTCTGGGATCTCGAAGGTGCGGTTGCTCTTGTTCTCGCCAGTGCCGACGGTGAACTCGTAGTTCGCGTACACGCCACGGTCGTCAGCGATCTGGAAGGTGAAGACCTTGCCGATTGCTGCCTCGAGCGGCACGAGCTGGAACTCGTTCGTCTCCTCGGAGTACTTGAAGTACTTCTTGAACTCGCTGGTGATGTCCTTACCATCTGCCAGGGTACCCTCGAGGACCTTGAAGACCTTATCGTTCTCGTAGCGGGCCAACTTCGCGGTGCTATCCGTCGTGATCACGCGCTTGATGACCTTGTTCAAGTCACGACCAGGCTTGAAGTTGATGGTGTAGCGCTCGAAGACGTAGCCGTCGTTCGTGCGGTTCTCGACGACAACGGTGCCTTCTGCCTCACGCTTCGGCTCCAGCTTCATGATGGAACCTTCTTCAGGCTTCGACTTCAGCAGCTCCTCGCCCTTGATGAGCTTGAGGTCGGTGCCCTGAATCGTCAGGTCGTTGTCAGTGGTGAACTCGTGGTTCAGCTCCTGGACGTGACCCGGCTCGACATCAACAACCCACTCGGTGATGACAAGGTCAACGTACCGCTTGCCGTCCTTGTTCTTCGGAGCCTTATCAACAATGATCTTCGGCTTCTTCGGGTTATCATTGTTCGGGTCGAGCAGGCTCTCGTCAGCGACGGTGGAACCCTCAGGAATATCCTCTACGTCGAGCCAACGCATGGTCTCCTGGATCTTGACCTGGCCCTTCGTGCCCGGCTTGAAGCGGAAGCGCAAATCGGTAGTGTCACCGTTGTCGTTGGTCTTCGTATTCTTCTCATCCTTGACGACCAAGTCCTCACCCTCAGTGATGGTGAGGTTGTTGTTCGTGGCGTTGCCAGCGTTAATCGTCATGTAGGAACGATCAACCGCCTCACGCTGCAGCACGCGCTTTTCGAAGGTGTCCTGGTTGAGAGCAGGGTTAATCTGAATGTTCCAGATGTTGCGCAGCTCACCCTTGTCGTCGTTCACCTGAACGACGACCTGGCTGCCCTGAAGGTTATTGGCAGCTGCGTCGGTCGGCTTCACGACCCACTTGCCATTCTCTTCAATGATCTTCGCGTAGTCTTCACCGCTGACAATCTTGATGGTGTAGTTGTCGCGGCGCTCGATCTCGACCTTGCCATCGTGGTTGATGAGAACGTCACGGATGTCCGGGCCAGCATTCACGTCCTTCTTGACGATGAACGTGAATTCGTAGGTGCGGCCGTCCTTGTCGGTGAAGGTGACGGTTGCTTCGCCTTCAGCGCCTTCGTTCGGAACGATCTTCCAGTTGTCGCCGTCCTCGACGATCTCCTTGATGACCTTGTTCTCGTCGGAGGTGATCTCAAACTTCGTACCGCCACGACGCTCAACGAAGCCTACGGAGGTGTTGAGGATCTCGCGGGTCACCTTGTAGGTGGAGTTGATGTTCTCAATAGTGATGATGTTTTGCTTCTCTTCACCATTCTTCGACGTGATCTTGACGATCACCTGACCGCCCTTATCCTTGTACTTCGGGGTGATGACGAGCTTGCCAGGATCATCGTCGTTCACGTGAGCGATGTCGCCACCCTCGAGGACCTCTACCTTGTCACCCTTGTCCAGGGTGATGATCTTGGTGCGATCAGAGCCGCCCAGGTTGATGTTGTAGAAGTAGTTGTTCACAATCTTGTTGAGGTGCTCGACCTCACCAGTGCGATCGTTGATCTGCAGCTCGTAGATGTACTCGTTGCCGTTCTCATCGGTAACGACGATCTCAACAACACCGGATCCCTTGAAGTCATCCTTCGGCTTGATGATCAGGTTGTTGTCCTTATCGCGATCCACGATCACGAGGTCCTCGCCCTTCGTGATGCGCCAGGAGTAGCCCTGCTTCTTCAGATCGCCCATGTCAAGGATCTTCTTCTCGTCCTTGTGACGGATGTCGATCGTGTTGTGGATCTCGTAGATTTCCTTCTCGATCCGGGTGTAGTACTCCTTGATGATCTCCTGAACGTTGACGTTCGTGGAAGTCGTCGTGACCGTGGACTGCTCGGTCTTCGTCTCGGTGACGTCAGTCGGGGTGACCTCAACCGTCGTTGGGACGGTCGTGTAGTGGGTCTCCGTCGTCGGGGTGACGTGCTCCTTGACCGTGGTCACGACTGGGCGCTCAGTAACGGTCGTCGTGTTGGTGACTGTCGAGCCTGGAACAACCGTCTCAACGATCGACGGCTCCGGCGTGATGGTCTTCGTGACCGTGACGTCCTTGCCGTTTTCACGCTTGGTCGTCGTCACCGTCGACGGCTCGTGAGTAACCGTAGTGGTCTTCGTCTCCGCCGGCTTCGTTACAGTCGTTACCTTCGTGGTCGGCGGGATTTGCTCCCAGCGGGTCTCGGTCGCCTCTGGGACTGTCACGACGGTGGTAACCGTGCTCTTCGGCAGCGTCACTGTCGTGTTCGTGTAGTGAGGCTCCTGCGGCTTTGGCTGCTTCGGCTTCTCCAGACCTGGCTGGTACGGCGTGATCAGACGCTGGGAAGTGTATTCACGCCTCCAGCTGAAATTCAGGTTGTAGTTGTTTGGCATCAAGACAACGATGTATTCGCCTTTGTTGTAGCTCTTGCGAACCTTTTCCATCGCTCCCTCGTTAACGACGAGGTAGTAGTTCGGCCCCGGGTTTGCCCTATCAACACGCTTGTAGCGAATCTCGAAACCGGTCAGCTCGGTGAACATCGCGTCACCCATCAGGTTCGGGCGAACCTCGTTGAGGTATGCAAGGTTGTTGGAAACCAACGCCTGCATGTACATCATCTTGCGCTTAACGCCCTCGATGTCGCCTTTCTCCTGGTCCTCGAGAACGGCCTTCATCAGGTTGATGGCGCCCTTCTCAACATCCGGGTTGATGCGGTTACCAACGCCGTAGCGGCCGGACTGGCCGGTCAGCTTACGGAAGGAGTAACCCTTCGGGTTGTTCCACGGGTTATCGACGCCCCAGTCGATGCACCAGCCCGGGCCGTACTGGGTAGCCAGCAGACCGAGAGCGTTCTGGCCCTTCGGGATCTTCTCTTTCCAGATCTGCTGGCCTTCAAAGACCTTCTGCAGCTCCTCCTGGGAGAGCTGATCGTACTGGCTTGTAACAGCAATGTCTGCGCTTGCGTTCGGCGCAGCAACGTGCACGGTGCTAACGGCCATGACGCCTGTAATCAGGCCGGCCATGATTCGCTTCTTAAGATGTGCGTTTTGCAACGGCTCAATC
>OJLY01000376.1_pt1 | contig 28923 bp, 37 predicted proteins | sample 1597031 | NCBI WGS metagenome assembly OJLY01 (sample SAMEA3904673, study PRJEB24821) | metagenome | biome: Builtin; feature: hospital; material: surface | place: USA | collected 2013-06-03
AATTCTTACTAGATCCATTCTTAAAATTAACCTTCAAAACCATAACTACTCCTTATCAATTATCCTTTCAAATGCTGTATACAGATCCTCCGACTCTTCTAGATCCACCAACTCAAAATCTTCAATATTAAAATCTGCTTCGCAATTTATACTAAACAATATCCTTCTGTTTTTAGCGGTATCAGGAATAATATAAAAGTCCTTAAGCTTAGTGTTGTTTTCCTTTTTAATTTTTTCAATTTCTTCCATTGTAAACGTCTTTCTGTTATCCGAAAATGAACGTCCATCTACAACATCATTTCCTATATACATAAGATTAACTTCATAACATTGCATTAAATAGCCTGGGTAAGATAAATTATTACCTCCTCTCATAAACTTGTGCACTAGATAGTTTTTTATATCTAATTCCCTATCTGATACAGGAGTTTCTGCAAATTCAACTGTAGCTTTAATCATTTGTAAATCCTTCTCATCACAAAACATATTATTCATAAAAAGCAAGTTTTCTTTAGATAAATCTATTATAATCTTATTTACAATTACTCCGTCGTTGCCCACATCTCTAAGAAGAATTAACTCACATTCAGCTCTTTTTATTCTATAGTTAGTCTGTTTCGCAATTTTCTTAAGCTCAATAAGTTTCATAATATCCCTCCTAACCTAAATAATTCCATTGTCTATACATAACAAATAGGTATCTTGATATTGCTATTAATGTCATTGTATCTATCCACTTCTTAGCTTCTTTCTTTTCCCAAATGTTCGTTATTCTTGATCCTGCCAATAAAATCATTATTAAATTTAAAGCCTTAATTGCACTTGGTGTCATAACAATCTCCTATATTCTCTAAAAATCTTATCCCTTGCCTGAAAGGAACCTCATATTTCTTTAAATCTTCTGCAGATGCACTTTTCCTTCCAAAGTATAACTTCATATTGATCCATACCTCCCACGGTACAAAGAAATGCCTATCTCCTATCCCGCAACAAACACCTACTATCCCACCTAGCCTATACTTATTATCCAAAACTTCTTCTTGCTTTTTGGTAATAACTGACTGTTGGATTCTGTCTTTGCTTGTATACTTGCACTCAAAACATATTGACCTTCCACCTCTTACAGTTCCCTCAAAATCTGGATTAGCATTTCTAATAAATTGCCCTTCAAATCTCCCAGCCTTCTTAAGCTTAATAACTCTAAAAGGCTCGTCTATCTTGGAAATATCTGCCAGACCTTCTTGCCTGTAATAAGCACATCCCATATCTACAAATCTCTCAAAATTCTTGCCAACTCCATTAGACTGGAGATTTCTATATCTCTGGCGTGCCTTGGCCTGTTCAAGCTCGTAAGTACTAATCATCTATGCCTCCTAACATAGACAATTGATCCTCATCCATCCTCTTTAGCATTACTGAATTGTCCGTAGCATCTATCATATAATTATCAGTAAATACACTATTTTCATTAGAAAAGGACTGCTTTAGATTTGACTTGATATAATACTTAATAATAGGCTTCTTATATTTCTTAATTTCAAAATCATTGCCTGCACGTGGCACCTTTACTTCCTCGTACTCACAAGCAAGCTTAATCTTTACTGTTACTTCTCCTGATGCGAAATCTCCCCTAACTACCTTTCCCATGACTGTAGACATATGGTTATCTACGCCAAACACCAAGTCATTAAATAGTTCCGGATTCGTTAAACTTAGCTTCTCCATACTTCCTCCTATATTTTTGTATATTTATAACATCATTTTTCCCTAATTTTAACTCTGTGGATAAATACTTCTAGCCTACAAACTTTCAAGACTTTCATGCTTGTGGATAACTGACTTATCCGTATAAATTCATTTTGAATAAAATTAGCAGAAATTTGACTTTCTTTTACCTTTGTGGATAAGTCTATCCAGCTTACAACTTTTGAACGTTTGTGGCTTGTGGATAAGCGTTTATCCATATTTATAATTATTCTTTTTATTTTAATTTGTGGATAAGTTAAAGAAAATCGACCATTTCAATAATCATAGCCTTAACTTTCTTCTAAGCTTAAGATAGATTGACCAACCTGTGAAATCATTATAGACTGCTTCTATCCCATTATCCTTATCTGCAATAGTATAGCCCTTGTATATCTTCTCCCATCTATCAATTTCATATGGATCTAAGGCATATTGTAAGAGTTTCTTATTAGAATACTTATGGTCATTGGTCCTCGCATAAGGTCTCTCTAGATTTTGACTACATGACCATCTTCTTTTGTAAGTAGTGTGCCTTGCTAGATAGTTGGCCAAACCTAAAATTCCAGTATTTACATCTTCTTGGATTCTCTTAGAATTTGCATAGCCGATAGGATCTCCTACCTTCTCTCCCGCATTTCTCTTCCTTCTCCATAGGCCCTCTAGTGTATCTCTATCAAGACCGCAAGATATTAGAAAATGATGGTGGTATCTTACAGGCTCATCATCTCCCTTACCTTCTCTCATAGAAGTAACCACTATATACTTAAGCTCTTCCTTGATACCTAAGGATTTCATCTTATCCCTTATCCTACGAATATAGTTTCTTACTTCTCTTTGTGAATCATCATAATCTTTAGGTAGGTATATATCTTTATAGGTAGTAGTTAGGAAAATATCATCTTGGCCAAAGTTAGTTTCAGCTATTTGTATGAACTTTCTCCTGGCATTCTTGCTATTAATTTTTTCTTGTTTAGGAAGAGAAACTTTCTTTTTCTTGCTCCTCTTACCTTTCCTATGCTCAAGCTGGTCCTCTGTAAGAGAATAGAGATCTACCTCCATATAATTTTGGCCACACTTGATTTTCTTTTCTCTAACAAATCTTCTCATAACACACCTTTCCCTAAACTATTTTCATACCGTCCAAAAGATAATACCCATTACAAGCCCGATAAGGGAGCGTGTAACTCCCTTTGATTTAAGACTTATTTTGTTGCAATTAACCTATTTGTGTGTATAATATAGATATAACATACTGAGAATGAGTCCTCTAACAGCTCATTCTCTTTTTTCATTCCTCTTCTCCCTCATAGTCGAAATCCTCATCATCAAACTCTTCCATCCTTCTATCTAGTTCCGCATTTTCCTTTTCTATAGTTTCATAATCTAATTCAGGAAAACCTGCTTCCATATCCCTCTTATTATTCTCTATCATCTCAATGACCTTTTGATTATCAATCTTATCAGACATGGCCATAATCTCTTCATCCAACTTAATAGCTTCTCTCATAAGCTTGTTATATACATCCTTAGCCTTATCTACATTCTCATAAATCAAACACGCCTTCATATTCTGTAAGACTTCTATAAGATCATTTATCTTAAGCAAAGCCTCGCTTGAATCAATACTATCTATGTCTTCTTCGCATGTTTCTATATCCTCAAGGCCAACTATGCTTACACAATTCCTAGATTCGTCCAACACCTCTACAGTAGAATACAAAGAATCATGATCCCTTCTCCAAATAAGGCCTGTAATCTTTCTCTTAATCTGATCCTTATAATAAACAGGACTTTCTGACTTCAAAAGCCCCATTGCTTCCTTGTAGCTAATCATCTATCAAACACTCCAAACAAACATATAATAAATAACGCTAATTGGCCAAAAGTCTTCTGTGCATCATTTCTGCCTATAAAAGTAAGTAACAACATCAAAAATGCTAAAACTGACCAGCTAATCTGTTCCTTCCTCTTCGCCTTCTCATCTAATAACAAATACCTTGGCAATCCACAATCCTTAAACAACCTATGCTTCTCACTTCTCTTCATTTTCTCCATAATAATCTCCTTTCCTTAATAAAATTAATGATAAACATCTAAGCTATACCTAAATACCTAAGAACATCTTCAATATCGTATGCTTCTACATCATAGACTGACACGCTTCCAATAAACTCTGGGCCATCAATATTTTTCTTATACACCAAGAACAGATTACTCTCTTCAATTGCATAATAACTATCGTCAAACTCTTTCAATTTCTCTTCAAACTCTTCAACACTCATATAACACCTCCTACACCTCATACAAAGCCTTAGAAAGCTCTGCTATACTCTTTTTAAAATATTCATTCTGTTTCTTAAGCCTAGAATTTTCTTCCTTCAAGCTTCTAACCGCCGCTAAAGTAGGGCTAGGTTCTTCGCTAAGCTCCACCTCTCTAATCTGACTTAGAGGATAAAGCACCTTACTAAGACCCACCCTTGTAATAACTCCGTTCTTCTCTAATTCTTCAATATATCTCCTACTACATGACCGTCTCTTTGTTAGGTCGTCTCTAGTAAATAAAGTCTGTTCCATGCCTCCTCCTTCCTATTTACTTCATTGATCCGTGAATCTATATATCAGATCTTTCCTTCTCCCTATCCACATCTATTGTCAGTTCCATATTATTAATCTCTTCAATAAGCCTTTCCGAGCCTTTAAGGATACTTTTCATACGCTCATAATTATAACCAAGCATATAAAGCTTATCTTCAAATTCATCAAGACCTTTAATCTTAATTTTTACGTTTAGGTGCTTAACTTTTCCCATAATCTCCCTCTATACTTTCAAGATGGTAAGTATCGTATAAAATTTGATTAACATCTTGTTTAACTATGCTTATTTGTTTCTCTCTCTTGCTAACAACTATAGAAATAGACTCCCTTTTATTTCTGCCTGTTAGTGAGAGATTTTTTATTTTTTTCTTTCTTTTCCAAAACATAATCTCTCCTTATTTCTTAAACCAGGACCTAATAGCTTCTCTGGTATATTCTTCTAGGTCCTCTTTCTCGAAGTCGTCTAAATCGTAATGATCAACTACATACTTACAAAGTCCTTCAACAGCAGCCCTATAAGATATAAGCTTAATAGTAGCCAAAATACTATAAATCAACAAAATCCATATCATAATCTCTCCTTATCTTTTAAATTCCTACCTTCTTAAAATCACGTATAATGAAATTAAAAAGGAGAAAATAATGAAAAACAAACCTATAATTAATTTCGACACAGAACAAATGACAATCATCAAATATGGCTTAACATTAATTCCAAAAATCCAGCAATCAATTCCAGAAATAAAATATAGCAAAAACGCTAAATTAAATATTAAGTTATCAAAGTCAACGCTTAAAAAATTAGAATCAGGTAACATTGAAAACTTAACACCAGAACAATTTAGAATGGTTTTGTTATCTATAAATGACCTTTACCTTATCTTAATTAAAGATATTTTTATAGATACAGAATCATCATCTTTTGCCGAGGAAAATTCTCAAAACATAAGGTTACTTCAAGCAATAATAGATACTTACAATCCCAATTCAATCTAAGCTATTCCTTTAAAGGAGTAGTTTTTTCTTTATCAATCTCTTTGTATGAAATTTTTATAAAGACATCTTTTTCCGTAAACTTTTTATTAGCTAATTTTATAAAGCTATCTCTGGCATCTTTTTTATCTTCCATAATCTCCTCCTTCCTTATTGCTTGACAAACGACATTATTTTATAATCTCCTCCACAATCTCGTATAATAAAACCAAGAAAGGAGGTGATTTTATGCCAGTTAACATAAACCTAGATATAAACAAAATAGCAGATGATACTATAAGCCCTATTACTAGGAGAATATCTACAACCCTAATCTCTATCTGGGACTTAACATTCGGTCATATTGATAACATGAATGAAAAATACCAGCTTAGAAGAGAACAAGAATTAAATGATTACAAGCAACAATTGGAAACAGAAATCAATAAAATTGATCCAGATAACTTAGTTGAACCTAAACTATCCGTAGTAGGTCCAGCACTAGAAAGCTCGAAATTCTATTATGAAGAAAAAGAACTTAGATCAATGTTTGCTAAACTTGTAGCTTCATCAATGGATAGTTCAAAAACAACAAAAGTTAGAACATCATTCACTCATATAATCCAACAATTAGATAAGATAGATTCTCTAAACTTATTATCATTCCAGGATAAAACCAGAAAACCTATAGCAAGAGCTGAAACTGGATACAATTCTTATAGATTTACCAATGATAAGAGATACCAATATATTTTCTTTTCTAGTCATGATATAGAACCTCTATCAGATGCTATGTCTTCATCAATCGATAATTTACAAAGGTTAGGCCTAGTAGAAGTAACCTTTGATAGATGGTATGAAGATGAATCTATATATAATAACTATCATGATAGCTCTTATATATTCTCGTACACATCCGGCAACCCTTCACATGGTAATGGTTATATGCCTGCAGAACATGGGCTAATCTATTTGACTACTCTAGGAATACAGTTTATTGACGTTTGTCTCTAAAATGTTCTTTCAATACATCAAGAGTTATATCTTTTACTTCAATAAGAAACTCTTGATGTTTTTTTTCTTTAATTGCATTGAATCTAGCTGATATTAAAAGACTAACTCCAAATGAAACTAAAAAGCTTGTTAATATCACTCCCATAATCTCCTCCTTTCTTGTTACTTAACAAATAACATTAATTTATAATCTCCTCCACAATCTCGTATAATAGAACCAAGAAAGGAGGTTCCTAAATGGTTAAACAAATTAATATAGATGTCAATCCTATTTTTAAAAGATCAGTAATGAAACTAACAAACACATATAACCCCAAGTTCTCTTTTGGTAATAAAGAATTTGAAAATGAAAAAGAATTACTATCAGAGCTATCCAGGAATATATGCGAAGACTTTTCCGAACAGTTGTATCCAATACTGATTGAAAACTTAATTAACGATTTTTACCTACGTTACGAAGATAACCAATAAAAATCTTATTACCGAGCCTAAGCCTAGTAAGCAAAGGCTCTCTTTTATTGTTTCCTTTGTTAGAGCTTCTTTTTTTTCCTTTTTCTCCCATAATCTCCTCCTTTCTTTTGTTACTCATTGTGTAACATCATCAGTAAAAAAAATCTCTACAGGGTTATTAATTTCAAAATAATCAATTAGCTTATATATTTCATCTGAATTTAAAATTCCTCTTTTAAGTTTCGCACTCATAGTATTATCCGAAATATCAAGCAATTTAGCGACATCTCTTTGACTTTTACCATTTTCAACAAATATTGCTTTTAATTTATTTACATTTATCAATAATTTTACCTCCTTATCTTTGTTACTTGTTGTGTAACATCATATTACCACGGACTAAGTATCGTGTCAAGTAATTTATGTATCAAATACAAGAATACTTGTAACTTATTACGAAATGTATTATAATTTAGTTAAGAATAAATTAGGAGAGAGTTATGAATATAGGTGATAGAATTAGATTAAGAAGAAATCAATTAGATAAAACCCTTGAGGATGTAGGAAAAATTGTAGGTGTGACCAGAGCTACAATTCAAAGATATGAAAATGGTAATATTCAAAATATTCCATCTGATAAAATTGAATTACTTGCAAAGGCCCTAAAAACTACACCAGCATTCTTAATGGGATGGGAAGATGATGAAACAATTAAGCAAAATGTTCAAGAACGTAAAATTATAGAATCGTTTAATAAATTAAATGATAAGGGAAAGGAAAAAGCCATAGCCTATACCCAAGATCTAGTAGATAGTGGCAAATATGCAATAGAATCTCTTCCAAGCGTCGAAGAAATGATAGACTATCTTAAAGAAATCCCTATGGCAGCCTTTGATGGTAAGCTAGACATATATAAGATGCCAGAGGAAGAACTTTATACCCTCTATAAGCTAATAAAAGATAATGAATAAGGAGAATTTATGACAGACATAGACAAAACCCTAGAAAACTTCCACAAAGAAAACCGACTTATAAAAGAAGAACTAAGCAAAGAGGAAAATCTCTTATCAGTCTTTAATAAACTAGATAAAACAAACCAAGAAAAGCTCTTGGACTATGCAACAGACCTCTACTACAGCCACAGATACCAAACAAGAATAAGAGAGGTCCCAATTTTAAACTTAAAACTAAAGGACTAACCATGGACAAAAAAGTAATAGATAAGAAAATAGAAAACCTAATTAAAAAAGCAGGATCCGACGACCTAGACGACATAATCTCTTACCTAGGAATAAAGATTATAAAAGAATCAAAAAAATCTTTCTATTGCCAAATCAAAGACAAAAAATACATCTACCTAGACGCCAAGGCTCCAGATGACCTAAGACCCTTTATCTTAGCACATGAGCTAGGTCACGCAATCCTACACCAAGAAGAAATCAACCACTACTCACCCCTATCTATCACAAAAACCGCAACAGAAAGAGAAGCCGACTACTTCGCCTTCAAAATCCTAGGCCTAGAAATCGACCCCATTTATAATTACACGATCTCACAATATTCTACTATGTTAAAAGTAAATGAAGATACAATCAAATATTTTTATGAATAATAAAGGAGGTTAACATGGCATATGTAATAATGGCCATCATTATAATTGTTGTTATAGCACAAGTTATCGAAGAGGATAAGAAAGTTAAGACCATGAGCGATTCAAATGCAGAAGGATATGATAATACTAGGTTAACGCTAGTGGAAAAATATAATTATGAAGAAATCTATCCAACTGGAGTTAAATATTATACTTCAAACATAGATAAGTTTATGAAAAATTTTCCACACCCTGATTGGGATAATGATAAAATGGATAAATTAGTCCTCTATAAATATTATGCACAAAACAATGTACTAGTAAAATTAGAGAATGAAAATCATAAGAATGACCCAAAAGCTATTAAGGTTACGTTAAACCGTAGGACAATAGGATATATTTCCAGAGACCAAAAAGAATTTGTGAGACATTTAACCAAAATACCTAATTTAGTTAGAGCTGAAATATATGGAGGTCCTAGGAAAATATACGATTCTGAAAAAGATAAGTATGTAGAATTGAAAGATTATAAGTATACCGTAAGGATATATATAGAAAAATAGGTTTTTATGTTTTATAATTTTGACACAATAATTATATCAAGGTACAATGGGCTTACACAAAAGTAAAGACTGAAGTGTCAGTCAACGAAAGCCCTTGTCCATATGGATGAGGGCTTTTTGCTATATAAAAAGTGATTTGAGAGATTTTAATTAATAATGCTCAAACAAAAAAGAGATTCCCCTCGTTCCCCAACGCTGGAATCTCTTAGAAACTTAGCAGACGGTATCACTCCGCCTGCTTCTATTATACCATAAATAGGAGGTTTATATGAAAGATGTTAGCCTTACCATTAGAAAAAGAAAGGACAGTAAAAAATATCAGGCCATAATAAGTGTAAGATATGGCCACAAATGGAAACAAGTTGAGAGTAAAGGAGGTTTCACTACTAAAATATCAGCCAAGAATTGGGCTGTACCTAGATTGGCCATCTGGCAGACCAAAGTAGCCAACGACTATGAAAAACTAACTATTGGCCAACTCAAACAAATATACCTGGAAGATCTCAAAGGCAGAGTAAAAGAGTCAACCTACATCCACGCCGAAGACTTCTTAAGACTATGCGATAAATTTGATAATAATAAATTAAGTGAAGTTACACCCTACCAATATAGAGAATACAAAAAGGACTTACCCTACTCCTATATATCAAGAATGCACGCTTTCTATAACTTTTTAAGAAATGAACTTGAGATTCAAGTCAAAAATCCGTACAAAGCAGTTTATGTACCTAAAAAGAAAGACAAAATCGTTCCTTATGATGTATATATAGGAATGCTTGATACTATAGGTAGCCAGGATTGTAAGATGGCCTGCAAAATAATCTACAACGCAGGACCAAGAATAGCAGAAGTCGCTGGACTTAAAATTCCGGACATAACTAAAAACCATATTGTAATAAATAAACAGTTAAATCATACTACCAAGAAAATGTCTAGTGTAAAATCAAAAAACAGCAACAGAGAAATACCAATAACAGACGAATTCTACAAAGAACTAAGAGAATTTATCAAATCAAGACCAACCTTGAGAATGGATCAAAGAATATTTCCTCAAACCGAACCAAGTAATGCCCTATCAAAAGCACGCAGGTACTATCTAAACGACACCCCGTACGAAGGAATAACCTTCCACGACCTAAGACATACCTATATAACTAACTTAGTAATAAGCGGCCTAGATTTATTAACTGTAGCCTATCTAGCTGGTGATGATTTAAATACGATAACTAAGACTTATATACATTTAACAAAGAAAAACTATAATATAGCTAAAGAGTTTATAAAAAATCAAAATATAATAAATATTTGACGGATTTTTGACGCAAGCAAAAAATAAAATAACAAAAGCGTTGAAATCAAGTACTATAGAAGCATTAGCATATATCTTTTTACAATGGGTCCCAAGAAACATTGCCTAACCATTATAGCATAAAATACACCTTTTGCAAATTATGAAATTAAATAATACACATGAAATAAAAAAGAATAACATATAATTTTTGACGGATTTTTGACGGAGATAAATTTAAGTATGTATAATGGAAGAAATTAAAAAAGGAGGATTTTACCTCTCCTTTTTCTACGAAAATAAACATTTCAGTTTTTAAGTTTTTATGCAAATTATCTCTTTATATTTTTCATTTTAAGCGATTTTAATTTTAAAAGAAGTTTTATTATCTAGACACTAAAAGCTTATATTCTTCAATCCTAAGCTTCTTAAGTCCAAGCACATCTTACTGTTCTTTTACTTATAGGGTTTCAGTTTTTATAAGTCATTTAGTATTTGAGTAATATCACTTGTCAAAAGTCTTGGCAAGGCTATCGGTTAAGTTCTCTGTGGTCCTTATAACAATGATGTTTTTAACCACAATAGCCCGATCTATAAAAAATAAGTTATTCCAAATATTATAAAAATAATTTGCCCTAGCATGGAAGCTCAAATACCTTTCTAGATATAGTTACTTGGCATTGCTACTTTCTGCCCATATATAAAATCCAAAGCCTCCTAACGTTTAATCTTCGACCTTGTAGCAATGGTATTAGGCTTAAAAATCAATATCCAGTCACCAGTTATCTTAATATTTTTTCTACACTCCTATTCCTCAGTTGTTTAAGAGCTTCCTTATTCTATAATTCATTCTCAATCTAAAATAATCCTAAAGGACTTCAATCGACTTACTTATTTCCCCAATATCTATCTAAGTGTAATGCTGGATACTTCTTAGAAGGTATTAATAAGTCAGTTTAATTAATATGCTGATACAATCTTAAGTTTTAATTTTATTTAATAGCTTTTATTGTCTAAATAATCCCATCATTATCTTTTGATAATTGATTAATCACCAATAAAAGGTAATGTAAACTTATGAAGTTCAATAGGTTGATATTTTTGTTAGCTGCACTTTTTTTATGCTCGTGTTCTAACAAAAGAAAATTTGATAATGACTACTTAGATAAAGAAAACCTTCAGATGATAGAAGAAATCAATTCCATTGCCAAGGATACTTTTAATAAAGGAGAAGATTTCGTTAATAATTTAGATGTTGTAAACGAAACTAAGCCTGTTTATAAAACTGATAGGAGAGATGATTTAATTAAAAACTTAGAGGATCCTGCAAAGAAAGACCCAAAGGCTAAATGGGTTTATGATAATTTCAAGAATTTAACAGATACTGAGGCCTACCTTACTGGAAATGACCCAGATACTATTGAGTTCGTATATAATATGAATCATAATATCAAAGATTTCCCATATAAGGAAGGTGAAAGCATTAAGCTAAATAGACCTACACCCTACTATATTCAATGGGATAATAGATGGGCTTATCAGGAGCTATCAGATATTAATATAGGTGTTGCTGGCTGCGGACCAACTTCCATGGCCATGGTCTTAGCTAGACTTAGGAATGATCCTTCTATTACTCCTAAAATAATCGGAGAAGATGCAAAAGAATATATGGTTGAAGAAGGAATTGCTTGGAGCTTTTTTAAAGATGAAGCTAATAAATATGGTTATAAATGCGAGGACTTGGAAAAAGACAAGCAAAAAATGATAGAGGCATTAAAGAAGGGTCCATTGATTGTTTCTGTCGAGAGAGGATATTTCACTCTGGCCGGTCATATTTTCGTAATAGATTCATATAAAGACGGTAAATTTATTATAAATGATCCAAATAGTATAAAGAATACCATGCGAGAATGGGACTATGAGCAGATCCAAGACCAAATAGTCCACATTTGGAAATTTTCTTAAAAAAATATTTGACAGCTACCCCGGAACATGGTATTATATAAGGGTAGTTGATACGCACCATTAGCTCAGTTGGTAGAGCACCTGACTCTTAATCAGGGTGTCCAGAGTTCGAGTCTCTGATGGTGCACCAAATCACGAAGAGGCCTAGCCTCTTTTTTTATTATTTAACTAGTATATATAGTAAAAGAGCTGCCATATTGATTGACAACTCCTCTTACTATATATTTATTTATCTTGTATCAAATCATTTGCTGTTTCTAATAAGGCAAGCCCTGTATAATAATTTTCTCCCATCAAATCATAGATGGCATCTTCACTCAGTACAGCCTGATTTATATCATCCCCTATCTCTCCTCTGTTAGATGCATCCATATCCTTTGTAAAATCTTCGCTATAATAATAAGTAACTAATCTCTTGTACTTATCTTGATGGTCTACAAATTCTTCTAGAGCTTTTTTTAAATTTTCCATTAATTTTTCATGATCTTCATATATTTCATTTAGTTCGTTTAGGTAATTATAGTCCATTAATATCTCCTTTAATATATTTTATCAACTTATCAACATCTTCTTTTATTGAGTCTGACAAATCGTCAGACCTATCATTTGTAGTCAATATAACTATATTTTCTTCAGCTAATAATGCAATTATTTGACCACCAGTTCCTGAAGCAAAAACTGTTTGTTTTTTACTCTTCCAGAAACCAAGGGTGTAAAAGTCTTCAGAAAGATAGGTAAACTTATCAGAATTTTTAGCAAAAACTGATGTAAATAATTTACTAATAGATGCTTCACTAAGGATTGAAGTGTTTTTATATCTCCCCTTATTTAATAATAAAATACCAATTTTGATCATGTCCAAGTCACTAATATATAATTTGCTAGCACCAACAATAAACTTTCCGTATGAATCCCATATTACTGGTTTTATATTTAGTTTATCGAACAAATTATCTTTTAAAAATTCATACAGTGAAGAATTAAGATAATTTTCCATAACTACAGATAATAAGTAATAAGAGGCATTTGAATATTGAAAATGAGTACCAGGCTTATACTTGATGGGATAATTAATACATAAATTAAGTAAATCTTCTTCAGGAATGCCTTCAATATCCTTTGTCATCAACAAGGATTTATCATATCCTACACTATGCGACAGTAGATGTTTTACTTTAGTTTCCTTTAAATATTTAATATTATCTTTATTTGTAAGCTTTGGACCTTCTTTTAATAAAGGATAAATATAAGTATCTAAATTGAAATCAAATTGGCTTTTTTCCATCAGTATTAAGGATCCAATAGCCAAAACACTCTTGGCGATAGATCTCACATTTAAACTCCTGTTATTTGCCTTTCCTATAATCCTATCACTATTTCCATCATAGATTAGAAAAGAACTAGCAAGGGATTTTTCTAGATTTCTCTTGTAATATATATCTAAATTAGACTCCAATATATACTCCTATAAGACTTATTTATTAATACCTCTAATTAATCATCAAGAGAGTTATTTTTTTATACAAATTAAATTCTATTTTTTCCTGGTCAATAAGGCTATGGCTTCTAAATGGCGGGATTTTGGGAATTGATCATAAATTTCGTAATCTTTTATTTCAAAACCTTGATTTATGAATTCTTTTAAGTTTTCTACTTGGGTTTTTGGATTACAAGAGATGTAGATGAATTTTTCTGTGTCGATCTTTAGTATTTTTTCGAGAGATTTTGGGCTTATTCCAGCTCTTGGCGGATCTAGTATTATAACATCGTACTTATCTCCTACCTTTTCGATTTCTTCTAAGACATCTCCACACAAGAAATTAATATTATCTATCTCGTTTATTTTAGCGTTCTCCCAAGCCTTATCTATGGCCTCTTCTACTATTTCGATACCTGTAGCAGTCCTTGCTCTTTGGGCCATAACTTGAGTAATTGTCCCTGTCCCTGAATAAAGGTCAAGGACATCCATGCTTTGATTTATATTTGCAAGGTCGAAGGCCTTTTGGTAGAGTTTTTCAGCTGTATATATATTAGGTTGAAAGAAGGAAAAAGGTGAAATATTAAAGGTTAAACCAAGCATTTCTTCCTTAATAAATTCTTTTCCATATATTAGATTGAGTTTTTCTACTATTACAGCGTCTGCTGGCGAATCGTTTATTACATGATAGACTGATACTATTTTACCTACAAGATCAATTGATAAAAGTTTGTTTAAAAATAGATTTATCCTCAAACTATCAAAGCTCTCGTCACTTGTAGTAACTAGAATTACCATTATCTCGCCAGTTCTATGGGCTTTTCTTATGATTAAATGTCTTAGAAGCCCCTCTCTAGTTCTTTTGTGGTAGAAATCTGTCTTATTTTCCCTAAAATAAGCCTGGACGCTCTCCCTTATAGTGTTAAAGTCTCCATCGATGATATTGCAATTTGTCGTATCAACAATTTCATAAAATCTATTTTGTCTATGAAGTCCTAAGACTAGGTCACCACCCTTTTTACTATCGCCAAAAGTATATTCCATTTTATTTCTATAGGCTTTAGTCTTAGGAGATTGGTTTATTTTAATGTCTCCTGAGTAGTCTATAGAATTGTCCTTAAATAAATTTTTAATCATATCCACTTTTAGCATGAGCTCAGTCTCATAGGCTAGCTTTTGGTAGGCGCAACCTCCACAAATATCGGGATTATCGCATGTATTAGTCGAGTTTTCTAGGTCAGATTTTTCGATTGTTTCAATTAATTTCGCCTTAATCTTATCCTTGTTTCGTTTTTTAGCCTTTACTTTTACTCTTTGGCCCAATAGACCTCCCTTAAATTCGACCAATTTTCCATCTTCATCGTAGCCTTGGCTAATATTAGGATATTTCATTTTCTCTATTTTAATTTCTTTAATCGCTTTATTTCTCATTTTTACTCCAAAATTTATCTGTTATATTTTTTAGTTCTTCAGATTGATTTAAATATTTTATACTATTCCAATGTTTTGGGAAAAGCATTTGGTATTGATTCCAGCTATATCTATCGTCAACAAGATAGATTATACCCCTATCATCTTCGCTTCTAATAACTCTTCCAGCTGCTTGGAAGACTTTATTAATTCCTGGAAAGGTGTAGGAATAATCAAATCCACTTAAGCCTTCCCTATCAAAATGTTCCTTTATGAGATTTCTATCGAAAGAAACCCCTGGCATACCAACCGATATAATCATAGAGCCAATAAGTCTATCACCTATTAGGTCTACCCCTTCAGAAAAGATACCCCCAAGAACTACAAAGGCTACTTCGTTACTTTCTTCTGTAAATTTTTTAATAAATTTACTCCTATCAAGCTGACTCATAGACCTATCTTGAATTAAGATATCATCGCTATATCTTACAGTATAATCGCCAGCGACAGCTTCTAGATATGAAAATGAAGGAAAGAATATAAAATAATTACCTTCTTTACTATTTATAAATTCATTTATAAGGTCTGATATTAGCGAAACATTTCTTGACCTATCCCTATAACGAGTGCTTATGGATTTTTGCAAAATGATTAAATTTTCTGAGGAAAATGGCATATCAAGACGTAATTTGAGGCTGTCTCTTGCCCCTAGCATATTCATAAAAAAGGGCATTGGAGAAAGTGTTGCAGAGAAAAAAATAGTAGATCTTGCATAATCGTATTTTTTCTTTAGGATATGGGAAGGATCAACACACTTAATTTCAAATATTTTATCCTCATTTTCCTCATCGAAACTAATCACATTATAGAAACCATCCATGAAATAATCTGAAATCTTAAGGTAGGAATTGATATTAAAATACATCTCAAGGACATAATCATAATTCCTATCGTCCTTTTCTTCTATTAAGAACTTCTCCATTTTTTTAGCTAGTTCGAGTAATATCTTATCCAAGCTATCTATGTGATTTTTCGTATAATAGTGAAGTTTTTTGCCATATTTTTCGTAATTATTCTCAAAATTAAGGATGGCCTCGTCCAAAACTTTAATTATTTTCTTGTGCTTATTAATATCAAAACAAGCTCTTAGTTCTTTGAAATCACTATCCTTGAAGGAGAATGAGTACATATCTCTCGCCCTATCAAGGAGATTGTGGGCCTCGTCAATTAAAAATATATATCGTGATGATATTTCTTCAAAAAATCTCCTAAGAAATACTGTAGGATCGAAGACATAATTATAATCACAAATTATAAAATCAGAATAGCTTGCTATATCAAACTCAAACTCTAAGGGGCAAACTCTATATCTTTCCGCATAGGAAGTTATAATATCATAATCCATTATGGTTTCTTTAGTCAAAATATCTTTAAGAGCATCATTTACCCTATCGAAATGCCCCTTGGCAAAGGGACAGTCATCAGGATTGCACCTAACCTCATCATTTAGGCAGATTCTCTCCTTAGATGTTATTTGAACAGCTTTTATCTTAAGCCCATTTTCTTCTAATAACTTAAGGGACTTGATAGCCTCCTTGCCAGTTGTTGTCTTAGCTGTTAGGTAAAATATCTTATCTGATAAGTCTTCTCCAATAGATTTTATAGAAGGAAATATTGATGATATAGTCTTTCCTATTCCTGTAGGAGCATCTACAAAAAGATTTTTCTCCTTAAGAATTGCTGTATACACGGCCACTGCCATCTTTCTCTGCCCCTTCCTATATTCTCCGTAAGGAAAGTTCAAAGCCTTTGAGCTAGTATTTCTATCTTCGAGATTTTTTGTGATAATCTTTGAAAAATCTATGTATTTTTTTAATAAATCTATGTAAAATATCTCAAGTTCTTCTCTTGTAAATGATCTTTTAAAAATTTTGGTCTTGTAGTTTTCTGTCGATACATAAGTTAGGCTTATGTTTATTTCATCTAAATCCTTATCTACTGAAAAGAAATAAGCGTAGCATTTTGCTTGTGCCCAGTGAAGCTTGTTCTTATCATCTATCTCTTCAAGCTTTCTCTTGGTAGATTTAATCTCATCAATTGTGTAGGAGTTCTTATCCTTGATTAGGCCATCCGCTCTTCCTTCAACTTGAAAATCGATTCCAGAAATACTTGTTAAGTTCTTCAAAGAATATTCTTTGTTGTAATTAAGACCATACGACTTCTGGATCTTTTGGTGGGCCCTAATTCCTTCAATCATCCTTGTATTATCCCTAAAGGTATTATCTATATCGCCTGAACGCATTACAAATTCTATTAAATTTCTTACAGATATTTTAACTAACATATTATCACCTAGCTAAATTATAACATATTGGGTATAAGTTTAGAAAGAAGAAAGGAGCTATTATGAAAGATGTAATTGATTTAGCCTTAAATCATAGGACCATAAGGGAATTCACAGATCAAAAAATAGACGATAAAACTATAAAAAAATTATTAGGTGTTGCAAATCATTCAGCCTCATCTAACGGTATGCAGATGTTTTCAATAGTTAGAATTACTGATCAAAATATTAAAGATCAACTAGCCGATAATGGTAATCAAGAATATATGAGAAGGGCACCAGAGTTATGGATTTTCGTAGCTGATCTATATAGGAATTACTCTATAGCCAAGGAAAATGGAGTTGAAAATGACGAGATGATTAGCTTCGATAAGTTTATTCAAGCCTTCACAGATGCGATTATTGCAGTACAAAATGTCGTCGTTGCTTGCGAATCCTTGGGACTAGGAACAAATTATTTTGGAAATATTCACAATGATACTCAAAGGGTAATAGACTTACTAAATCTCCCTAAACTTACCTATCCTGCTGTAGGACTAGGCTTTGGCTACCCTAACCAAGATCCGCAGCTTAAGCCAAGAATGCCGATAGAGCTTAAGGCTTTCGAAAATTCTTATAAGGTTTTTGATAATTATAATGAGAAGATTAAAGATTATGATAAGGAAATGACTACTTATTATGATCTAAGAGATGCTAACAGAAGAAGTGATTCCTTCTCCCTACAAATCCCTAAAAAACAAGGATCTCTTATAAAAAATCGTAGTAAGATGTTTGAAACATTAGAAAAACAAGGATTTTTTGTAAAAAATAAATAAAATAAATCCCTTCTATTTTTTAGCTATTTAGTTTATAATAGTAGTATCAGAGTAGATAAAGAGCATTAAGTGTTAAGAAATGGGTTGTCGTTCTTAAACGAAGCGAATGCATGATTCTTTATCGCAACCGCTGACCTCTGATAGAAAGGGGATTTATGAAAAATAAAATACTAATAAATAATTTAGTTAAGGCAGCGATGTTAACAGCACTAAGCATAATTTTATCGAGGATCTTCGGTATCCAGCTTACACAGGATATAAAAATATCTTTTGGTACCCTACCTCTTATGCTTTCAGGAATACTATTTGGTCCCTTGCTTGGAGCTCTATCGGGACTTGCAGCTGATCTCATAGGAATTATGATTAATTTGGGAGGAGCCTATCATCCTGGCTTTACTTTGGGAGCTATTCTAACAGGAATGGTACCTGGGCTTATATTTATGTATGGAAAGAAAAAAAACATATCTAATAAAGTTTTAATTCTTCTTGTAATAATTTTTGTATATGGGATTAACCATGGTTTGTTGACACCTTTATGGTTAACACAACTATATGGAACTCCTTACAAGGTTCTTCTTGCAGGCAGGGCTATTAAAGTTATACCAGATGCTATTATAAATTATATATTACTTTTATTAATATATGAAAGACTAATACCAAAAATGAAATAAAGAAAAAGGAGTTTGTATTCTCATTAACTTGAGACAAACTCCTTTTAAATTAAAATTTTCTACTAGCTCCTCCGCCACCGGTGCTTCCACCTCCGCCAGAAAAGCCGCCTCCGGAAAATCCTCCACCAGAAGACCGTCCTGAGAAGGGATCATCATCGTTATCATTCCAGAAGCTCCTACCATACCAACCAGGGTAGTTTCTCCTCCTTCTTCCTCTATAATATGAAGAAGGTCCGCGACTAATTCTAGTAAACATGTTTGATATTAATATAAATACTACTAATATAAATAATATCTCAAACATACTAATTCCATCGCTAGCTTCTAGATTTTCTTGATAAGCTTCATAATTACCATCTAGTGTGATGTCGTATTCACTTAAAACTTGACTAACTACGGCATTGAAACCTTCATCAATTCCCTTGGAGTATTGGCCATTTTTGAAATAATCTAACATAAAGTTGTCTATTATTCTACCAACTTTAGCGTCATTAAGAATTCCTTCTAGACCATATCCAGGTATGATTGCAATCTCTCTTTGGTCTGTATTTTTATCCTCTAGAAATAAAATCAATACTCCATTATCTTTTACTTTGTCTCCGATTTTTAGTTCGTTAAATAAATCGCTTCCGTAATCCATACCTTCTAGACCGTCTGGATTATTAAGACTTAGGACCACTATCTGAGCTCCGGTCTTACTTTCCAGCTCCCTATTGGTCTTTTTGATATTTTCCTTGGTACTTTCATCTAAAATTGAAAGCTCATCATAATAATAATCATTTACCTTGCTGGATATATCATCTGCTCGAGCAAGATTTGGAAAAAGGCAGAAGATAATCAGCATGATTATATTTAATTTTATTCTTTTAGCCTTTTCCATAACATCTCCTATTTATTGAAATCTACAGTAGGCGCTTCTTGAGCACTTTCACTTGCTTGGAAATACTCTGCTTGTTTAAATCCTGTGATTTTTCCTATTATATTAGTTGGAAATCTTACAAGCTTGGTATTAAATTCTTGGCAGGCTTCGTTATAATTTTTCCTTTCAACCGAAATCCTATTTTCACTACCAGCAAGCTCATCCATCAAAGCAACAAATTGAGTATCTGCCTTAAGCTCAGGATAAGCTTCAACTACTACATTAATATCTCCTACAGCTCTTGTTAGTTCTTCATTAGCTTCTGCAAGTTCTTCTGGGCTGTTAGCATTTTGTACTCCAGCTCTTGCATTGGTGACCTTGGTTAAAGTATCTTCCTCGTGATCTGTATAGCCTTTTACAGTATTTACAAGGTTAGGTATGAGGTCTGCTCTTCTTTGTACAACATTTTGAACTTGGGCATAGGCTTTATTTACATTTTCTCTTGATGTAGCTAGATTGTTATATGTTGGTACAATTGCTATTAATAAGATTACAGCTATTGCAATTATAGCAATTATCGCTGAAAATCCTTTCATTTTTTTGTTTTTATTCATAATTCCTCCTCTTTGTATTATTTATACCCATCCACAAGGATAATATCCTTATATTTTAGGGAGGATTTTACGTCTATTATTCTTTGATTGCTAGATCCTCTAAAATCCAATGTCAAATCTTTATATTCTTCTATAAACTCACCATCGACTAGAACGTCAATTTGCTCTAGTATTTGTCTTGAAAGTTTCATTTTCTCTAAAACTTCAAATTTAAATCCACTATAAACCCAAATGGACTTATCTGTTTGTTTTCTTATATCGATTATGGCCTGTAAAAGCCCCTCTGGGCTTTCAAAAGGTTCCCCTCCTAGAATTGTAAGGCCCTCAACTTCATCAAGCTTAAGATAGGAAATAACTTCCATTAGAGCCTTATCATCCCACTCTTTTCCAAAGTTAAAATCCATATAATCTCTATTGAAGCAATTCTTGCAATTTCTGTCGCAACCTGATAGGAAAAAAGAGGTCCTGATTCCAGGACCATTAGCAACATCATATTTTCTTATTTGCCCATATCTCATATGTGAAGCACCCTTGCTTTTATTTCTTTTGTTCTACCTTCGTTCCAGAAGTTTTCACCTAGGTAGCCGCAGGTTCTCCTAACTACAGTAAGAGTGTTTCTGTCCTTGTTGCCACAGTTTGGGCAATACCAATTATTGTCATCATCTAGGAGGATTTCTCCATCATATCCACACTCAGCACAATAGTCAGACTTTGTGTTAAACTCCGCATATTGTATGTGATCGTAAATATATTTTACCATGGTCATCACGGCCTTAATATTATTGGTCATGTTAGGGATTTCTGCATAGGAGATACATCCACCTGTCGATAATTGTTGAAATTCTGACTCAAAATCAAACTTATCAAAGACAGAAATATCTTCTCTAACATCTACATGGAAGGAGTTTGTATAGTAACCCTTGTCGGTGATATTTTCTATACTTCCAAATCTTTCTTTATCTATTGACGCAAATCTATGAGTTAAGCTTTCTGCTGGAGTACCATATACTGCAAAGGCAATACCATATTCCTTCGTCCATTCTTCCTTCTTCTCATTTAAAACTTCCATAATCTTCATAGCAAAGTCATGGCCACGCTTACTAGTATGACTTTCTCCTGTTGTAAGTACGCTTGCTTCATAGATTCCAATGTATCCGATTGTAACTGTAGCATAGCCATTTTCTAAAAGTGGCTTTATAGATTGATGTCTATCTAATCTTGCTATAGCTCCATGTCTAAAGTGAATTGGAGAAGAGTCGCTTGTTACCTTGGATAGGTGTTCATATCTTAGTAATCCAACTTGCTTTATCAGGTCAAGCCTTTTATCTAGGATTTCAAAGAATTTATCCTCATCTCCATCAGCAAGGATTCCTATTTGAGGGAGATTTATTGTAGCAACTCCCATATTAAATCTTCCATCAAACTTATAATTTCCATTTTCGTCTTTATATGGAGGAAGGAAGGCCCTGCAGCCCATAGGAGAGAATACATTTCCTTCATAGTTTTCTCTCATTTTCTTAGCTGAAATATAATCAGGATACATTCTCTTGGCTGTACATTTTGCTGCAAGTTCTGTAAGCTTATAATATTTAGAACTTTCGTGAACATTATTTTCATCTAGGACGTAGATTAGCTTAGGAAAGGCTGGTGTAACATATACTCCTTGTTCATTTTTGATTCCTTTAATCCTTTGTCTAAGAATTTCTTCTATTATTTTTACAGTGCTTGAAAGGTATGGATCATTCTCATCTGTATGCATAAACAAGGTTACAAATGGAGATTGGCCATTGCTGGTCATTAGGGTATTTATCTGATATTGAATTGTTTGAATACCGCTTTCTAGGTCTCTCTGGGTCAAAGCTTCTGCCATTTCTCTTATTTTTTCTTCATCATCTAGGATAGACCTACTTAGTTTTAGGTTTTTATCGTAAGATTTTTTGAGATAAGGACTTAGGCAAGATATATTTATGGATTGCCCCCCGTACTGATTACTCGCTATTTGTGCTATAATTTGTGTCATAACATTACAGGCGACTTGAAAAGACTTTGGAGTCTCAATCATCTTATCATTTACAACTGTTCCATTATCAAGCATATCCTTCATATCAACTAAGCAACAATTAAAAATTGGTTGAATAAGATAGTCCAGATCGTGAATATGTATGGCACCAGAGTTATGAGCTTCTACTAGATCTATTGGTATTAATTTCCTTTTAGCAATATCTTTTGCGACTTCTCCTGCAATCAAATCTCTTTGAGTAGATGCAATAATAGGATTCTTATTAGAATTTTCATCCATAACATCAATGTTAGTTTGATTTAATAAGCCTAAAATATCATCATCTGAGGTATTTTGCTCTCTCTTATAGGCTTGAACCGATTTGTAGCTTTCATAGGATTTGGCCGTAGCTGGATTTTTCCTGTCTATTAACTTATAGTAGACCATATCTTCTATCTTATATATTGATATATTATCCTCATCTAAAACTTCACTTTCTATTTCATTAGCTATATCCATAGCTTGATTTTCAACAAAAACTCCACTTGCTGACTTCATTGCTTTTTCTATAGCTATTACTATTTTATCTTTTTCAAATTTGGCTTTGCTGCCATCTCTTTTAATTACCTGAATCATATTAACCTCCGAAATCTATGATGATTATACCATATATAGTGGTGTTTGTAAAAAATGAATACTATATATAGTGTTAAGCCTATGATTTAGGCGATCGACTTTTATTTTTAATTATCTTTATACATATCAAAATATTTAAAAAATCCCCAAGATTCCTAGTTAAGAGTTAGAATCTCGGGGATTAAAATAAAGTTTATCCTATTTTATTTTAAATATTAATTTATTATTTTCATCTAAATCTAATAATGCTGTATCTTTTTCAGCAACTTTTCCTTCGATAATTAACTTACCTAGTTCTGTTTCTACATGAGTTTGTAAGAATCTCTTGACAGGTCTTGCACCGTACTCGATATTATATGCATTAGCCAAGATATATTCCTTAGCAGCATTTGAAATCTCTAGATTTATATCTTTGTCTTCTAGCCTAGATCTAATGTCAGCTATTTGAAGGTCGATTATTTCGTAGACCTGTTCACTTGTAAGTGGAGTAAACATCACTATATCGTCAATTCTATTTAGAAATTCTGGCTTGAAGGAATTTCTTAAGATTACATCTACCTTGTCTTTATTTTCTTCATCAATACTTCCATCATCATTTAGGCCATCTATCAAGTATTCAGAACCTATATTGCTTGTCATGATGATTATAGTATTTTTAAAATCTACAGTTCTTCCTTGGGAATCAGTTAGTCTTCCGTCATCTAAAACTTGTAATAATATGTTGAATACATCTGGATGGGCTTTTTCAATTTCGTCAAAAAGGATTACTGAGTAAGGTTTGCGTCTAACCGCTTCTGTTAATTGGCCGCCTTCTTCGTAGCCAACATATCCAGGAGCTGCACCGATTAGTCTTGACACAGAATATTTTTCCATATATTCACTCATATCAATTCTAATCATGTTTCTCTCATCATCAAACATTGCTTCGGTTAAGGCCTTGGCAAGTTCTGTCTTACCAACTCCAGTTGGACCTAGGAAGATAAAGGAACCTATAGGTTTACTTTGACTCTTAAGTCCAGATCTTGCTCTTATAATAGCATCTGATACTGCTCTTATTGCCTCATCTTGGCCGATTACTCTTTGGTGTAGCTTTTCTGGAAGGTGGAGGATTTTGCTCCTTTCGCTTTCTACAAGCTTATTAACTGGTATATTTGTCCAGTTGCTCACTACATCTGCAACATCTTCGTCGGTTACTTCCTCTTTGATCGAAGAATCAGTATTTTCACCAGAATTCTTCTCTTCCAATTTCTTCTTTAATTCTTCAAGCTTTCCATATTTTAGTTCAGATAACTTTTCGAAATCATAGTTTCTTTCGGCATTTTCAATTTCAACCTTTACCCTATCAATCTCTTCCTTAATATTCTTAACATCGTCTATGGCAGATTTTTCATCTTTCCATTTTAGAAATTCTTCATCATATTTTTCTGATAGGTTTGCCAAGTCTTCTTCTAATTCCTTAAGTCTCTTCTTAGAATATTCATCATCTTCTTTTTTAAGAGCAGTAATTTCTATCTGTAATTGTAGAAGTTTTCTCTTTTGCTCATCTAGATAGCTAGGCATGGTGTCAATTTCTGTTCTAACTGTCGCACAGGCTTCATCCATTAAGTCTATGGCCTTATCTGGTAAGAACCTATCTGAAATATATCTATCAGATAATTCTGCAGCTGCAATTACTGCGCTATCTTGGATTCTTATTCCATGGAAGATTTCATACTTATCCTTGATACCTCTAAGAATACTTATTGTATCTTCTACAGATGGCTCTTCTACCATGACCTTTTGGAAACGACGTTCCAAGGCACCATCTTTTTCTATATATTGCCTATACTCGTTAAGGGTAGTAGCACCTATGACTTTAATCTCTCCACGAGCTAGCATTGGCTTCATAATATTTGAAGCATCCATAGCCCCCTCAGACTTACCAGCTCCAACAATATTGTGAATTTCGTCTATGAACATTATTATTTGTCCATCTGACTTTTGGACCTCATCGATTACAGCCTTTAATCTTTCCTCAAATTGTCCCCTATATTTTGCTCCTGCTACAAGAGATCCCATATCGAGTGAGAATATAGTCCTTCCTTGGATTGGTTCTGGGACGTCGTTATTGACAATCCTTTGGGCAAGTCCTTCTACAATTGCAGTCTTACCTACACCAGGTTGTCCGATTAGGACTGGGTTATTTTTCTTTCTTCTAGAAAGAATCCTTAGAGCGTTTCTAATCTCCCTATCTCTTCCAATAACTGGATCAATTTTACCTTCTCTAGCTTCTTGGGTTAGATTCCTACCAAACTTTTCTAGTGGATTTGTAGTCTCTTCAGGATTATCATTAGTAACTTTTTGACCTTTCCTGACATTTTGGATGGAGTTTTTAAAGCTAACTGCACTTATGCCAAATTTCTTATTGATGGAATCTACTTCGGTTTTTTCCTTCAAGAGACTTAGGAAGATATGTTCAGTTGATACAAAACTATCTCCCATTTCTTTAGCTACATCTTTTGCCTTTAGAAGGATTCTTTGGAATACTTGACTTGGATAAGTATTTGAGTTACCAGACTGACTTGGCATTGAGTCAACCTTTTTGATTAGTTCATTCCTGTAGCCTTCGTAGTCTACATCCATTGACTTGATTATTTGACTAACAATAGAGTCTGAATTGTTAACCAAAGCATAAGCCAAATGTATTTCGTTTACTTCTGGATTTGAATTTTTGATAGCCATTGCTTGAGCGTCATTAATGGCTTCTTGAGATTTTTGTGTGAATTTGTTGATGTCCATATTAATCCTCCTCCGCTAATTTTTTATATAATTCTTCTTGTTTCTCACTGAGTTTTTCAGGGTTTTCTATTACTATATTTAAGATCAAATCTCCTATATTGCCCTTTCTATCCTCATATCCTCTCTTCTTTAATCTAATCTTTCTTCCTGAATTTACTTTTTCAGGAATATTAACCATAAAAGATCCTGATTTAGTATCTATTTTTTTCTTAGTACCAAAATAAGCTTCCCACGGTGTTAGTTTAACTTCCTTGATAAAGTCAATCCCGTCGAGGACTAGACCCTCTTTATCTTGGATAATTACCTTTACCATGATATTAGCATTTAAACCGTATTTTGAACCATCTATTCTTATCTTATTTTTATTCTTGATTCCCTTTGGTATTGTTACATTGATGTCTGTAAGTCTTCCTTCATTTTTGACTTTTATTATTCTTGAAGTCCCTTTGATAGCTTCATCTATGCTGATTTTCATATCATAATCTAGGCTTTGCTTCTTCTTTCTACCAAAACCCTGACCTATATTAGAAAACCTACTTCCACTACCGAAACCTTTGTTAGTAGATCTTGATCCTTGTTGGAATCCTCCAAAAAGTGTATCGAAGAAATCTGAAAATCCACTATCGCCAGTTGACGAATATGTGTAAGAGCTTCCTCCAAAATTATTAAAGTCGAAACCAAAATCTCTAGGGTCGAAGTTCTGACCTCCTTGGAAATTAGCATTTTGACCAAACATATCATACTTTTTACGCTTGTCCTCATCTGATAAGACTTCATAAGCTTCATTTATTTCTGTAAATTTCTTTTCTGCTTCCTTGTCGTTCGGATGAAGGTCTGGGTGATATTTCTTGGCTAGTTTTCTGTATGCTTTTTTTATTTCGTCGGAACTTGCTTTTTTGTCAACTCCCAACACTTCATAATAATCTCTGTATTTCATATTTACCTCCATCTTCTTTGACCATCTCTGACCTTAATAAAATTATACTAGGTCAGATTCTTTTTTCAAGATATATTTACAAAAAAAGAATTCCCTTGTCAGGGAACTCCTTTGATCTAGTGATTGTATTTTATTAATGATATTACATCGTAGTCCTTTAGGTAATCTCTACCCTTAAGGTCAGTAAGTTCTATTAAAAACTCGAAGCAAGCTACCTTTCCTCCTACTGCTTCAACAAGCTTAGCTGCAGCCTTTGCAGATCCACCAGTTGCTATCAAGTCATCTAAGATGACAACTCTTTCTCCTTCTTCCAAGGCATCTTTGTGCATTTCTAATTCATTTGATCCATACTCTAATTCATAAGAAACTTTTTCTATTTCTCCAGGTAGCTTACCTGGTTTTCTAATTGGGATGAATCCCTTGGAAAGCCTATCAGCAAGAGGAGCTCCAAATATCAATCCTCTTGATTCAATTCCTGCTATATAGTCAAAATCGTAGTCCTTTAGCTTTTCTTCTAGTTGATCTATAGTCTCCCTAAAGGCATCTTTATCCCTTAGCAAGGTTGTAATATCTTTAAAGGAAATTCCTTCTGTTGGGTAGTCTTCTATCACTCTAATTTTTGATTTTAAATCCATTTAGTCCTCCACTCATAAAATCTCTATATTATATAATACCCTAATAAGCAAAGTTATATAGATAATCGCTCCTTATTTCTTCAATCGATTCGTCATAAATTTCAAAGTAGCTTACATCATCCTCATAGGTCACGGAACCTTCTAGCCTAACCATGTTTATATCTGACTTATCAATAGATCTAAAGGCTAGGGCAAGCTGGGAAAGCTTAGAGAATTTGATATTCGTCTTAATCTTATCTTTCATAGCCATGTAAGCTATAGGAAGCTTAGGTAGGTTCTTTGCCTTAGTCATCTCGTTTATGAATTGCATCATAAAGTCTTGTTGAGTTGAAATTCTACCAAGATCTGCATTTTCATATCCCTTTCTAAACCTAACATAATTCAAGGCCTCTTCTCCAGTGAAATGATGGGTACCAGGGCTTATATCCATAGCACTTGCTACATAATCATCGACTTCTATGTCTATGCCTCCTATGGCATCTATTCCCTCAACTACCGCCTCAAAAGGAATAACGCAATAGTAGGTTAGATTAATTCCCAAGAAGTCCCTTATGGTCTGCATTGTCAAATCAATACCCCCGTAAGAGTGGGCCGCATTTATTTTATCCATATATCCATTGATTTCTACCTTGCTATCTCTAGGGATTGAAATTAAATCGATAGACTTATCATCTACATTAGCCTTAACAAGCATCAAAGTATCGGTCCTTGTTCCTGTATCTTCGCCAGTACTATCTACTCCAGCAAGAAGAAATAGAAATTCATCTCCATTTCCAGATATCCTATCATCAGAATCATTTTTAACAAAATTAATAACCAGTATTATAGAGCTGAACAAAACTACAAACATCAAAAATATAAGTATAGACTTAAGAATTCTTTTAAAACTTTTTTCCATATTTATCTCCTAATTAGATTATATGCCTTTTTAGCTAAATTAAAATGGTCCTTTTATAAATAAATAGTAAGGTGTGGAAGAGGTAATTATGTTAAATGAAAAATTAGACTTATATTTAAAAGAAGGATACTATCCTTTTCATATGCCAGGCTCTAAGAGAAGCAAAATACTAAGATCAGACCTTCCTTATAGGAGAGATTTAACTGAAATCTATGGCTTCGATAATTTAAATGATCCAGAAGATATTTTTATCCAAATGGAAGAAAGATTAGCCCAAATTTATAGGGTAAACAAAGCTATAATTTCTACAAACGGATCAACTTCTGGAATTCTTTCAACAATTAGGGCCTTGTGTAGGGATAATAAGAATATATTGATACAAAGATCTTCCCACAAGTCAGTATACAATGCTTGTGAATTAAATTCACTTAATGTTTCCTATATAAATATAGTAACTGACGAGCAATTAGCTATAAAGGATATAGATTATGAAAATCTAGAAGAGAAATTAAAGGAGAAAAATTATCAGGCTCTAGTCCTAACTTCCCCTTCCTATGAAGGCTACCTCCTTGATCTTAAGAGAATATACAAACTCTGCAGAGAAAATAATACTAAGCCTGTCTCTTATACACATCTCCGAGCCCACGAGACCTCTCTACATCTCGT
>OJLY01000384.1_pt1 | contig 28362 bp, 17 predicted proteins | sample 1597031 | NCBI WGS metagenome assembly OJLY01 (sample SAMEA3904673, study PRJEB24821) | metagenome | biome: Builtin; feature: hospital; material: surface | place: USA | collected 2013-06-03
GATCTCGTACTTAAATAATTTCTATGCTCTTTATTCTTTTCATTCCAACGCTTATCAGCTTCACGATTATAAACTGCTTTTCTTTTTTTCTCTTCCATGTTGTTTGTCCTTTCTGGATTTATTAATTATTAAAACTAATACGATTAGTGATAAAACTATCCTCATTGTTCTTTAACTTAAGATGTGGTAAATTATTTACAAGGTAGCTAGAGGTTTTACTCTATAGCTAAATGATTAGATTAGAGCTTTGATTAGTTCAATTATTGCAGTTGCTAAAGTTAATATTACGGTTATTAATTCTGTACTTGCTTGAACTTCTCAAAGCTTCTTTATTATTATTAGTTCGATTTTCTTCAAAAATTTCAAACCAGTAATTCAACTAGCACAGAAATAACTCAAACAGTACTAGTCACCAACCTCAGTCCATCCACAAACATTCCCCACTCTAACACAACTCACTCTACCCTTGGAACTGTGAGTCGTAGAGGTTCTTGTAGATACCTTCGTCCTTCTCAAGCAATTCGTCATGGGTACCTTGCTCTTGGATTTTTCCAGCATTAATAACTAGAATTTCATCAGCATTTTGGATAGTTGACAGACGGTGAGCAATAACAAATGAGGTTCGTCCTTCAATAAGCCTGTTCATTGCATCTTGGATCTGAATCTCTGTCTTACTGTCAACGTTTGAAGTTGCCTCGTCTAAAATCAACATTGGCGCATCCAATAGCATCGCACGAGCAATAGTTAGCAATTGTTTCTGACCTTGTGACAAGTTGGAAGCACTATCACTAACAACGCTGTCGTACTTCTCGGCCTGCCCTTCAATGAATCCACTAATGTGGGCTGCCTCCGCAACTGCTTCAATTTTTTCCATATCGACATCGCTTTCACCATAAGCGATATTTTCTTTAATCGTTCCTGAGAACAACCAGGTATCTTGCAAGACCATGGCAAAAGCTCTTCGCAAGCTCTTACGTGTTATATCTTTGATATTTATATCGTCTACTAAGATTTCTCCTTCTTGTGGGTCATAGAAACGCATCAATAAGTTGACTATAGTTGTTTTACCCGCACCTGTTGGTCCTACTATAGCGGTCAAGCTACCTGCTTCGGCTACGAAATTAACGTTCTCCAATACAGGCACTCCAGGTATATAAGAGAAGCTTACATTTCTAAACTCGACTTTGCCCTTAACGTCTGTCAACTCTATGGCATCTGGTTTATCTTCTGGCTCTGAATCCTCGTCCAACAAGGTGAAAACTCTCTCTGCAGCTGAGGCGGCGGACTGTAGATCTTGGAATATCATAGCAATCTGGTTGATCGGCTCACTGAAACTACGTGAATACAATACAAATGCACTCAAACTACCAATTGTAAATTGCCCATCTAAAACGGCTAAAGACCCAAACAGTGACACCAAGGCCAACGCAATATTACTCATAAATGAAACAGATGGTCCATTGAATGCACCCTGGTAATCTGCTCTATAGTAAGCATCAATACTGCTGTTGTTTACTTCATCAAAATTATCGATAAAGAACTGCTCTTTGCCATAGGCGCTGATAGTTTTTTGGCCGGATAAAGTTTCTTCGACATAGGCATTCATTCTACCTAACTCCTTGGAACGCAACCTAAATAGAGGGCGAGTGACCATACGTCTGTAAATTGTAAATCCAATGATAATTGGCAGTAAAATTACGAAAATAATACTTAACTGAGGGCTCATTCTAAGCATCATAATAAAGGAACCTACAACAGTTATAAAACTACCAAGGATACGCATTATATCGAAGCTTAGAGCCTGTGAAACTAGACCCAAGTCATAGGAAATTCTAGAGACTAGGTCACCTGCTTGGTGAGTGTCTATATATGACAATGGTAATTCAACAATTTTGTTGAAGGTGTCTTGACGCATCTTACCAATTGTTCTCTGAACAGTTCTTATTAAGACTTTGGAAAAGATGATACTAGTAAGAGCACTTAAAATATAGATTAACATCATGGTTCCTGTGAATTTCAAGACGGCTGACATATCTACATCAGAAGGCTTAATGCCGATTGCGTCTATGGCCAAACCACTTAGACGTGGGCCGAAGACCTGCAAGATATTAGTCACAATAATAAGTAGGAACGCTAGCAAATAGCCCTTCCATGCTCCTGACACATATCTACCTAATCCTGTGAAGACTTTGCCATAATCCTTAGGTTTGTTGTCTCTATTTCTTTCCGGAGGTGTAAGCAGTGGCTCTGTAGCTGACTTAATCTCTATATCATCCTTTGGTTTAAACATTGATTTTATTTTATTAAACATTTCGTACTCCTCTCAATTAGGACGGTTAATTATGAATTATGGAAAAACTCTATTGAGTCAAAATCTGCCCCAGCAGAACCTAGTTGCATATCGACAACTTCTTTATATAATTCACAATTTTCTAGTAATTCTTCGTGTGTTCCTTGATCGAGAATTTTTCCACCTTGTAAAACTAATATATTTTGTGCATGCATAATGGAGCTAATTCTTTGGGCAATAATAAATGCTGTTGTTTCTGCATAGTTTTCGCTCAAAGCTTTACGTAATCTAGCATCTGTTGCGAAGTCCAGGGCACTAGATGAGTCGTCTAACACTAATATCTCAGGATTACCTGAAAGTGCTCTACTCAAGAGAACTCTCTGCTGTTGACCACCTGACAAGTTTGTACCACGAGCAACTAGCTTGAATTTGAGTCCACTTTTATCCTCGATGAAATCGTTAGCTTGGGCATATTTTGTAGTTTCAGCTAATTTTGCATTTGTAATATCTCTACCGAATTTAATGTTGTTCTCGAGCGTACCACTAAAGATAAAGTCATTTTGTAGGACTAAACCAAACATTTCGTGCATTAACTCTCTGGATATTCTCTTAATGTTTATACCTCGGATGAAAATCTCACCTTCTTGAGGATCATACATTCTTGTAAGGAGCTTGATTATTGTACTCTTACCTGAACCGGTTGCTCCTATAATTCCTAGGGTATCTCCTGGATATACTTTGAAAGAAATATTGTACAAGTCAGCATACTTAGCTTTTTCCTCAGCAGTATCTGCTTTTTTGTACTGTTCATAATTCTCTTCATCGTAAACGAAAGATACATTTCTAAACTCAACATCAGGTACTCCTGGAGTCGCTGCTGGTAAGGTCTCAACTGCTTCTCCTTGTATGATTTGGCTCTCGTCAATAGGAAGATTCATAACTTCACTAATTCTATCCCCAGAGGTCTTAGCACGTGTACCTATATTAATCATACGGTTCATAGCCATGAATGAGTGTGCGATCTGTAAGAAGTAACTCAAGAAAGCAGTAATAATACCGGCTTCGACTGTACCCTGACTTGCTAAGTAAGCACCTAAGATAATAATTAAAGCTTGTCCTGTGAAAATAATGACATTAATGCTTGGGAACAATTTAATCATGAGATCTGTAACTTCTATCTCGGCATCAATAACATCTTGGTTACGCTCTGCGAATCGTCCTTGCTCATATTCTGTTTTGTCCAAGGCTTTTGAAACTCTAATACCACGGATATTTTCTCTAATAACTTGGACCATGTCATCCACTTTTGTCTGAACATTTCTAAACATTGGGAAAGCCTTCGAGAAAACAAGTTTAATCAATAAGAAAATTGGTGGAACCATAACGAATAGGATAAGAGATAGTCGCCATTCTAGGAAGAAACATATAGCAATTCCTCCTAAGAATAGAAGGACGGAACGAATACCCATTCTCAGAGATACACCAAAAAAGTTATGTATATTATAAGTATCTGTTGTTAATCTAGTTTCTAAGGAAGATATACTCAAACTATCTATTTGCTTGGCAGAAAGATTAATTGCTCTTGAATATAGGTCGTGTCTAACTTCTCTAACAATTCTGGAAGAGGTATATGCAGCCATTCTGTTTGCTACGATATTGGTTAACCAAGCCAGAAATGCTAGCACTATCATTATTATTCCCCAATAGACAATCCCAGATCTATCTCCACTAATAACCAAGTCATTAATCATAAATGCCAAAATCGCTGGCAATAAAATTTCAAATATAGTAGCTAAAGTCTTTATAATCGCATTGACTATTATTCTTCCCTTATAGGGTTTGGCATATTCAAGTAACATTAAATTTCCTACACTTTCTTTTTTTATCGTTATTTTTAGTATGTTTAGTATGTTTAGTATGTTTAGTATTTTTAGTACTTTTAGTGTCTCTAGTATTTTTAATCTAGTTTATATTCACTATTTTTGTTTCTGATCGATTCTGACGCTATCATGCTTATTTTTTGCAAAGCTTGAGTGATCATTTCAGCCTCTTCTTCAGTGAAATTTTGCAAGAGTAAGTTATTCCAATCGTCTAAATAATCGATGATTTCTTCATAAATTTTCTTGGCTTTTTCGCTTGGATAAAGCCTCTTCTTGCGCTGATCCTCTGGGTCAAGCTCTCGAATAATAAAACCTGATTTCTCCAATTGTGATACGTGGCGAGCAACGGTGCTTTTGTTGACTAACAACAACTTACTTAAATCTTCCTGGCTAAGTCCTGGTCTCCAAACTACCTGCATAATATAACTTGTCTGACACCCAGATATACCCTTGTCCTGGAAGTGTAAATCTCTATCAAGCATTGATGCTCTATACATTCTGTTAAAATATTTTTGTATCTTTTCCACCTTACACCTTTTACTAATAAAGTTTTGTTCAGTAATCACCAACATGCAAAAACTCCACTATTTTTCAGCAATATTGCTAAAAAGGGGTAATTATATATCTTATCTAAAAATCGTTGCACATGCAACTAACTTCTTATTATATAGTAATCTTGAATTAATTTAATCGCATTTGAGCTATAATATGGTTAATAAAAAGATTCCATTTGAGTTTGTTATAAGCAAAATTTCTTAGTTTATTTGGGAAATCTCGCAATGCAAACTTCACTCAGAAAGGTCAAAGTTATGAAAGAATTTACAGCATATTGTCCCAACGCACAGATACCATTTTTAACCGCTAAACACCTTAAACAGTTCGATAGATTAAACTTAGCCTTTGTCGTTCTAAAAGATGGCAAACTATCTTTTGACAAGCTCAACAATATTACTCACCTGCCACGCATACGTGAGGCGAATCCAAATCTAAGAGTCTTAATGAGTGTCGGTGGCGCAGGTGCTGCAGGTTTTTCTACTATGGCTATGACATCTGAAGGTCGAGAGGATTTCGCCAGGCAATGTCTCAATAGCTGTATAGAATATGGACTAGATGGAATGGATCTTGACTGGGAGTTCCCATGCTCAATATATGAAGGTATGGACTCCAGCCCAAAGGATAAAGAGAATTTTACCCATCTGCTTAAAACAATTAGAGAGATATTTGACGAATATGAGAAAACGAATTCCAAGCATCTTGAACTCACAATTGCTGCCGGTGTCGGTCAGTGGTTTATCGATCAAACTGAAGTTCCTGAATTTACTAAATATCTAGATCACGTATTCTTGATGACCTATGATCTGCGAGGCTTCGGTCAAGAAGAAACTGGACACCATACTACTCTGTACACCAAAGAAAATGACATCTATCGCATGAGTGCAGACTCTGGTATTCAGGCGTGGTTAGACCTTGGTGTTCCTGCAGAGAAAATTCATATAGGTGCCGGCTTCTACAGTCATATGTGGACCAATGTCAATCCGGATAACAACGGACTTCTACAAGTTGGTGAAGGTGGCGGTGGTTTCGGCCCTAATTATGACGAACTCCGTGATGAATATGTTAATAAAAATGGCTATGTAAGATATTGGGATGACGAGGCTAAAGTACCTTGGTTATTCGATGGCAGTACCTTTATCTCTTATGATGATGCTGAATCAGTTGTTTATAAATGTGAATATGCCAAAGAACATGACCTTGGTGGACTCTTCTTCTGGCGCTATTTAGATGATCCTGATAATGAGCTAATTGATGCAATTGACGAGAATTTGAAGTAATAAATAGACAGAGGAAATTAACAGTCAGCTAATCAGCCAATCCGTAGTCCAACAAATAATAACAAGATTAAGCCCTCCGCCTATGAGTGTGAGGGCTTAATCAATAATCTCTACAGTTATGTAGTTTCCATCTCCGAGATCGTTATCTTTCAGAGATAGTGTATAGGTCTTGAGCTGGTTATTGTATTGTCCTTCAATAACTTTTTCGTTGACTCTAAACTTCCTTCTTGGAACGCCTTCTTTTCTATAGCTAACAGCTAATCTTTTGCCTGCATAATTAATCTTGAACTCCCAGGAGTCAAATGGACAATACGCTGCAGGTTGGAAAATTATGCCTGAGTACTCAAAACGTAAGCCGAAAACATAGTGTATTAATATCTTCATAACCATGTTGGAGCTACCGGTTTGCCAGTCATGCATTGACTCACCATCTATACCTAAGCTCTCATTCAAAGAGTATGAGTTAGCCATTACGAATGGGGAGGTCGTTAAGTTATCATGGGTAATAGGCAAAATCTTATACAAGTTCTCCCAAGCTTTCTCTGACTCACCCATTCTAAACAGTGCTGCAATACCAAAGGTCGTTCCATGAACATATATAGAACCATTTTCTGCAGTACCTTCAATAAGCTTATGAATCCTACCAACACCTTTGGTTCCTGCTTTAAACGGAGGTACAAAGGTTCTCATACCGTATTTGCTATCTAAGTTTTCAAAAGCAGCTTTTACAGACTTGGTAATATCTATATCATTCTCCAGATAAATATCACTAAGTATCCAGAAGGCATTAGCCACCAAGCTATTTCTAGATTTATTATCTACATCATGGAAACTTCCTACTAAATACTCTCTTCCGTCTCCCCAGCCATGAATTACTCTAGGGTCTCCCAGCTCATTTCGCACAACTGCATATTTCTCAATGCCAGCTTGCAATTTTGATCTCACTTCTGAGTAATTAGTAATTTTTTCTTGGTCATATTTAATTAGTTCTAGTAACTCAATTACTTCTCCGAGCATTTTATAAAACTGCAAACTTGCCATGACGGAAACACCGTTACCATATGCAGATTTATCGGATTTTGAAACTCCTAGACCATCTAGAGCATCGACCCAGTCACCATAAAGAGCCTTCAGGCAATTGGTATCTTCATCAATATTAGCTACTAAATAATCTATTATCTTGATCACGTGTTCTAAGGCTGAGTCTCTTAGTTTACTTCTTCTAACTACTCCTGCACGTCCATCAGTTATTTCGTAGTATCCACATTTTTCGTCCAAAATTGACATATCACGGGTGAATTTCAGGTAGGTGATAATTGTATTAACTATCCAAATACCCTGATCTATAAAAGGCCTTAAGTCCATTCTTGGCATATCCTCTTCACTCAGCGGCAATGAGTATTGTCTAGGCGCTCTTCCACTAGGGTCTAAAAAGTTTAAACCTTCAAGAATTTTCTCCCGTGCCAGATCTGGTCTAGCGAACAAAAATGCTTCAATAGCTTGGAAAACATCTCTAACACCAATCAAAGAGTTTGGAGCAAGCTGGGCATAACCATTAATAGTTGCACAAAACTCTACCTGCTTCTTCAGGTACCTAAAGAAATTAGAGAATGTGTCACCATTAATGTTAACATTGCTCTTGTAAGAAAAATCAGCTTCGAGCCTTTTGCTTAGTTCGTCATACTCGCTTTTCTTATAATGTAGCATTTCATCAAATCTGAATTCACCTGATTTATACAAATCAGTATATGACTCAGGTCTTGTAGAGTAAATTTTATAGTTAAAGAGGAAGTCTAACCTTAATTCAGATTTTCCTGTTGTCTCCAAATGGATAATTTCACCAGCTATTCCAGAATCTGTAAAAGCTGTACTGTGAACATCTTTGGGGAATTTACCTGAGATAATGGACTGAGATTCTCCTATGGAAGCATTCTCGCTACCAGTGAAGTTTTTGCGTGAAGTTGTCGCTTCTACACTCTTTATCTCAATATCTTTCATCTTAATACTCTGGTTCAAAACTCCAAAGTTATCGACAGATAGATATCTAGATAAGTCCTCATTAATTCTAAATATGAAACGACCCAAAGGAGAATTCTCCTGATCAAGATTAAACCTAGATGTTTTAAACCATCTTGTCTCATTATTCTCACTTGGTATGTGACTTAGATGTGGGTTAAAGTACCAGGCTAAATAAATATTCTTCTTGTTTCTATATTTTTTCTTAAGCAAAACACTAAAATTCAGCTCATTATTTTCACTATTAAAAGCAACTACTGTAAAGATGAAGTCCGGTGTCTCGGTAATGTAGTATGTTGAAATCTCGTCAAAAACAGTGTAACGAGTTACTCTTGAAATTTTGCTCTCATCAATGGTTGGAACTTTCAAAAGGGAAAGTGGTATATATTTGTCTTTATTCTTAAAGCCTGCGAAAAATGCTATCTTAGGTTCTTCACCCTCAGAAGCACGCAAGAATGGAGAGAATAAACCATCGTTGGCATGCATGTAGCCAGAATCATAAGTCCAAAAGTTGAAGCCATCTTCACCATATTGGAACCTACTTACTCCAATATTTCTATCAAGGCACATGACACTACCATCATTAAGGAAGAAAACATTGCCTGGTAATTCATTATCTAGTTTCTTCCCTGGCTGAAGTTTCTTCGCTTCCTCAATGATCTTATATTCTTGTATAAAATAGTCTACACGTTCTTTTATAAAAGACATTATCCCTCACCAATGATTATGTTTTTCAATGATTCCTTCATCAATAATTAGCTTTTTACAATTATAATTTTTTCAACAACTCTAAGTTTTTGTTAATTGTATCAGCTCCTGGATTAGCATAAAGTTGATCTTTACTATTAGAGCTGATTTTGTGCAAGAATGCTTGCTCATGTAACTTTTCAGCTTCTGCCTTTTTCTCAGAATTATTATTTAAAATTGCTTCTGCATAAAAAATTCCAGCTTTTGCTTTATCCTCAAGAGCATTCAACCATTGTTCCATCTCTTCATAGAGATTAACGTTGCTCTTATTATTTCTATACTCTTCAATACTATCTAATACTTTATTATATTCTTTTATTATTAACGGTAATACGGAGTTCTTATCTTCTCCAGCTTCCAATTGCTTATGTAAGGCTTTTATTGCTTCGGACTCTTTGGCATCGTGAGTTGCTGCAGGTTCTTCTTGTGAAGATAGATGTTTACAGATCTCATGCAATGCTGCAGGAGCACCCGCATCTATATATTTGAAGCTCTCTTCCCAAGATGTTTCCGGATCAAATGCCTCCGCATTCCAGTTGTAGTCTAGAGTTGCAAATAGTGAAACCTTCGATGCTTCTGCTTGTTCCATAGGGTTTGTCAAGACACCAGTAATTTGAGTTTTACCTGTTTGGAAAATCTCACCAGGTCCCATAAACAATCTTCTTAAAGTCTTGTGGTCAATGTCGTTGACAGGCCAGTTCATCCAGAATAATGGAGCACGTCTTCTACCCTCAACATCTACAGCTTTGGTCATATAGCCGTCCATTGCTTCTTGAGAAACAGTTCCACAAACTATTAATCCTGTGTAAAAGATTTCTATATCTTTGTCAAAATGTTCGTGATAGTAATTCAATTCACTACCATCTTTGAATGCCCACTCATCCAAGCAGTATGCTTCTGGGCAGAAGAATAGAGGGGCTACATCGCCTTTTTCTTTGCGCCACTTGTTTAGGTTGTTCATTAAGTAGACGACTGTGTCAAAGTCCAATCCACCTACGTCATCACCCAAAACTCCGAATCCTCTAACTCCAACTTCATATAGGGTCTCAAATTTGTTTATTAATTTCTCTAAGCCCTCTTCTTTGTTATCTGCTTTTATCTGATTGTCATTTACAACAAAAGGTGAAATTGTCCAGTAGTAAGTGATAGCCTTTTGCTCAGCAAATTTAGCCAATTCAGCAATTTCTTCCAACTCAGCTTCTGGATATGGTTCCCACCACTTATCCCTATGATATGGATCATCTTTTGGTGCAAAAGCAAATACATTACCCTTGAAGTAGGATGTGAAGTCTAAAATTTCTTTACGCTTAGCATTTCCAAATGGAATACCATAATATCCCTCAATCATTCCACGGAATGGATATGTCGCAAAATCATGAATATTTAGAGTCAGAATTTTATTCTTACTTTGTTCCAGAATATGATAAAGAGTTGTCAAAGCATAGAATATAGTTCTTTCGTCTTTTGCCTTAATACTCCATTTACCTGCTTCTATTGCTAATTCATATTCATCAATGGCGTTAAACTTTTCTTCAAGTTCTATACAGATTACAGTTTCTGCATCTCCCATAATCTGAATATTATGTAGACTAAGACCTTCTTCTAATCTATGTAAATTTGCTGAACTTAATTCTGGTTTTGCTTCCACAGAAATAGACTCTGGCATAGATATACTGTCGCCTGTGTAATTGATTTCGTGTACAAGTGGATAAATTTTGTATAACATATTCCCTCCTAAAAAGAAGCCCATCAACTATTTTTATTCTAGATGATGGGCCTTGATTTTCTATACAACTATTATATTAATAGTTTACGTAAAAATACTAGTTTTTACTAATATTTTTCTTCATGTTTTGTTTTTACTACATATGTAACTGCAACAGCTAAAGCTATAAATAGCAACCATACTATGACATCTGCACTTGCACCTGTCTTAGATGGTGCATTGGTCTTGTCATTATTTTGGTCTTTTGTGCCTTCGCTCTCAGTATTACTTGCTTCTGTACTTGTGCTAGGTTCTGTATTTTCACTTGTATCAGAAACAAAGTAGTAAGGTGAGAAACTATCTGCTGCGAATGTTACTCGTTGTCCGTCAAGAGCTAATACTTGAATATCTTCGTATTTTCCAGACTCAAATTCATGTTTGATAGCTAAATCTTTGCCGACCTTTTCTTGCAATGTTATAGAGATGGTTATTGCTGTATTTGCCTTCTCTACTAGTTTACCATTAGGATCGTACAATTTGATATCGTAACCTTCATTATTCATGCTTGGCTGATCTAGTTCAGAAATTACAAGTTTATACCCTCTTAGGCCATCAGCTTTTGCTGTAATATTAAGCTTCTTGGCTAAATCATTTTGAACCACTTCTAGAGGTGGTAACATTTCTGGGTCCTCTTCATTAAGATCATATTTGACCCATTCTTCTAACCACCAATTTCTATCTTTAGCATAGTCTTGACTATCTCTTTGATCATAATTTGCTAGTGTAAATGTACCCCACCAGAATAGACCGGATCCATAAACATTTGCACCTTGATCAATAGCATCACGTAGACCTTTAGCCGCAGCTAAAATGTTCTCATATTCATGTAAATGGTAATACACCTTTCCTGAATCTGCATCTGGCCAACCTGGAGTTCCTGGATAGAATTTGTCGTCATATGCTGGCATTGTTGGTGCTAGCTGTACGTTAGGATTCTCAGATGCTGCAATAGCTTCAGAGTATCTCAAAACATTCTCTTTCCAGAATTCAGTAAATGCTTCTGCTGAGTATACTATACCTTCATCATCACCTGATACATCGTATAGCATTGGGTTGATCATATCTACATACTTAGCAATCTCTGAAATATTCTCGTTTGGTAAGTATTTAGCTAGTGCTGTTGTAGCGATTGATATATGAACATCTGCACCAGCTGCAGCACGTAACTTGCTTAAGTATTGAATTAGTCTTGGATGATTTCTAACGTTGAATGGTTCTATATCAACTTGAATACCATCGAAGTCATATTCTTTGTAGATTCTTACTGCTTCTTCTACCATTCTATCGATAGTTTCATCAGATATTTCTATGGTCTGTCTTGCATTAGCATTGATAGTACCCATGATCTTAATCTCAGGAGCTAGTTCTCTACTTCTCTTCATCCAGTATCTGACTAAAGCATCTTTCTCTGGACTTTGTGGTAAATCACCATTTATGTCATGGACACCCATATCTACAAATTGCATGTTGATTGCATAATCTTGTAGCTGATTGATAAAGTCTTCCATTACTTCATCATTTAGTTCACGTTTCCAATTCATTTCCTCAACATCAAGATATGCGAAGTTGTTAGTATTTTTGTATGAGCTTCTGTCTTTAGCTGGATTTGGATATTCTGTTAAATCAGCCCAGTCATTGTCGAAGCCTCTTAGCCACTCATCTCCATCATTCTTGAATTGAGTAATTTTGACCCAATCTATTTCCATTGTTCCTGAATCAAAGTTTGGTTCACCTGCCCATCCTTGTGGGAACCATAGACCCAACCAGAATCTACCAGCAGCTGATGGAATTTTCTCTGTTGCTGTATGTACATGTTTTCCATCAAGGTAGAATTCTACTCTTGGGTTATCTTTTTCTGTATACCAATCAAATCTATATGTATGCCAGCCTTCAGCAACACCTTCAGCTGTACCTAATTCTTTTGGACTATCAACGATATATGAGTTTGGTACTTGGTCATCTACCCAAGTATTAGCCATGATTTGATTTACGTATTGTTTACCGGCAACAGTACCTGGAGCTTCCCAGTCGATCTCGTCATTTCTTTCGCCATTATTAAAGAATGTCCAGAATGCATTAACTACACCTAATTCATTTAATAATCTTGCACGAACTTCGTAACTTCCTGAAGCGAAGTGGTCTTTGGTTGCTATGACACCACCTACACGTTTACCGCTTTCAGATTGGACAATTCTGCCCTCTTTGTCACGTTTGAAACCTTTTTGCTCACCTTCGTAGAGGTCACCGTTTGCTTTAATTTTCAATATACCATTTTCAACTGTAACGTTTTCTGGTGAAACACCATTATTTCCGTATCCCCAAACTGTTTTTCCTATTAACCATTTTGATGGATCTACTCCATTCTCAAAATCATCGAAGAATACGCCTTCTGTTTTGTTGATTGGGTTAATGAAGTTTGGATTATCTGATTCATTAGGATTATCTTTTTCTGTAACATTTACTAGAGAGAATCCATCAAATACAGCTTTACCAGGACCTTCTTTCCATATATAGACTTGGTAACTTTCTGACTCTTTTTCTACGGTAAAAGTAGCTTCAAATTTGCTAAATTCTGTTGTTGAGAATTCACCTACTCTTAAACGTGTCTTAACTGTTTTACCATTAACTTTGTCCAGACCTTCTATACCAAAGTAAACAACATCACCTTCTTCGAGTACTAGACCGTGAGCAATAAATTTATATGTTTTGCCAGCTTGCAACTTAAGGTTTTGTCCGATACCGTTATCCCCAGAAATTAAGATTGCATTTTCACCTTCGAATACTGGGTCGTGAGTTATTGCATGCTCATTTAGATTTTCCCAGCCATCCCAAGCAACTAATCCATCTTCAAAGCCCGGGTTCTTAATTAGTTCAATATTAGTACGGTCGTCTGAGACAGCAACTAATTCGAAATTATCGAAGTAAGCGTATGCTTCTTGTCCTTGAGGAGAAGGGTTCTTGTATGTATATAGCTGTAAAGCTTTTGTTCCTGGGACAGTAGTGAATTCTATAGATTTCTCAGTCCACTCTGTTGAAGTAAATAAACCACCAGATTTACCACCTGCTATTCTCTTCATATTCTCATCTAGACAGTCAACACCAAAATATCCAGTTTCAGTTTCATGACTTACTTTACCTGTAACTTTGAGTGTGAATTTAATATTTTCAGGAATGTTTAAAATGTACTGAGATCTTCCACCTTCACCAGGTCCAGTTACTATTGACTTACTTTCTTCATAACCTTCTTCAGTAATAAAAGTCTGTCCTATGTTGCCACTGTCAACGTCTAAGTCATTATCCCAGCCTTCAATTTCTGCTGCTTCACCAGGACCATTATTGTTATAGCTTAATTCGAAGTCAGGGTTCTTGGCTAAGTTTTTGCCTAATTCAACTTCTGTTGCATTTTGTTCTGGTTCTGTTGGTGTTTCAGGCTCTGTAGGAGTTTCTGGCTCTGTTGGCTTATCATATAAATCTTCTACATTTATATGTTCAACAGCTCCACCTTTATCTTTTGGATATCCCTCTACTTCACCTTCTAGGCTATAAATTTTTATATAATCATAGAATGCGAAATCTTCACCTGGATTTTTGTAGATAGAAATTTGTACATCAATAGCATCAGCTGGTATTTCTACAGGTACTTCAACCTCTTCATATTCATGGCTAGTAAAACTATGTATACGAATTCTGTCCTTACTTCCATCATCTTTAAAATACTCAATTTGCAAAATACCAGGTTCTACAGTTTCTTTTTCTCCAACCCTACCTCTTGCACTAACGATAATATTTTTGGGTCCAGAATATTTTTCCATGTAAATACCTGCACCACCGTCATCGCCTAGAGCGATTACATCTTCGCCATTATCGTTAACGTATTTTAAATTCCCCCAATCGTCCCAAGCAGAATTTAATCTTGTGCTCATGTCATCTTGGGAAATAATAAACTCTTGCCCAGCCTCTTGGGCATCGTTCTGTCCAGCCTCTTGGGCAGCCTCTTGAGTAGCCTCCGCTTCCTCAGCAGATAGCTTATGCATGCTCATTGGGCTTGCAAAAAGACCGACAATCAAGCTCAACACTAAAGTCAATGACAAAATATTTAGTGTCTTACGTCTATGCTTCTTCATATAAACCTCCGAGTTTAAAGACGTTTACTATCCTAGAATAGTAATAGCTACTAATTGATAACTTCTATATCAATTTGTTCTAAGTTCTCTAAATCTTCAGATTTGATAAATAGTACATCAGCTCTATAGTTCTCGTCATAGTTTCCACGCATCTCAGAACCATTTAACTTAAAGGCTCTTGAATCTCTTGAGTCATCTTTACTTAGAGCTAAGTTTAAACTCTTGCCTCTGTACTTCATCTGTAAGTCTAAAGATTTAAATGGGTTATTGGCTGCTGTTTGAATTCTAATTCCGTCATACTCGAATCTAATACCGAAAACGAAGTATAGAATTATTTTTAGGACGACGTTAGAGCTACCTGTTTGCCAATCATTCATGGATTCTCCATCAATATTTAACTCTGGGTTGTAACCGTATGAGTTTGGCATGACAAAAGGAGTATGGGAGACTGTCTCGTGAACTGCAGTAAAAGGTAAATTCTTGACTAGTTCTTCCCAAGCCATCTTAGATTCGCCCATAGCAAATAGTGCAGCTGTTCCGAAAACGGATCCGTGAATGTAAACAGCACCATTCTCAGCTGTACCTATTGGCAATTTAGGAATTCTACCTACACCTGGAGTACCTGGAGCGAAACCTGGCTCAAAGGTCTTGAGACCATATTTAGAGTCTAATGTTTCGAAAGTATGTACCAAAACATCTCTCAACTCTGGAGTTTCTTCATATAAGCGACTAATTACCCAGAAAGCTGGAGCTGTTAGGCCATATCTTTCTACGCCATCTGGATCATTAAATCCGGCAACATAGTAATCTCTGTCCTCTCCCCATCCATGTGCGATATGTTTTCTTTCGCCATTATCCAGAACAGCGTATTGCAATAGACCTTCCTTCAACTCTGCTCTAGTTTTTTGATAAAGCTTAACTTCTTCCTCGTGTACACCTAAGTGATTTAGAAGCTCTGCCATTTCTTCTAGATTCTTGTAAAGTTGTAATGAAGCCATTACTGAAACACCGTTACCATAGTCTTTGTTTGGATCTTTTGAAACACCTAGACCATCTAGGGCATCATTCCAGTCTCCGAAGAGAGCTTTCAAACACTTGGTATCTGGATCAATGTTTGAAATTAAGAAATCCATAACTTTCAACATGTGTTGAAGTGCAGAATCCTTGTAATCGGTTTTTGCTACGATTTTTCCTCTTTCATCAATAATTTCGTAGTACGCAAGCTCTTCATCAAGAATTGAGAAGTCGCCTGTATATTTAATATAAGTTACGAATGTATCTATTATCCAGTGACCTTGGTCGATAAATGGACGTAAATCCATTATTGGATTATCCCCTTCATTTGTTGGTAGAGAATATTGTCTTGGTGCTCTACCACTAGGATCGATAAATTCAAGTGACTCAAGCATTTTAGCTCTTGCTAGTTCTGGTTCGTAGAATAGAACTGCTTCTATTGCTTGATATACGTCTCTGATTCCAATTAGTGAACCTAATGAGAGTTGGATGAATCCTTTAATACTTGCACAGAACTCAACTTGTTTTTTGAGATACTTCATGAAGTGAGTTAAGGTCTCAGCATCCAATCCTTCAATTTCACTAGTGTCAAAATGTATGAGTAGGCTCTTATCATTTTCTTCACTCTCGTGGTATGCCTTCTCTACATCTTTCTCTAATTTGGCAATATCAATATCTTTGAATAATGGTTTATATGCATCATCTTCTTTGCAATGCACAATATAATTCAGCTTAATATCCACTCTTACTTTTGCATTTTGCTCTAAGTTTAAGAATGCAAGTTCACTAGCTGCAGAAGTTTCAGTAAATGCTGTAACTGTTTCATCAACATCATAAACACCATTCTCCAAGGCTCTAGCCTTGTAAAGACTACTGTGTGCACCACCAACGAAATTATATCTTGAGCTTGATGCTGCTTTTCTTTCTAAACTATAATTTTCACCACTAATACCTTGATTTAGAACTGCAAAGTTAGTTACTGATTTTGATCTACTTAAGTCTTCATTAACTTTAAATACAAATCTACCTAAGTCACCATAATCTTCGAACTCTGTTTGTCTAAACCATCTATTTTCATCATTGTCGCTGATACTGTGGTTTAGCATTGGGTTAAAGTACCATGCCAAATATATCTCTTCAGAACTTGAGTTTTTATTATCAACTTGGATTGTAAAGTTCACTTTATTATCTGAATCAACAAATACTCTAATTGTAAAATCAAAGTCATCAGTTCTACAAATATAATATGTACAGTTCACATCGAATATAGTGAATCTTTCTACATTTCCGAAGTTATTAGTTTCTATCTCTGGTACAGCAAGTAATGGTAAAACATCATATTTGTCTTCATTCTTTTTACCTGCAAAGAAAGCAATTACTGGCTCTTGTCCCTCTTTCGCTCTTAGGAAAGGTGAGAATAAACCTTCATTTGCATGCATATATCCTGATGCATATGTCCAGAAGTTGAAACCATCTCTACCATATGGGAAGCGGCTTTCACCTTCATTTCTAGGAATAGCTAACACACTATTATCGCTTAGGAAATAATTCTTACCTGGTAAAGGTTTGCTATTTTCTAAATTATCATTCTTTATTGCTTCATATGTGTCATGAAAAAATTTAATTTTCTCGTTAAAATTTGGCATAGTTATCCCCTTACTACATTTTTATTTTTTAGTATTCTAAATAAATTTGATATTAATCTGTTATCATCTCAGAAGTAATCTTTAAGAAGTCTTGCATGATGTCGCAGTTTGCAGAGGCACCTTCAACTGAATCCATTTCCGAGTAGATTCTAATTACTGGCTCTGTACCTGAGAACCTTACAAGTATCCAGCCATCGTTTTCGAAGTATACTTTCAAACCATCTTTATCTGAGACTTTCTCAATCTTTTGATTAAATTCTGGCAACTTAGATTCTGTGAATAAAACTCGTCTAATTTCTTCTTTATGTTCTTCAGTAACACGGAAGTTTCTTTCTACAGTAAATAATTGACCAAATTTCTCATAAATCTCATCCAAAATATCGGTTAAAGATTTATTTAATAAACTTAACATCTCAATTATTAAAGCTGCAGCGTAAATACCGTCTTTACCTTTAATATGTCCTACTGTAGCTAAACCACCTGAGCTTTCGCCACCGATGATCGCTCCAGAATCTTCCATTCCTTTGGTAATATGTTTGAAACCAACTGGAACTTCTATACATTCTTGTCCATATGCTTTTGCAATTCTATCCAGAATATGAGTTGTAGAAATATTTCTAACAACTGCTGATCTCTCGCCCTTATATTCTAGGTAGTAGTAGTAAAGCAAAACTAAAATATCATTAGCATGAATATATCTTCCTTGCTCTGATATCAAGCCGATTCTATCAGCGTCTCCATCTGTTGCTACACCAAGATCATAATTACCCTTGACTACTAATTCTTTTAGTCTTTGTAAATTACCACTTGAAGGTGATGGCATATTTCCACCAAACATCATGTCATGGCTATCATTAATTGCATCTAGTCTGCATCTACAGTTGATTAGTAAAGCTTGTAGTGCAATTCTGGAAACACCATGCATTGGATCTAATAAGATTCTTAAATCTCTATTCTTAATTGCTTCAACATCTATTAAAGACATTATTCTGTCAATGTAGCTATTTAATGGATTAATAATAACTACAAGGCCTCTCTCTTTAGCCTCATCAAATCTCATGGATTTAACGTCTTCAATCTTTATGTTTGCAGTCATTTTTTCAAGTTCATCAGTAACTTCTACTGTTGCATCTTTCCCTCCGTCGAAAAAGAATTTAATACCGTTCCACTCATATGCATTATGACTTGCTGTAACTGCAATTCCGTATTCTAGGCCAAGATCACCAATAGTGAACATAGTCATCGGAGTCGGAGCTTCTTCATTTATTAAATTAACTTTAATATTGTTTGCAGCAAAGACTTCTAAAACCCAAATCGCTGCTGTTTTTGATAAAAATCTTCTGTCGTAACCGATTACGACTGATTGCTCTTCATCTTTTGAGTTTTTCCAAATATAATCGGCCATAGCTTGTGCTAATCTTGTGATATTAAATTTTGTAAATTCATCTCCAATTAACGCACGCCAGCCACCTGTACCGAATTTAACCATTGCATTTTCTCCTTAACTATCCTTGAATAAAGGCTTTAATATTTATTTAAAATGTGCGGAGCGAGATCCGCTCCGCACCGTAGTTCTTATTTAACTATTTACCTACGCTAGAGTATCTATCGTATGCTGCTTGTTTGATATCGATTAGTTCTTGAATACCTAAGTCTTGAACTTCTTTCACAAAGTTATCGTATTCAGCTATATCTCTTGTACCGATAACGAATTTCAATAGGTCTTCATCGACTTTAGTCTTAATTGCACCCATTTTTTCTTCGTATGTTGGTTTCTCATCTTGATTTAGAGGTACTGATGGGTTGAATGGGAAGAATAGATCATTATCATCATAGAAGAATAATTGTTTTCTTACACCTTCATCAGGAGTTGAAGCTGCTTCGTACTCTGGCATTTGACGCATACCGATCAATGCTTGCATACCGTTTGTTCTGATGTATGTAGTTGAACCTTCACCACCAGTAACTTTTTCTGTATAAACTGGTTTGCCATCTTTGATTTCGTAGCTTTCGCCTTCAATACCGAAGTTGAATAATAGGCTTCCTTCATCGCTGTATACGTAGTCGAACATTTCTACAATTTTATCTTTAACTGCAGCATCTGTTTTTACATTAATACCCCATGCGAAAGGTACTACTTCAGCTTGTTGACTATATGTTTTTGGCTCTTGACCAGCTTTTAATACTGGTGGATTAACAACTTGCCAGTTAGTATTTGGATCGTTTGCTTTAACTTCTTCGTTGTTGTTCATACCTGCAACATAACCTGTCCAGTAAACTGTAGCACCAGCTGTGTTGTTTAAGATATGGAAGTTATTTGTATCTTCACGTGTAACGAAGTCTTGGTCGATTAAACCTTCTTTGTACCATTTAGCCATAGTTGTAATGAATTCTTTAGCTTCTGGTAATAGTGGAGCATATTCCATCTTACCGTCTCTTGCTAGCCAGAAATCGTTATTTGGATTCAATTCAATTCCCCATGCATCTGCGAAGTTGTAGTAGTAGTTTTCCCAAGCTCTATCTAAAACTAGTGGTGTAACTGCTCCTGCACCTTCACCATTTAGATCATTTGTCTTGAATGCTGTTAGAACGTTGTACCAGTCATCAATTGTTTCTGGAACTTTAAGATCTAACTTGTCTAGCCAGTCTTGTCTAATTAGGTAACCCATAGCTGTTCTAATAGCTGATTGCATTGGAATACCATATAGGGATCCATCACTAGCAGCTGTTTGTGCATAAACAACTTGGTTTTCTAATAGATGTTTGTTGATGTTAGGTGTCTTCTCTGCTGATAGATATGAGTCTAATTTATCGAAAGCACCTAATAATCCATATTCATTAATAACACTTAAATTTGAAGCAACAACATCAGGATATTCACCTGCTGATAAGCTTGTTGTCAAGTATTCATTAGCTTCACTTTGAACAACAGAATCAATATCGAATTTAATATTCAATTTTTCTGCTAAAGCTTTAAATGTCATTGTATCGCTATTGTAAATAGCTTCTGGTAAACGACTTGGAACAAATAATGAGATATTTACAGGTTCTGTTTTATCTCCGCCTTGCTCACCTGAGTCGCTAGTAGCTGGTTTATCACCATCTGTAGGTTTTGTGCCGCTGTCTGTATTACATGCTACTACTCCTAGTAATAGAGAAGCAGCTAAACCAATAGATAAAAGTTTTTTGAATTTCATACTCTTCCTCCTAAATTTCTTTTATCGTTCTTATTAATAAAAATAAGCAAAATTAAATATAAGTTTTTTGACTAGTTTCATTTACTAGTTCTTGCGTTTTAGATTATCTAACCATAGGCACGCCCTCCTAAATACTTTTTAACCTTTTACTGCACCGGCTAAAGTTCCGTGAATAAAGTATTTTTGTAGGAATGGGTAAATAATTACGATTGGTAAACTTGTAAGAACAATTGCTGCAAACTTAATAGTTTGTGGATTAGCTTGTTCACCTCTAGATAACTGTCTTGCAGCAGCTTCATCAAATTGTGATGCACTAACGATCCTGTTCAGGATAACTTGCATAGGCATTTTGTCCTCTGCCTTGTTTGTTAGCAACAATGTTTCCCAGAAGAATGAGTTCCATTTTCCTACTGCGTAATACAATGCTAACGCTGCTAATACTGGTTTTGATAAAGGTAAAATTATCTTTAGTAATACTTGTAAATCATTTGCACCTTCTAATTTTGCAGATTCGTCAAGAGATTCAGGTAAGCTCTCGAAGTGAGATCTCAAAATGATTATGTAGAAAGTACCAATAACTGCATAAATCAAAATACCAAATCTAGTGTCGATCAATTTAAGATCTTTCATCAATAGGTAGAAAGGTATCATTCCACCACCAAACCACATAGTAAATACTATGAAGAGGTTGAAAAATCTTCTACCTTTAAGGTGTTTCTTTGACAGTGGGTAGGCCGCCAATATTGTAAATGCCAAACTCATTGCTGTTCCTACTACTGAGTAAAATACTGAGTTTAGGAATGATGAAATAATATTAGGGAATTTAACAACGACTTCATAAGCTCTTGTTGTAAATCCTACTGGTAGGAATACTACCTGATTTCGTTGTACAGCTGCTACTGAACTCAGAGATGCTGATACAACATATATTATTGGATAAAGTGATACCGCTATTACTAAAAGGACAAATATGTAACAAAATATTATGAATGCCCATTCACCTGCAGTATATTTTTCTCTTCTTTTCTTCTTCGAAAGTGTACTCATAGTTTTAGTTCCTTCTACTGACATATTCTCCTCCTACCACAATGTTGTTCCATCAACTCTTCTGACAAATCTATTCGCAAAGTAAACTAAAATGAAGCCAATTACACTTTGGAAAATAGAAACTGCTTGTCCATAGCTATAGTCTCCAGGGTTTGCCATCAAAGCAATTCTATAAACGTAGGAGTTGAAAACGTCTGATGTTGAATAAATACTTGAGTTGTACAAGAGGATAATTCTCTCGTGTCCAACAGTCATGATTGAACCTAGACTCAATAGCAATTGGATAGAAATAACTGGACGTAAACTTGGTAAAGTTATATATCTCATTTGTTGGAATTTACTTGCACCATCAATAGATGCAGCTTCATATAATTCATTAGGAATTCCTGTCAAGGATGCTAAATAGATAATTGAACTAAATCCTGTACTTTGCCAGATACCTGCTGAAATATAAATAGCTTTAAAATACTCTGGGTTAATTAAGAAATTAATTTTTTCTGCACCAAAGAAAGCTCTTAACATATTAATAGGACCATCTGTAGAAACGAAGTATTTAACAATACTCATAACAACAACTGATGATAAGAAATATGGCAAGTAACTTATTGTCTGACCAGATTTCTTGAATGCTTTAACCTTGATTTCGTTCAAAGCAATAGCTAACAAAATTGGTAGTGGAAAACCAAATATTAAACCATACACATTAATCATTAAAGTGTTGTAGAACAATCTACCAAAGTGTGGGTCTGCAAATAATCTACGGAAGTTTTTTAGACCGATAAATTTACCGATACCGCTGAACAGATTATAATCAAAGAACGCAATTGCATTACCGACCATTGGTATATATGCAAAAATAAGATACCAAATAAATACTGGTAAAAACATTATGTATAACCATTTATCTCTTTTGAGGAAATACATTAAGTTACGTTTCTTTAACTTAGATGTCTCAATACCAACACTTTCTGGTTTTTTAGATACTTGACCTTTCATCGTTAAACACCTTTCAAATGGATTGATTAAATCAATTACACTTATTTCATACTGTAACTTTACATTTTTCTAACTAGCTTTTCTAGCCAAATTTAGTGAAAATAGCTAATTTTCGCTTTTTTCATCCTAATATACAAAGTCAATTCACTAGATATGTTGAGTTTTTTCATTTTTCAGCGGGATATAAGTCATACCATTTCTTTTTCTTTGTGCATGCCGCATAGTTTTAGGCTCAGTTTTTGTCTACTTTGTCATTAGTAAACTTTCTGATTCAATTTATTCACTTAAACTTAACTTTTAATAAAGTGTTTATTGTGCTAGTTTCTCCATCTTTGCTCCGTTGCTCAACCAGAAGTTCCATATTAATTCACTTTCATATTAAATCGCAACAAAATAAAAGCGTAGCTAAATTAATAACTACGCTTCATGGTTTTTATAGAAAATTGGTATTAATTATCTTGGTCTAATACTCTTTGTGCTTCTTCTAGTTCACGTTTCTCTATTGCCTCCGCAACAAGTTGCTCATCTTCTGCAGATTCACGATTTCTAACTGAGAAGTCTATACCTGTACCCACTTCATTTGGCTCATCAACGTTAAATACGTAGTCATTGCCTGGAAGAATTGCGTTAAGTAATATTCCAATAATTGCAGCTATTGCAATACCAGGTAGGACTAGATCAACTCCGAACATTGGAATTGTTAGGCCTTCACCACCGAATCCTAAAGCTGATACAAAGATAACACCTGCAATAATCATGTTTCTACTTAAGCTGAAGTCTACTTGGTTTTCGACTAAGTTTCTAACACCTGTACTTGCGATCATACCGTAAAGAATGATTGAAACACCACCGATAACTGCTGTAGGAATTGTACGTATGAATCCACTTACAACTGGGAAGAATGAAAGTGCTATTGAGAATATTGCAGCTAATCTAATGATGCTTGGTGCATATACTTTTGTTAAAGCCATAACACCTACGTTTTCACCATATGTAGTCATGTCTGGTCCACCAATTGCTGTAGAGAATGATGTAGCCAAACCATCACCTAATAAAGTTCTATGTAGTCCTGGTTCTTTCAAATAGTTTTTGCCTGTTGTAGCACTTATTGCTGAGATATCCCCAACGTGTTCCATAAGTGTTGCTAAGGAGATTGGAATCATTACTGAAATTCCTCTCAAGTCAATTGACATTAATCTATCTTGTGCGAATGGCAAAGCGAAAGCTTCAGCATTCTTCATACTATCGAAGTTCACTTCTTTTAATAATAAAGCGCAAATATATCCTGCGATTATTCCTAGCATAATAGGAATAACTTTGGTCATACCTTTACCCCAAATGTTGAAAATAATAACTGTTCCCATGGTTACTAGAGCTATTATCCAGTTGCTACTTGCATTACTTATTGCGGTTGGAGCTAAGCCAATTCCGATTGCAATAATAATTGGTCCGGTAACAATTGGCGGGAAAAATCTCATAATGTTTTGGACTCCAAAAAGCTTAATTAAATAAGCAATTGCAATAAATAAAAGTCCACTAATGAAAATACCACCATTAGCGCTACGTAAGCCTTCTACGTTAGGCATACCATCAGCACCTAGCGGAGCTAAAATAGCGTATCCACCCAAGAATGCAAATGAAGAGCCTAAAAAAGCCGGTACCTTACCACCTGTTGCCAAATGAAATAATAGTGTACCGGCTCCTGCCATAAATAATGTTGTTGAAATATCTAACCCTGTCAATATCGGAACTAAAACTGTTGCCCCAAACATTGCAAATAAATGTTGTAATCCTAAAAGAACTTGTTTTCCTTTGGATATTTGACTTGCATCCCAAATAGGATCTTGCCCAACGCGTATGCGCTTATTCTCTTTCTCCATGAGAACCCTCCTTAATTTTGCTTAAACGGCTTCATTATGCAGGAGGTTTTTTCTTTTGTCAATAGTTTTATTTATAATTTGTGTCAAGTGCAAAGTGCAATAAACTGAATACTACATCCACAATTTAATTTTATTAATTAAATTCCTTATTTTTTGAATCCCAAAGCAACTTTAGCATAATCGCTCATACTATCAATGGTCCATTTAGGCTCAAAAACTATATCAGCAGCAACATTATTAACTTCAGGAACTTTTTCAATTTCTGAAACTATATTTTTAATAAGCATACTTGCCATCGGACAAGCTGGTGTGGTCAACGTCATTACAACTATTACATTATTATTCAAGTCTCCCAAAATGTTATAAATAAGTCCTAAGTTATATACATCCATTGATATCTCTGGATCTTCAACAGTTTTGAGCTGTTCAACAATTTCATTATATAAATTCTCATTGAAATCTTTTAAATTTCTATATGACTCTCTATTCTCAACTTTTGCCAAAAATTCCATACTTTATTCATCCTTTCCTATCTATATGGACTACCATCTGCATTTGTCCAAAGTACAATTTCACCTTTTTCTAAACTCTCTTGTACTCTTATAATCCTTTGATTGCTACTACCTCTAAATTGCAATGTTAAATCTAATAAATCAATCTGGAAACGTCCGTCAACTAAAACATCTACTAAGCTAAGCAATTCCAATTTATCATCGCTTTCTTGCATCAATTCTTCCCATGTATATCCTGACCAGCACCAAATATCTTTTGTGTTTCCGAAACGTTCTCTAAAAGCATGACAAAGAGGCAGAAGTGTATTGGTATTTAGCATTGGCTCCCCACCCAACAATGTCAATCCTTGACAAAAATCAGCTGCAACATCATTTAAAATTCTGTCCTGCAATTCTTGTGTATAAGGAAATCCATATTTGAAATTCTGAACTATTAGGTTATAGCACTCTGGGCAAGCAAATAAACAACCACTGACATACAAAGAACATCTAACACCTTCGCCATCAACAAAATTATACGGCTTATAATCTGCAACATTACCTCTTGACCAATCTTTCGCTAACCACTCTTTAGGTTTTGGACTTCTGGGTGATCTTTTCTTTTTTTCTTCCATTTATTCCTCTACAAACAATTGTTTAATAAACTTACATTTAAATCTTGTTTTTAATTTTCTTCAGCAAAAATTTAATCATTCTCAACCAATGAATTTTCGACATACCATTTGCCCTCTGCTTCCAGTTTAGCTTTTAAAATTTCGCCATCATCTACAAAAGTTCTGTTAAAGGCATCAGCAGGAATATGTTTAACTCTAGATTTAATTTCCTCATGTCTACCATGAACCATTGGTCGTTGCTGAGGGTTACCTAAATATCCACAAGTCCTTTTTACAACATCGCAAGTTGCTGGATTTGTATTTTTGCACTGTGGACATTCAAAACCTTTTTTTGTTGGCTTAAACTCACCATCAAAACCACATTCATAGCAATGATCTATAGGTGTATTAGTACCTAAATAAGCTACTTTATCGTAGGCATAATCCCAAACAGCTTCCAGAGCTTTAGGATTTTGTCGCATATTAGGGTATTCGCAGTAATGAATAAAACCACCTGAAACGTATTTAGGGTAATCTTTCTCAAAATCTATCTTTTCAAAAGGAGTAGGTGATTTTCTAACATCATAGTGAAATGAGTTTGTATAGTAATCTTTATCTGTAATATCAGGTATAGAGCCAAACTCTTTTTTATCCAATTTACAAAAACGGTCTGTCAAGCTCTCTGATGGTGTGCTGTAAACACTAAAGTGATAGTCATACTTTTGAGAAAGTTCTTCTGCTTTTCGTTTCAAGGCTTTAACAATTTCTAAAGTAAAATCTTTTGCCTCTTGGTTTTGTTCCCAAGTGTTTCCATAAAAAGCAGTAGCAACTTCATATAATCCTATATAACCCATAGATACTGTAGCTCGGCGCTTGATAAACAATTGGTCAACATTAGCACCGGCTTGAAGTCTTTTTCCAAAAGCCCCATACATATACAAAATAGGTGCATTTTCTGGCAAAGCTTCTTTTACTCTCTTGATTCTATATAGTAATGCATCTGCTTGAATCTCCAAACGTTCAAAGAAAATTTCCCAAAACTTTTTCTGCATATTTTCAACAGTATCCGGATTTTTACTTGCTTCAATTGCAATTCTAGGTAAATTTAAAGTTACAACTCCAAGATTCATTCTACCATTATTAACTTCGTTTCCTTCTTCATCCCACCAACCTTGTAAAAATGAACGACATCCCATAGGTGCCTTGAAACTTCCTGTCAATTCAATCAATTTATCATACATCAATACATCAGGATACATTCTCTGTGTTGAACATTTAAGCGCAAGTTGCTTAATGTCATAATTTGGATCTTCTGGTTTTAGATTTACACCCTTTTTGATGGAAAAAATCAATTTTGGAAAAATCGCTGTCCTGTGCTCTTTACCAATTCCTTTAATTCTAACCTGTAAGATTGCTTTTTGAATTTCTCTTTCAATCCAGCTTGTACCCAGACCAAAACCTAATGTAGTGAATGGAGTTTGACCTTGTGAAGTATAAAGGGTATTAATTTCATACTCCAAGCTTTGCATGGCATCATAAATATCCTTAATAGTTTTGGCTTTAGCATATTCAATCTGCTTCGTTTCTGATTCTATCCATTCTCTTGCAGTTTCTAAATTTTTTTCATAATTAATTTCTGCATATGGTGCCAATAATTCATCTACTCTATCTGCCGTAGTTCCACCATATTGACTACTTGCCACATTAGCTATGATTTGAGCCATCTGTGCAGTTGCTGTCTGGATGGATTTTGGAGATTCAACCTCCGCATTTCCTATCTTAAACCCATTACTCAACATACCTTTAAAATCTATTAAGCAACAATTAGTCATAGGAGTATATGGGTTGTAGTCTAAATCGTGCACATGGATTTGACCTTTTTGATGGGCATTCGCAACATGGGGAGGAAGCATTTTTAGTCCTATAGACTTCGCGACAATACCTGCTGTTAAATCTCTCTGTGTATTAAATACATTACTATCTTTATTGGCATTTTCATTTACAACTGAAGATTTCTTCTGGAGTAAATCTTTGATTCTGTAATTAATGTTTGTCGAATTTTGTCGAGCAATATCTCTTTGAACTCTATAATTTATATAAAGTTCAGCAATATCAGTAAAATCATTATCTATGAGTGTTTTCTCTACTATACTTTGAATTTCATAAATTTTAATATCAGTAGTAAATCTGTCTAGAATTTCGCTACATATTTTTACCATAAGTAAATTGTAAACATCCGTATCTATATACCCATCACCAGCAGCTTGTTTAACAGCTTTTAAGATAGCTGACTGAATTTTATCCACATCAAATTTTACAGTTCTACCATCTCTTTTTATAACTTTTAAGTTTGATATTTTCTCTAGCATATCTTTACCTAAAATCATTTTTAAATTTTTCGAATCCACATTTTTTACCATTTTTTATCTCCTTTATTCCTGATTTCCTATATATTTTGTAACATCCTCAACTGACTCAAGAACTCCTCTAAAAGCTCCTGCATCGTCAATTAATGCTTTATATGTTATAAAGATAGTTTTACCTTCCTGATTTTCATACCACATCTCTTCTTTATCTTTAATGCCATTCTCAAATTGTTCAAACAAAAGTTTCACTCTTGGCCATAATTTTGGTGGATGGCAATATTCTATATTTCTACCAATTTGTGCATTTGTGCGTTTAAATATCATCTTATCCAGAGTCTCCTGGCAATTAAAATAGCGAAATACCCTATTAGTATCCACAAATGTCAATTCCGCCGGCAAGGCTAAAAGCCTGTCTCTTATACACATCTCCGAGCCCACGAGACCTCTCTACATCTCG